>Ga0164313_10003841_pt1 | contig 13401 bp, 26 predicted proteins | sample GuaBasSedimGuay4_FD_113735 | JGI IMG/M metagenome (GOLD analysis project Ga0164313, IMG submission 113735) | Subseafloor sediment microbial communities from Guaymas Basin, Gulf of California, Mexico - Guay4, Core 4569-4, 0-3 cm | ecosystem: Environmental > Aquatic > Marine > Hydrothermal vents... | reverse complement strand
CTTCTTCTTCACCATCAAACAAATCGTTATACTCACTCATTTATTATTCTACCTCCTTTTATTTCTAATATACCCATTCTAATTCAACAACTTTTCTAGTATATGTTTCTTCTCTCTCAACTATTCTGGTTTGTTCTTTAAACATTTCTAATTGAGATTTGATTTCTTTTTCAATAGCTTTTTGAAATTCTTTACTTACATAATCTGGATAATATGACACATTCAAAAGAGCAGCACAGGCATCACCAATTTCTGTTCCTTCCAATCTAAGATATTTTTCAAGTTCTTGTATTTCTTCTTCAATCATTGTCTTTAAATCTCTCAACCCATTCATTATCCAACTCAATAAAACATTCTCTTACAAAATCATCATTAATATATTCACTATCCCATTCACAATCCCAATCATGCTGCCACATAATTTCAATCAATGATTTTAATACTTCTTTTTTATCAATATTCTCCTCTCCAATCAATACATCACATACTACATCAAAAATCTCTGTCCCAGAACACCATCCCATTTTTAACTCTCCTTTTAAACAACCTTAAACATAACATTATAATTATCCCAAAGACTTTCACTAATATATTTTTCTTTCCTAGAACTCATACTATTTAGAATTCTTTTATCATCAGACGTATCAATAAAAAGAAATGTTACAAAATCATATTTAGAGGAATATATTATACATTGACCAAATCCTTGTCTAATATCGGCACCACAATCACCCTTTTTAACTTCTATTGCTATAGAAATGCTATCAGTACTAATTTCCATATCTGGTCTGTGTTGAGTACCAAATAATACCATATTATGTAGTACTGTTTGTTTATTCGACTCCCATATCAAAGACTCCTTAGCTTTCCTAACTGATGTACTATTTTTAAATCCCTTATCTTTAAACTTACTCGTTAAACTAAATAATAATGGTTGATACATAAACTGTTTAATAAATTCTTCATTCTTTCTTTTATAATCTATTGTATCATATATCTCATTATCAGATATAACATCCATAATAGAATCAAGTAACATAATACGATTTTCTGTTTTACTAGCTTTTGAACATAACATTTTTACACTCCTTTATCAATCCCACCATCCAAGTATTTTTCTATTCATTGTTTTAAATAGTAAATCTAAATCTTGTTGTCTCATATCATTTTCTTTTTGACATAATACTCTAAATTCTTTTCTTTCTTTTATTTTATCTTCTTCTGTTTTAACATTAGCATGGGTAATATCTAACCTTTTCCCATTAGGATTACCAATATCTACAAAGTTCATTTTTGGTTCACCCCATTTTTTATTATGATGTTTAAAAACATTTTCATAGTATTCATCTTTTATAACTCTATCAAGTAGAAGAACACATTTATGCATTTCATCAGCATCTCTTTCAGCATTAACATGATGTCCATATTCTCTGAAAGCCCTTTCCATGTTTGACAATTTGAATTTCATGATTTCAAAAAGATATTGACTATCCCATTCTTTATCTTTATAAGTAATAGGAACCCATCTTATAACATTTTTTATACTTTCATATATTCTTCTTATTCTCATTTTCCATTTCCTTCATTTCACATAGATAAAAATATCTACCTGGGTGATATTTATCTAGTAATTCTACAAACCTATCATATGCATTATTTTCAGTAGTTAGTTTTGTAATTTCTTCATATGTTCTTATTATACCACTATCATCAAGCCAAGAGATACTTAATTTGTATTTACGCATTTCCCATTTCCTTTTGGATATATCTATCTCTCAAATTCATCAAACATCTTCCAAGCATATTTGTGCCTTTTATACTCTCACACTTATCACAATAACAATTACCCCAAAAATTATCATGCCACCAATTGCCTTCTACCAATTCATAACCATCAGTTTGTACTAAATATTCTTTATATTTTTCGTTCTGATCAAATTTCATTCTTAAAGCATCTATCATTACGTCAACTTTTATATCGCTCCAATTATTTCTCAATGTTGCCATATTACCTAATCTTTTAGAATCTCCTGCTGTTTCAGAATACTTAATACGACATTTTTCATCATATATAGTTGTTTTTTTTGATTGATAGAAATGTTCAGATGTTTTCCACTTATTTCCATCAAAATCAAAAAAAGAAGCACCAACAAAAAAGTTTGACAAAAAATCATAATTACCACGAAACGAATTAATTACTTTCATTATAATCTCCCTTTAATTTTTCTTAGAAATGGACCGATTTCATCTAATTTTACTCTAATCTCCCTGTATTGATCTGAAATATATGGCATAAAAGCAATATCACCATCACTTAAAGATAATTTACCAAGAACCATCAACCATACAATAAAAAATTTACTAATTTTATTTGCTATATAATGTTTTGTTATAACTCTTCTTTCGCCATCGGTCAATCGTAAATAATCACTAAACATAATTATATTATGCTTCTTCATATATTTTTTAACAAAAGTAATAGATTTTGTTATCTCTTGTTTATAATTACTAGATTCTCTCTTTATATTTTTATCTTTTTGAATATACAATCTCATTACTCTTGGATCAAAAAAATTAATATATGAGAATGTTTTTAGTAATTCAAATCCACATTGAAAATATCTATATGGATCTACATTTTCCCATTTTGTACTAAAACAACCTGTTGCCATTAACAGAGCTTCTCTATTTTTCTTTGAGAATTTTTTTTCTAAATGAGATTCAAAGTCTTTGGGCATTCTGAATCCTCTTCCCTTGTTCTCAGACTGTGCTTTTCTAAAAAAATAGTATATATTTTCAGGACTCATAATAACTCTCCAACTTTAAATCCCAATCTTTTGATGCAGTATCCCACATTGGACCAGATATAACTTTATACATCTTTTCTTTTATGTCATTAATACGAACTATATCACCAATTCTACAAAACCTTGTATGTGATAATATCCAACTATTATCTTTTGAACTATCAGATTTACATAACTTTTCAATTTTTACTTTTATCATTACAATCTCCTCTTATATTATAATAACAAAAATTCAAACAAATGTAAACTAACTTATAAACGTTGGCCAAATAACTTTAAATAACTACCAACATATTTTTTTAGATTATTATTCTCTTCCCAAAATAAATTTGGCTCAACTATATCATAATCACTATTCCACACCTTCGCTCTAAAATCTATATCACTTGCCAACTTCTCAATATATGAAATCATTTCCTCATCAGAATTAGATTTAAGAGTCATATCTTTATATGGTCTTATGTCTGTATATACACCAGGCGCACCCATAGCCGAATATTCAAGACATTTTATATTTGATTTACACTCATTGAACTCATCTTGAAATAATGGAGCTATACATATATCAGGTTCCAATGCTTTTACAGCAGAAGGATATTGAAATATATTGATCCAAGGTATAAACTTTATTTTCTTTTCTTTTATTTGTGATTGTAATTCTGGAGGATTGGCACCCAAAAATATCCATTCATACTTATCAGATGTTTTTCTTATAAAATCCATAAGTTTGCCACCAAAATCACCACCCTCAATACCTGTTTTTTTCATTTCTTTCAATGGAAAATGATTCATAGATCCAGCCCACAAAATTTTTATTTTTTTCTTTTCGTCTTTATATATATGTGCTGGATAAGTATCACCCCATACAAATTTTGGTAAGTGATTTGGTATGACCTCTATTTTTTCATTATACTCACTATATACTTCTTTCAATTTTTCAGTAGATACTACAACGCCTTCGGCCATACCAATCATACGTTTAACATGTTCTTCATTTTGAGTATAATATAAAGAAGCATAATTAAACTCCGGAATATTAATCAACATATCATCTATCTCGTATATTATTGGTATTTTAAATTTTGGTTGAACTTCTTTTTTAAAATGAAGGAATAGATTTAGATGTTCTTGTGTTGCGGATCTTTGAAATTGAGCAAAAGTATATCCCTTATAATAACCAGGGCTGGATATATACTGGGATTGATACTGTGTTGAGAACTTAACATTTTTACTACTTTGGTGTGGTAACAATATAAATGGATATATTACTCTTATTGTTCCACATCCTTGATTATCGGCTAGATAACTAAGAAAATTTATTTGTGCGGGTTTCTTTACACGCTTTAGTACTTCCTTTCTTTTTTTCACCATTCCACATATTCTCCATACCTTTCAGGCAATTATGCCTTTATTTTATTTTTAATAGCAAGTAGAGAATCCAGTTTGTACCACAAGGGTACGTCTATAACCTCAGTCACATTCTCCATCCCGTTTCGGACATGCTCACGAAATCTCCCACTAACTTGCTATTTTATAATGGGTTACTATTCAAAACCAGGAAAGATTTTACCCTGGCCGTCCTTTACATGAATCCATAACCCATATTTTTATCCTATTTTGACAAACCCTGTTGCCCCATAATCAGGCCCATACCGATCAGAATTTCTCCTGACAGCCACATAACGTAATTCATTCCACTTGTCAAAATACTAATTCGCTAAATCTTCAATAATTTTATCAATACCCAAAACTTTCATTTTAATCATCAAAAATTCGGAAATTGTTGGTGAATGAACATTTGTTTTTGGGTACATTTTTGCTTCTGAGCAAGATTTACTACCTTTTTTGTTGTTACATGGTTTACACGCAGCAACAGTATTTTCAAAAGTAGACTTACCACCCCTAGCTTTTGGCACAATATGATCTATTGTCAATCTGACATTTTTAACACCACAGTATACACATTTCATGCCATCTCGGATCATAACATTTTTCTTTGAAAATGGCACTTTTGTTCTGTATACAGTTCTAATGAATTTAATCAATCTTAAAACCGCAGGTATTCTCATAACCATACCAGAGGCTGATTTGATAACTCTTTTACCATATTTCAAAACACTAACTTTATCTTTAGCCAAAAGCGTTAAAGCTTTCTTCCATTTAATTGTGTTTAGATAGCTATAGTCTGAATTTAATAGTACCACTTCCATTTTATTGACCTCTCCTTTCTACTCCAGTTTAATGTCATCTTTTGCCAGTTTTTCTGCAATATTCGGTGTTTCCTTCAACTGCTTTAAAAACCTTTTGTAATCTTTTATACATTGTTTTTGTGTATATCTTTGTTCTGAACCATCTTCTTTCATTATCATTACATAATCTTTCCCCTGTTGACAGTATACACATTGTTTAACATCTTCTTCAACGCCTTCAATTTCTCGCATATACTGTGGAGGATAGAAATGATAACACCGTTGACATTTACTCATATTTTAATACCTCTCTCTTTAACTTTGATATTGTGAATAATCTTGTATATCATAATCTTCATCATGATCAAAAATTTTCTTCTCTACTTCTTTTTTTGCATCTTGTGTTGTTTTAGATTCTAAAAGTATCATATCATTATGTTCCCTACCATATTTTGAAAGAAAATGAGCAACTAGAATACCATCCATTCCAGTAGTCACTTCAATACAAAAAAATGAATCTATATTATGATACTTTGTACCTATATTTATAACACCACCAGCAATTACCTTAAACTTTTTTTCCATTTTCATACCTCTTTATCCAGTATCTCTTCAATCTCATCAAGAACTATCGTACCGCCTTTCTCCCAATATTCATCATCTTCACTATCAACATTTTCTACAAATTTTATACCTTTTTCTGTTAACTGTTGACACCAAATATTTCCATCTTCATCTTTTTGTAACACAACCATATTTTTCATTTTTATACCTCCCCTTTTATTTTAATAATGGACACTCATCCACACAACATCCTGTATTATCATTATATTTTGCAAAATTATAGTCTTTATTGGTACACTTCCACCAAACATCTGGTTGTGACATAGTTTTCATATATTCACATTGTATAGAAAATTTTCTAAAATTTTCTATTAAATCACTATTACGATCATCAACATCTCTTTTCATCATTTTCAAATCGTATACTAACATTTTATACTCCTAACCATCCTTTTAGATCATCATACGATACAACTGTTACACCATATTGCATAGCTTTTTTATACTTACTGCCTTTAGCAGAATCTGGATCTTTTACAAGAAACTTTGTTGTTTTACTCAAACCACTAACACTTCCGCCTTCTCTTTCTATAAGTGTTTGGATTTCTTTTCTACCCATAAAACCTTTACCAGTAAGGGCAAACTTCACACCATCAAGTTTGCCAGCTTCGTTTTCATTCATAAAAGTCAATCCCATCCTTTTCAAAAATTCATACTTATCTCTATAATTACCTATTTCAGAAACAAACGTTGTAGCTGTTACATCTCCAATACCTTCAATTTTAATAAGTTCTTCATATGGTAGTGAGAAAATATATTCCATCAAGGTATTATCATCATCTGTTATTCTATATAGATGTTTTGTAATTTCTTTTGATGCTGTTTTACCAATATTTTTCATACCAAACGATCTCAATAGTATCTCAGGTGTAGTAAACAATGTTCCTTGAATTTCATCTACAATTTGTTGTGCTCTTTTGACACCAAAACCATCAATTGTTGAAATAGCCCATTCATCAATCTCATACAACATTTCAATATGAGATATACCAAGTTTCATAAGTGTTTTTTCTGTTATGTTTTCAGCACCCATTGATCTAAGAAAATGTTCAAGTTCTTTATATGTTTTTCTCCAACAATCATCATTAGTACATTTCAGATCAACGCCTTCCCATATAAGTTTGGATTCACAAAATGGACATTCATCAATCATATCAGCTTGAGTACTTTCTTCAATACTCACTATATATGGAATAACATCACCAGATCTAATTATTTTTACTACAGTACCTATACCAATTTGATTGTCTTTAATATACTTTGCATTGAATCCTGTTGCTTTGGAAATAGTAACACCTTGTATTTCAACTGGCTCAATTTCTATCAAAGGAACCACACGACTGGTACGAGTTGTTCCCCAAATTATATTTTTAACTGTAGCTGGTATTGGTTCTTCATTCATCTTAAATGCTACTTTAGTTTTTGGATAAAGAATATCCTCTCTTTCATAATCCATAGGTGTTATAACAAGCCCATCAATATCATATGCACCAATACTTTTCATTCTATCAAGAAAATTTATAATATCTGATTTTGTATGTGTTTTCTTATCATATATCATATAAAATGGTGTATGATTTTTCAATTGATTAGCGGATGTAACCATATTGATATAACTAAATCTATCAACTTCTGTAGATTCATTGAGAACCTCACTATAATTAAGAAGTTCATAAAAATATGGTGTAATATGTTTTACATCTTTTAGATCATCACGATTTATAATACCAGCGGCGCCATTTCTTCTTGTTTTGAAACCAAGTGATTCATGAATTTCAGAAACAAGCATTGCTTCACATCTAAACCAATGATTTTCTTTTGATTGTATATCCCCACAAAATATTTTAGCTTTATCTGTTATGTCTTTACCATAAAAACCATCACCGCGAGTAGCAGCAGATACAACTTTTCCATTTTTGTAGTTCACATAAAAAGATACTCCATCCAATTTTTCACTAATAACAAAAACATCAGAATCTTGTTTTTCAAGCCAGTTCTCAATTTCATCAATTTTAACTTTATTGAGAGAACCAAGGATATATTTGAGTTTTACCTTCTCACCATTTTTAACTCGACTACCAACCTCAGTAAAATATGGATCGTCAGGAAACTTCAATTTAAGTTCTTCCCTTAATTTATCATACTCTTCGTCTGTGAGAGTTGATTTACCTTCGTTATAATACAAATCAGAACATTCAACTAATTTTTTTATTTCTGGCATTGTGATTTCCTTTCTAACCATTTCAATTCAATAACTTTTTGCCACATAAAATTTATATATGTGATATAACAAACCAAAAAATTAGAATCCAATATAAAGTTACCATTATTTTTTATCCTCTATACGAACAGAATCATCATTTTTAACTTCTTTCTTTTCATCACCATATATTTCACGCTTATGATATATTGTTTCCAGTTCTCTCAATAATACTCTTCTTATAACCTTAATAGAACCAACAGTCATTCCATCAAGTTGATCATCATCCATTAATCTATTCAAAGTATTATTAACAACAGCCTTTCTATCTTCTGCATTATTTAATTTATTAGCGGCTGCCAATGCTCTTGCTGTTGCATCTATAGAGTCACAAAGCATAAGAACTGTAGACTCTATTGTACTAGGTTGTGAACATTTATATCTATAAGGATCATCAACCTCAGCTCCAGACTTTTTATAAAAATACCTAAGAACAGTATTTCCATGATGTTCTGTTATTTTTCTAATCGTGCATCTTGGAAGATCTGTTTTACTCAAAAGAATAACAGCAGAATCACCAACATGTCTAGTTATAAGATGATATGAAATATTCGGCTCAAGTGAATCATGAATATTCGTTCCATTTTGATTTTCCGAGAAGTTCTCTGGAAAATTCATTTTACCTATATCATGATACATACCAATCACCTTCATTTCATCAACATCTAAATCAAGACCAAGTGCAACAGATTCACATAATAAAGAAACATTTTGCGAATGTTTATATGTTCCAGGTGTCTTTTCCCTGAACACTTCTAATAGCGGATATTTGGAATCAAGATATTGTTTATAATCAAATACCTTTACTTCTCCAAGTTTATTATCATCGCTCATTTTTATATTTCTCCTTTATTGATGAATTATAATATATCTGATAGAAAATGTAAACAAAAAATCGGCATAAACTATAGTTTATGCCGATTCAATATAATTCTACAATTTTTATTCTATTTTAATTTCTTTCCTAATACCTTATATATCATATTTCTAAATCCATTCCAATCTTCTTTTTTAATAATTTTTTCCATTTCTTTTATTTCTTTATCAGATGCTTGTTGATAGAAATTTGTTAGTTCTTCAAATCCAAGATTACCTGGATATGCTGCTTCATCTGTGGTAGGTGCTAAAATATAATTTCTAAATGTTGTCATTATCCAGTCTCCCATCCTTGATTAAACATTCTATCAACAGCATTTATCGCTTCAGTAGAATTATAGAACCCCTTTATGGTTTTCAAATTTATCCAATATAATCTATCAAACATTTCTCGATCACTATCTTCCTCTACTAACTTTGTATTACTACTACCACAATGTACACAAACAACAAAATTACCTATCCAATCCCAACCACAATCTTTACATTCCATTGCAAAAAAACTAAACTCTTCCATATTTCATCAATTTCCTATATTTTTACTCTGGTACTATTTATAAAAAAAAATTATATCAATGCTTTCTTTTTATATACAAAGTGACTCTATTTTTTCTTTTCTTTCTTGATCTTCTTTTTCTTGATCTTCTTTCAATTCTTTTACTCTTTCCATAATATCAATTGCTCTATCAACTAACTTGTGACCAGCACCTTCTGGATCTGCACAAATCTGTCTAACACATTCATCATGATAATGATCACCAGAACCTTCCATCCCACCATACAAACCCCAATCAGGAACATATTTAACATCTTGTTTACCACCACAGAAAATACATTTTTTTGTAATAAATCTATTAATAGTTCCCATTAAAAGAACTCCTTTCTTTATTTAATCAACAAATGAAATCATTGTTGGTGGTCGCCCATCCATACCACCTATAAATGCAGATGATTTTTGCATCATACAATAATATCTTGTACCACCGGTCCAATCATATGCTTTTTTTCTATATTCATCATATGTTAATGTATCTGATGTATCCCAATTCTCTCGTCTGTCCATTTTCTCTTTCTTCAAATATAGCTTATAAAAATCTCTCATTTCACCATCTGTAACAGGATCATTTATATTCACAACATTGATGGATTTTAATTTCTCTACTCTATCAAGTATTTCCTGTGGAATTGATGGGCCAAATAAAAATTCACTTATCTTACTTAAAAAATTCATTTTTACTCCTTTGTGTCTTAACATATTCCTTGATTCGTTTTACAGCTATATTTTGATAGTTTTCACTCAACTCAATTCCTATCCATCGTCTACCCAACATTTCACAAGCAAGTCCTGTTGTGCCTGAACCAAAAAAAGGATCTAAAACAATATCCTCTTTCCAACTAAACATTTTGATGGCGGGTAATGGTATATCTAATGAATAATTTGCTTCTGTTAATTTTTGTGTCTCTGCTCTATAGTCCCATACACCAGCAACATATTTTATAAACTCTTTTTTGTTTGATTCATTGAAATAAGATGTTCCTTTGGTTATCCTCTTCCAAACTTTCTTATAACATACTATAACACATTCCTTTGGATTGTAAACATACGGTGCAGAAGGTGATAACCACGATCCCCACGCTGTCAATTTTGATTTATGTGGTGATGTCTCATTTAGATCAATTGTTGTAGAATATTGATATCCTATCTTCTCCAGTATATTCCATATCTTACTAGCCAAAAAGGTTCTTCCACCACCAGACTTTTTGTAATTTACTTCATATGGTATATTCAATGCTAACCTACCATCATCCGGCATAATATAATATATCTTACTAAACACATCCTCGATAAATTCATAATACTCTTCTGGATGCATTAGATCATTATGTGTGTCATATGGTATACCAACATTATAAGGTGGTGAAGTTACTACCAGATTGACTGGTCCTAACTTTGGAATGACATCTCTACAATCACCATTATACAAATTACCATTCATCTACATTGTCCAATTTATATTTTGGATGTCCAATTGGATATGTAGATCCCCATTTTACAACTGGTTTTAATTTTCCACAATCAACACAAACATCTAAATTTATTTCGCCGACATATGTATCCTTACCAATATCAAATTCACCATCTGGATCAGACACAACTCTTGTATATCTATGATTACAAAATAACTGTTTCAAACAATTTAACATTTTATACACTCTCCTTTCTTTTTTAAAATATTCTACTATGGTATAGGACTCACACCCATACAAGCACTTGCTTTTCAAGAGCCTACCTGAAGGTAATAATGTAATTACTAACGCTTTTCACCGGACATTATTACTTACGGCATTGTCGTATCTCACTTCCTACTGTCAACGTCTATATTCCGTCACATAGTAGAATATATATAGCAAGTCTGTTTGCCCCATTATCAGACCCATACTGATCAGAATTTCATTAATTCTGACAACCACATAATGTAATTCATCCCTTGCTATATAGTAGAAATAAATGGAGGGTTATGGTGGGGTCGAACCACAATCAAACTGCTTTGCAGGCAGTAGCCGGAAGCCATCCGAAACATAACCCTTAAATTTGGTAGTCCAGAAAGGAATCAAACCTTACGTCTTTCGCTTATAAGGCGAATGCTCTGTCATTGAGCTACTGGACTATATTTTCTTTGGTAGCCGAGGAGGGATTCGAACCCTCATAAAACCTAGCGTTTGAAACTAGTGCATATACCATATTCTGCTACTCGGCCTCACTTTGTACGATTTGAATGTACTGACTCTGCCGTTGATCTACTCTCCCATATTTTCTCTGAACTCCACCTTTTTTAACCAATAGAATAAATCAGTATTATATTCATCAACTTTTCCATCAAAATCTATACCAGTATCTAACATACCTTCTACGGTTCCGAATGGTGGTCCTTCGTCCCAATGTATTTCAGTAAATAAAAATTCATCACGAAATTTTGTTCTCAAACCAACAAAACCTTTATTACCATCATACACACCAAAACTAAGATTACGACAAGCAAGTTTATACAATCTACCTTTGACACACTCATCCATTGAAACCCTATGTTTTTTTAGTTCCTCTCTATCATCGGTAAGTTTATCCCATTCCTCTTTTGTATAATCTTGAAATCTTGGTTGTTTCACTTTTTTATACCTTTTTGTTTTTGGCTGGGGCAGAAGGATTCGAACCTATCAATTTTCAGAGTCAAAGTCTGATGTTCTGCCAATTGAACTATACCCCATTATTTTCTTGATTCAAACCATTTTCCTTTTTTACCACATTTATAATCATAAGTTCTAAGATAATTATTGGAAAATTGTACTTCATCTTTGCCACGAACTAAATCTATTTTTATATTCTTTGGATGAATACAATTTATAGAACTTAATAGTCTATTTCTATAATGTTTACAATTTTTACATAGTTTTATATCACACATTCTTAACATCCTTTCTTTTTGGTAGGGAAGGAGGGATTCGAACCCTCACTTTATAGGGCTTAAACCTATTGACTCTGCCGTTGGCCTACTTCCCCACATATCTCTATACTATCAAATTTTGACAAGAATGTAAACTATCTTTGTTTTCTTCTATAGCAATCAATACAGCCAATTTAACTTTTCCAACATCTTCAATATTCTGTAATTTTAATATACTAGCTTTCTCTCTCAATGAAAAGTTGCTCAGTTTTATTAACTCTCTTATTCTCTTTTTTACCATATCCATATCAATCACCATCTTTATACTTTTGGAGAGTCCACTGGGATTCAAACCCAGACTTTAAGAATGGCATTCTTATGTGCTATCATTAACACTATGAACTCTTTTGTTTTAATAGATTTTTCTTCCTACAGCCCACCCACTCTCAAGGTATTCATATATTTTAGTTCAAAACGTACAAAAATTTGGAGCGGCCGACCAGGTATGATCTGGCACCTCAAGGGTGGAAGCCTTGCGTGCTACCAATTAACACCACAACCGCTAAAACATGCCCGACCTGTCCTAATTGAAAATTCTGCAAGAACGCGTTTCCCAGAAAATCCCAGAGTCCATAACTCAGTTGTACAGGATCAGGTCAGAATTTAATATTTTACAACAACACCTTTCATTTCTGCAATTGATTTATCACCAGTATCTATATTTATAGGTGGTGAAATTTTCCATCTTGTTCCACATCCACAAACATAAGGAACATGAAACAATTCAAAAAGTAATTCTTTACATACAGGACAATAAAAAGACCAATCTTTATTCTGATCTTCTATTTTGTTTTCATACATCATAACAATTTAAAATCTCCTGTTATTTTATCAATTTCATCTGAATACCATGGACCAACAGCAACACATGTATCTGTTAGTTTACCATGAAATTCAGTAAGACCAAAATCAGTTATAGTTGCATATGGTATTTGGTTATAATGACATTGTACTTCAACTTCTTTAAGTTCTGATTCCATATTACAATAAACAACAATTTTTGTAAACTTGCCTTCTAACCATTCGTATAAAGGTTCGTCTTTTGTCATAGATAGTTGATAGTGTAATGTTTTTACTTCACCACTTTTAGATTTTGGTGTGAAATATCTAAATGATCTATCTAATAAAACTTTCATAGAAGCATG
>Ga0164313_10003840_pt1 | contig 13401 bp, 13 predicted proteins | sample GuaBasSedimGuay4_FD_113735 | JGI IMG/M metagenome (GOLD analysis project Ga0164313, IMG submission 113735) | Subseafloor sediment microbial communities from Guaymas Basin, Gulf of California, Mexico - Guay4, Core 4569-4, 0-3 cm | ecosystem: Environmental > Aquatic > Marine > Hydrothermal vents... | reverse complement strand
TAGTATTTGAAGTTTGCGCAAAAACTAATTGCTATAATTCTCAGCGACATTTCGTGACTCACTGAAGCAAGGGGCTGACATCGCGTTATGACAGATTAGGGATGTGAGAATCTGGCGCCACGTGGCAAGTGGTTTCATAATAGAATCTCGTACAACGGGAACATTTGTCGTTCCTAAAGGTCCATACTGTCCTTACAACCCCTTCGTCGATAAAGAATCTTGAGCAAAAGCTAAAATACTTTGCTAAAGGCGTCCGTCAATAATTTTACTTTGTCATTTTCTCTGGGCACTTTTTTACAAACCAGTGATAACTCAAATTGATAGATCATAGTTTCAGGGAGAAGAATTCTCACGTTTCCTTTTTTCAGATCTTCTTCGATATAGCTTTGCGGCAGATAGCCCAAATAACGACCGGACAGAACCATGGTTTTGCGGGCATCAAACTGATAGGCCCTGGCAGCCAGGTTTAATTATTTTAATTGTGCCCGGCCGACAACATCAATGTCTATGCCGGGGTGAATGGTTGGCACGGAAGCCACACACCTGTCCTAAAATTGGGGTACAGCTCTGATAATTGTTGACATATCCTAAAAATAAGTACAATGTGTACATCGTACTATTTAATGCTTTGCATATGTGAATCACTATGACATCTAAACCCTTTACTTTGCGTCTTCCTGACGAAGTCAGAGACGATCTTAAATTCTTGAGCGCATCGACAAATCGCACTCAATCTTCTATTGCCTCAGAGGTGTTGGCTGAACATATTGCGGATAAAGCCTATCGAATTCGTGCAATTCAAGAGGCGAAAGCACAAGCTCAAAAAGGTACTTTTATTTCTCAAGAAGCCATCGAAAACTGGGTTGAATCTATTGGTAGCAAGAATGAACTACCTATGCCAGAACCGGACATATTTTCTAAAACTTGATGACAATGGAAATAATATGGCTCCCCCTGGCACTCGAAGATTTAAGTACCATTAAGACGCACTATCTTGAAGTAGCGAATATAGCTGTTGCTCGTAGGCAATTAAGAAAAATTACGCAATCTGCCAAGCTGCTTACAACCCAGCCATACATGGGGCACATAAGCCCAAGTGACGTTGATGGTGATGTGTTCGAATGGCACATTCCTAGTACCAGTTATACGCTTCCCTATATGGTAGTTGGGGGTCAACTATGGATTATGAGGGTCTTTGATCAACGACAAAAAAGGCCAGATTCCTGGCATTAGTTTTGGATACTTGGTCAGCCAAAGAGGGGGGTAAGTTAAAGGTGTCTCCCCCTGTTGTTCAAATTGATTTTTTACATATTCGGTACAATAGAGAAAATATACTTCTTTAATCCATCCTCTTATGGATACGGCTGATCTCAGCAAAGCAAATACAAAGGAGCCTCTTATCGTTTCTGAATGACAGCTTGAAATCCTCTTTGAGATAAGCCGCCAGCGCTTGCCCGCCACACCACATTACTATTTTAGCTGCCTTGACAAAAACCCTAACCTCCCACGCGTTAAGGAATTTCGCGACTGGTTGAGGGCCACGATGATACTGAAAGGATATAGGCAATATCTGAGACGATTCAACTTATGGATTGTGGAGTTTACGGGGAGGAAAGATTTAGTCTATACTTTACCTTATGGTTAAGTAGTCAAATAGTCGGTTTGACAAGCGTTTTCATGCGCTTGCAATTAACGCGGTTTTTGACGATATCCTGTTTTTGCTTGTCGGGGTACGCGCTGTTGGCGGTGAAATTGAGAAAAGTTGCTTAACTGGAGTGCCTTGATAGGCTTGACCACATCACAATGGTGCAACGACTGTGGAACTCGCCGGGCAATTTGTGGCAAAACTACGCTAACCCATCGTGATAAACAATAGTGACCGGGAGCAACAATTTACTTCTGATCACCACCAGGAATTAATATCATGAGCAAACTTAGGCGAAACCCACCTCGCGTACTGGTGACTAAGATTGGCCTTGACGGGCATGATCGAGGTAGCCGGATTGTTGCCTCATATCTTCGTGACGCAGGCATGGAGGTGATATACACCAATCCGTGGCAGGAAATAGTCAGCGTCGTCAAGATGGCGCTGGAAGAAGATGTTGACGTCATCGGCATCAGTTCGTTGGCGACCGATCATCTACTGGTGCCAAAATTAATGCAGGCACTTGAAAATGCAGGGCTGGCACATATTCGCGTGATTGTCGGCGGCATTGTTCCCGACCTGGATGAGGTAGAATTGAAAAAAGCCGGTGTGTCCCGGGTATTTCATCCCGGTTCCTCACGCGAAGATATCGTTGCTACGGTAGATCAACTCGCCGCCCAAGCTCTACAGGCGCGCCCAACATTTTAATTTGGAGGCCTAAGAAATGGGCGAAATAAAACCAGAGAAAATATCTGACGTTTCGGAACAAGTCGAGGATACAAATGCTGCAACTGAACGCTGGCAAATAGAGTATAAAACACAGCTTGGTGCAGAGCAGGCGATCCACAATCGTTCGGGCATTGAAATAAAGGCGCTGTACACGCCGCAAGACAGGTCCGATACCGCCTATCTGGAGAAGCTCGGTTTTCCGGGACAGCCACCGATGACGCGCGGAATCTATCCTACGATGCATCGAGGCCGGACCTGGAGCCAGCGGCAGTTAATCGGCCTGGGGACTCCGGAGCATTTCAATGCTCGAGTGAAAAACATGCTTAAAGCAGGAGCATCTGCGCTAAGCCTCATTCCCTGCAACTCGGTTTATCGTGGTTATGATTGTGACCAGGTGGAGCCGGAATTGCTTGGCACCTGCGGTACGGTTGTCAATACCGTGGAAGACATGGATACCTGCCTGCGTGATATTCCACTTGACAAGGTTTCCGTCGCACTAAATGACCCACTGCCTTTTACCATGCTCGCTCAGATGTTGGCCGTAGCAGATAATCAAGGCGTGTCGTGGTCGAAGATCACAGGCACATCAAATCAGAGCGATTATATTTCACATTTTGTTGCCAACCACATGTTCTATCGACTCAGCTTGCCCGGATCCCGGCGCGTGCTGCTTGATGCCATTGAGTTTTGCACAGATGAGGTTCCATCATGGAACCCGCTTTCCGTGGTTGGACAACATATGCAACAAGCAGGGGCCACACCGGCCGAAGCGATGGGATTGACCCTTTCAACCGCCCTGCAGTATGCCAAAGACTGCCAGGTGCGCGGCATGGATCCCAATAAATTTTTAGCCCGCTTTACCTTTTTCTTTGATATTTCGATCAACCTTTTCGAAGAAATTGCAAAATTTCGCGCTGGACGGCGGCTCTGGGCGCGCCTGGTTAAGGAACGGTTCGGCGTAACAGATGAACGACTTATGCGTTTTAAATTTCATGCCCAAACCTCGGGCTGTGATCTGACGCGTCAGCAGCCCTTGAACAATATTGCGCGTGTCACGGTGCAAGCGATGGCGGGGATTTTTGGTGGTTTGCAATCTTTACATACTGACGGTTATGACGAAGTGCTTTCAACCCCCGGAGAAGGCGCTGCAAAAATTGCCGTTGCTACACAAAATATTCTCAAACACGAAGCACATCTTTGCGACGTGATCGACCCGCTGGGAGGTTCGTATTATGTTGAGTCGCTAACGGATGAAATGGAAGAAGAAATCCTTAAGGTGATTCACAAAATTGATGATCAGGGCGGCATGTACAGCGCTGTCGAAAATGGCTTTGTACAGGCAATGATCGGAGATAGCGCAATATCTTTTCAGGAACAGGTGGAAAGTGGCGAACAGGTGGTGGTCGGCGTAAATGCATACCAGGAGCAGGAAGATGCTTCTGCTCGCCCGGTCCTGGAGCGACCTGATACCGGGATCATGCAGGAGCAGGTCTCGTCGCTCCGAAAGAAGAAGGCTGAACGCAGCCAGGTTTCAGTCGACAGGGCAACGAAGGCATTGCGGGAAACGACTCAATCTGAGAAAGGCAATATATTGGCCGCCGAGATCGAGGCGGTTCGCGCCGGCCTTACCCAGGGGGAAATCATTGCTGTATTGAGAGAAGAACTGGGTTTCGGGCATCCGCTAATTGTGGCATGAGCGGGGCAGAAAATAACGGGCTATCACGTTTGCTATCAGGTGAACCAGCCGCTCTGGCGCACGCAATCAGTATTGTAGACAATGAACTCCCTGTTGCGAAGGATATCTTGAGCGCTATTCAGCCCTATCTCGGCAAAGCGCTGGTAGTCGGATTTACCGGGCCGCCGGGTGCCGGTAAATCGACGCTGGTAAATCGGTTTATCGGTGATATGCGCCGCCAGGACAAACATGTTGGTGTGGTGGCGGTGGATCCATCCAGCCCGATCACGGGTGGCGCAGTACTGGGCGACCGGATTCGCATGAGTGAACACACTGCAGACGCAGGAGTTTTTGTTCGCTCATTGGCTTCTCGAGGCCACCTAGGCGGTTTGTCTGTCTCTGCCGCCCGCATCGTTGATTTAATGGATGCCGCCGGCCATGATGTGATAATTCTGGAAACCGTTGGCACCGGGCAGTCAGAAGTGGAAATGGCGGAGATTGCGGATGTCAGAATCGTGGTTTTAGCACCCGGGTTGGGGGATGATGTACAGGCTATTAAGGCAGGCATCCTCGAAATTGCCGATATTCTAGTGGTCAATAAATCGGATTTGCCTTTGGCGAAGCAAACCGCCAGACAACTCAAGGGTATGCTTGTTTTACGGGCTGCACCCGAACGTGAGGTGCCGGTAATCGAAACCAATGCGCTTGATGGCGCGGGTGTTTCCGATCTGTCTGAGGCCGTTATGAATCAACACACACAAATGTATCGACCGTCGTGCCGACTGAATTCACAGAGCAGGTATCGTCGCCTTCTCGCACAGGCTACGGGCAGGTTAGCGGAGAAACTAGTTCAGCAACAGGAAAATGCAGACCTGGACGCGGTACTGGAAGCATTAACAAATGCAGAAATATGCCTCGACAAGGCTGCTTGCCGAGCACTTCTAATGTTTAAATCGGATTCCCTAAATGACTAATGTTATTGATAAGAATGAACCTGAGATATCACTTGAGAACCTGAAATTAATGTTTTCCCGGCAGGATGGGTTTATGGCAGCCCTGGGCGCAGACATTACTGATATCGGCCCGGGAACAGCCACTGTTCGTATGTCTGTTGGCAAAGAGCACCTGAACTTTAATGGCAGCTGTCATGGAGGTTGCATTTTTTCCCTTGCTGATTTTGCGTTCGGTGTTTCATCCAACTCCCATGGAGTGATGGCCGCCGGAATTGATGCTCACATCACGTATCAGGCGGCAGCTTATGCAGGTGAAATACTGACCGCCCATTCACGCGAAATATCAAGGTCCCGCAAAATTGCTACTTATCAAATAGAAGTTGAAAGCGAAACAAATGGGCTTATCGCCTCGTTTACGGGTACGGTTTATATTATTGGAAAACCCCATTCTCCAAAGACCGGGTAGTGTGCTGGCAGGTTGATTCTTTATCATTTAGATTGTTAGCCCGGATACTTCAAAAACATCCGGGTTAATCGTAAAGAGAGCGGAACCAATGAGTTTCACTCAAATATTCAACTTTTGTCCTTTCTCGTCTTGCCCTGCACCACCACAGAAGTACACTATGCCCTGCCCAACTGAGGAATTCAGGTTGAAAAAGTATTGACTATTTCAAATAAACTGCCTAACATTTGTTAGAATATCGGTTTTAACATATAGTCATGACTAAGCCCAATGTAAAAAAAGACAAAGCGGATGTGTCGCGTAAGAAAATTCTCGACGCGGCTGCCACAATGTTTCGTGAGAATGGCTACGCCGCTGTTTCTTTGCGTGCTATTGCTGGGGCGGCCGGAATGAAAGCAGGAAGCCTCTACTACCACTTTGCTTCCAAGGAGGCTATCGTGGTTGAAGTACTTAATCTCGGCATTGAGAAGGTTCATCGGGGAGTTGAAGAATCCATCAACTCCCTGCCCAATACGATCAGTGCAGGTCATTTGGTGCGAACCGGGGTTATCAGCCACTTCCAGGCACTTTTTGAATTTAGTGCCTATACCTCGGCTAACGTCAGAATCTACAGCCAGGTTCCAGAAAATGCGCGTATGGAAAACCTGTTGGCCCGGCGTCGTTATGAAACCTTATGGGATAATATTCTGGAGCGGGCAGTCAGCACTGGAACGGTTCGTCCTTCTGTGAATCTAAAGGCTTATCGCCTGCTATTGATTGGCTCTATCAATGCCACCCTGGAATGGTTTAATCCGGATCAAGGCGGCGTGAATGCCCTGGCCAATGACTACGCAGATATTCTTCTGAACGGCCTGGTCGATCAGCAATGAGCCAGATTAACAGTACAGTAGATACGCTTTGTGAAAGCTATCAGACTAATCAGGCGCATTATGACAAACTGCTTGGCACGCTACGAAAACGGTTGGCAGATTTTACATCTAGTGGCCGGTCGGAGCTTAAGGTGCGTCACCACACGCGAGGCAAAATACTGGTACGCGATCGTATCGATTTACTGCTCGACGGTGGCACAGCTTTTTTAGAACTTTCACCCCTGGCGGCCTGGGATCAGTACGATAACGAGTTACCCAGTGCCGGGATTGTCACCGGGATTGGTATTGTCACTGGTACACCCTGCATGATCATTGCGAATGATGCAACGGTTAAAGGCGGATCATTTTATGCTGAAACCGTTAAAAAACACATTCGTGCGCAGGAAATAGCAGAGCAAAATCGACTACCCTGTATCTACCTGGTTGATTGTGGCGGGGCCAACCTTACACAGCAGGACAAGGTTTTCCCTGACCGGGATCACTTCGGTAATACCTTCCATCGTCAGTGTCGTATGTCCGCCTCAGGGGTTCCGCAACTATCGGTGGTGTTTGGCGGTTGCACGGCGGGGGGTGCCTATATTCCGGCACTGTCCGATCAAACCATAATGGTCGAAGGCAATGCACGTATTCACCTGGGAGGGCCTTCCATCGTTAAGGTTGCGATCAATGAAGAGGTGGATGGTGAAACCTTAGGTGGAGCGGCAATGCACACCCGGGTCTCAGGCGTCTGCGATCATCTGGCCCCGGATGAGCCAGCCGCAATCGCGCGAATGCGAGAGATTGTTGCTGAATTAAATATGCAGCGGGATCTGGACATGGGGGGGGATGTTCAATCCCCACTTTATGCAGCCGAAGAACTTGGCGGGGTTATCAGCCATGACAGGAGGATTCCATATGATGTACGCGAAGTTATTGCGCGTTTGGTGGATGCCAGCCGGTTCCAGGAATTCAAACCCGAGTGGGGTGAAACGATGGTCTGCGGCACTAGCCGTATCCATGGGCACTCGATCGGAATACTGGGCAATAATGGCGCGTTGTTTTCCAGTTCAGCCCTGAAAGCAGCGCACTTCATCGAGCTTTGCAACCAGCGAAATATACCTCTGCTGTTCCTGCACAACGTTACCGGGTTCATGGTCGGGGCAGAGGCAGAACGTGAAGGGATTGCCAAAAATAGTGCCAAGATGGTTTATGCCATGTCCATCGCTACAGTGCCAAAAATTTCGGTTCTCCTGGGCGGCTCTTACGGTGCCGGTAACTACGGCATGTGCGGGCGCGGTTTTAGGCCTGATTTCCTGTTTGCCTGGCCCTCAGCGGAGTTAGCGACCATGTCTGCGGATATTGCCGCCAACGTAATGCTGGAACTAGCACACTCAAAAGCAAAGTCAACACCCGTAAATCAGGAAGAACTCGATGCCCTCGAACAAAAGGTGCGCGCCCAGTACGCAACGCAAAGCGACCCTTACTACGCGACCTCACGCCTGTGGGACGACGGCCTTATAGAACCGGCTCAGACTCGCGATGTATTGGGCCTTTGTCTGGCGATAGTGACGACCGTGCCTGAAGCCGGAGAGATTACACCCGTCTTCCGTATGTGATCAGCGACCAGGAAAATCAATTTATGACAGAGAAATATTCAACAATCCATATTAAAACGGACGGACGAGGTGTCGCCACCTTAACCATCAATCGACCCGAGAAACACAATGCCTTGAACGACGTTGTTATCGCAGAGCTTAGTGAGGCCGCTCGGCAGCTCGGTGCAGATGCAAGCGTCAGGCTGGTAGTGCTAACCGCCGTCGGAAAAAGTTTCTGCGCCGGTGGTGACATTGACTGGTTTGCAGGAAATATTAACAAAAGCCGTAAAGAGCGCATCGCTCAGAGTGCCAGCCTGGAGCAAATGCTTCACGATCTGGATAGTTTAGCCAAGCCACTTATTGGACGCATCAACGGCTCTGCTTTTGGTGGTGGTGTTGGGCTAATCTCTGTATGTGATCAGGCCATCGGCCTGGACGCGTCCAAATTTGGTCTGACAGAAGTACGGCTAGGCCTGATACCCGCCAACATTTCTCCTTATGTAGCCAGGCGTATAGGCGGCCCGAATTGCCGTGCAACCATGCTCTCGGGGGCGCTTTTCAGTGGGCAGCGAGCCGCTGAAATAGGCCTGTTGACCGATGTAGTAGCGGAAGATGAACTGGATTTCGCTGTGGGGCTTATTATTAACGATCATCTCGAGGCGGCGCCGGGTGCGGTAGCCGAAACAAAAAAACTCATCGACTATGTTCTCTCACACTCGATGGAAGAAAACCGGGTTTACACCGCGGTCGCCCTGGCAGATGCCTGGGAGGCTGAAGAGGGTCAGCAGGGAATTATCACATTTCTTAAGAAAAAGCTGCCGCCCTGGAGGTCAGACGCATGAATTTGCGCAAGATACTGATTGCCAATCGAGGTGAAATCGCGGTTCGCATTATTCACGCCTGCCATAATCTTGGGCTAAATTCTGTCGCCGTCTATTCTGAAACTGATCGCGATGCACTACATGTTACGGTGGCGGACGAAGCATATAATATTGGCGCATCTGAAGCGCGTGCCAGCTACCTGGATGGTGTCGGGATCATTGCGACCGCGAAACGGGCCGGTGCTGATGCCATCCACCCGGGTTATGGCTTTCTTGCCGAGAATGCTGATTTCGCGCGGGCTTGTGTTGAAGCTGGATTAACCTTTATCGGGCCTTCTGCTGATTCCATTGCGCAGATGGGTTCGAAAATTGCCGCCAAGTTTGCCGCTGAGCAAGCCGGTGTACCGGTGGTGCCCGGGTATCATGGCGAGGATCAGGCTGATGAAATACTCAAGCTTGAGGCTGAACGAATGGGGCTACCTATCCTGATTAAGGCCAGCGCCGGTGGCGGCGGCAGGGGAATGCGGCAAGTCAACGATCTGGCTGAATTTGGAAATGAGCTTAAAGCAGCACGACAGGAAGCAGAAGCGAGCTTTGGCGATGGTGCTGTGTTGCTTGAGCGGTTTATTGAATCATCTCGACATATCGAAGTGCAAGTACTGGGTGATAAGCAGGGGAATATATTGCATCTCTTCGAGCGAGACTGCTCGCTACAGCGTAATCATCAAAAGTTGATCGAAGAAGCGCCCGCGCCCAACCTGAGCAAGCCAATTCGTCAAGCCATGCTCGATAGCGCGATCAGGATGGCGGCTTCTATCGGCTATGACAGTGTAGGGACAATTGAATATATTGTTGACATCAACACGGAGGAATTCTTTTTTCTTGAAATGAATACTCGCTTGCAGGTTGAGCATCCCGTGACCGAAATGGTGACCGGTATCGATCTCGTGGAGTGGCAGCTGCGTGTCGCCGGTGGCGAGGCCTTGCCCTTTGCCCAGGAGGATATTCATTGCAACGGTTGGGCCGTCGAGGCCAGGATTGCGGCTGAAGATGCCTCCGACAACTACCGGCCCCAGACCGGTACTATTTCCTCTTATCGAGAGCCTGTACAGAGTGCGGTTCGGGTTGATAGCGGGGTATGCGCCGGGTCTTCGGTTAGTCCATTTTATGACTCCATGCTGGCCAAGGTAATCGCCCATGGCCGTGATCGCCTAACGGCAGTTCGCAGCTTGCAGCGTGCGCTGGGCCAGTACCAGATCCATGGTGTCGGCAACAATATGGGCTTTCTATCAGACCTTTTGGGCAACGACCTCTTTACCCGGGGGAAGCACCATACGGGAACAATAGCCGCAAAATGGCCTGATGGTTGGCGGGCTCCCGGACTGACGGATCTGCACAGATCTGAAGCGGCGATAGCCAGCTTACTTTCAAGTTCGAATGACCGCAGCAGCTATGCGTCTCCCTGGCGCTCGCTCGGTGCGTGGCGCGTGACAGAACCAGCAGGCCGATTTGGTGCGATGACTTTGTACTTGAGAGAACCCGGCAAAGAGATGACAAGTCTCAAGATTTCCGGCCGGGGGGGCGCCTTTAACATAACCCTGGAACAAGGAAAAACCTTCCAGATCGACAATGCCAGTTTTGAAGATGGCTGTTTGAAATATGAGCTGGACGGACAGCGGTACGAACGGTTTGTCGAGCTTAACGATGACCATGCGACCCTTCAAACACAGACCGGAGCCTTGCGACTGAAAGTGATGCCAGTCGAAGACGCCCTGCTCAGCAACCGGGGCGATACGCGAGCAGTAGGCAATCAGATCACAGCGCCCATGCCGGGCATGGTAGCTGAAATTCTGGTCAAGGAGTTGCAGGAAATTAAATCGGGCCAGGGCGTGATTGTCATTGAGGCAATGAAGCTTTTTCAAACCCTGGTTGCGCCAATAGACGGCGTGGTGAAAAGCATCCGATTTAAACCTGGTGACGCTGTCGAGAGCGGCGCTACCCTAATCACGATCGAAACACTAGACAAATAGCAAACGTTGAACAAATCATGATTTGTTCAACGTTTCCCTTATAACCCCTTAACTGATAAAGAAACATGATCAAAAGTCCTTATTTTTCTGAAGAGCATGAAATGCTGCGCGACCTGATTCACCGCTTTATCGCCGAAAAAATTGTGCCTGATGCGGATGCCTGGGAGGTAGCCGGTCTGACCCCCCGAAGCATATTGAAAGAGATGGGTGAGCTGGGTCTGCTGGGGGTTCGATATCCGGAAGAATATGGCGGTTCGAACCTTGATACCTTAGCGACCGTGGTTTTAGCTGAAGAGTTAGGTCGTTCCACGTATGGCGGCTTTGCTGTTACCGTGCTGGTTCATACTGATATGGCTTCGCCGCACTTATTGAATGCCGGTAGTAAGGATCAGATTGAAAAATACCTGCCCGATATTATCAGGGGCGATCTGATTACCGCTGTGGCCGTGACTGAACCTGATGCCGGCTCTGATGTCGCTGGGCTCAAAACCCGTGCGGTAAAAGATGGTCAGCACTGGGTGCTGAATGGATCAAAGATGTTTATCACCAATGGTGTTCATGGCGACCTTTACTTCGTAGCCGCCCGCACAGATCCCGATGCAAAGGGGTCACGCGGTATTACTATATTTATAGTCGAAAAAGGCCAGCCCGGTTTTTCAGTCGGCCGGTCACTGGACAAAATGGGCTGGCTCAGTTCAGACACTGCGGAATTGGTATTTGAGGATTGTCGCATTCCACAGGAGAATGTCCTGGGAGAAGTGAACGGAGGATTCTACGCCATCATGAAAAACTTCCAGAACGAGCGCACTGTCCTGGGGGCTCAGGCCATGGGTGAGGCGCAAAAAGCCATTGAGCTGACGCTCGAATACGTCAAGTATCGCAAGGCATTTGGCGCAACCCTTTGGGATAAACAGGTGATTCGCCAGCGTCTCGCTCAGCGTCAGGCTGAAGTCGAAGCCGGTCGACAACTGGTTTATTATGCGGCCTGGCTTGATACACAGGGTGTGGATTGCATCAAGGAGGTCTCTATGGTTAAAGCCTATTGCGGTGAACTGGTTAATCGGGTGATGTACGATTGTCAGCAGTTCCATGGCGGCTTCGGCTATATGCGCGAAGTACCCATTGAACGCATGGTTCGTGATGCCCGTATTCAATCTATAGGCGGGGGTGCCACAGAGGTAATGCTTGAAGAAATTGCCAAGCGCTCTTAACCGCTCATATCTAGCGAGAGGAGCTCAAGAGTTATGTCGCGAGCTCAATTCTGATGCTGTCATTCAACACATGTCACATTGCTAATAAACCAATGGATTTAACATGAAAATTCAAACATTAAAACCCGATCCTAATTCTTCTACCGATGAGGTATGCCATCGTCCTGGTTTTCACTGCGGCAGCACCGCTATTCGTGACCTTCTTGAGTTTCACGGAATTCTTCTGTCCGAAGCAGTGTGCCTGGGCCTGGGAGGGGGGCTGGGTGTAACCTACTTCAAAGCGCCACTTGAAAAAATGCCATTTATCGTTCACGTGCGTTCTATGAATTATGAACAGCGTGTCTTTAAAAACCTTGGTATACCGTTTAGCTGGCGCACTTTCGAGGGTACTGCCGAGGCCGCAGATGACCTGCGTGAGCAATTATTGAGCGGAATTCCTGCGCTATTGCTGACCAATATCCGCTACCTACCTTACTTTAATACGGATACTGATTTTCCCGGCCACGCAATCGTCGCCTGGAAAACAGACAAGGAAACCAAAATCGTCTTCGTGACTGATACAGAAAGAGAGTCTCTTATTGCTGTACCCGAAGAGGCTTTAGCCCGCGCCAGGTTCTCAGCGTTTCCTCCATTTATACACTATGGAAGCGCATTTTCTCCTACGGACATGACGCTAAAACGTACTCTTCCTGAGGCGATAGCAATCGCAATAAAGGAGAACGGGCAAAGGTTATTGGGTCATCCGGAAGATGGTCTTGCCTCTCTCAAAGCATGGAAGTCCGATCTTGAGGCTTGGTGTCAGCATGAAAACTGGCAATGGATTCTTAGATTCGCATACCAGGTTATCGAAAAAAGAGGGACTGGGGGAGGAGGGTTTCGCAAAATGTATGCAGAATTTCTCAAACAGGCTGAGGTCTTATTACCACAGGTAAAAAAACACAATCTGGTCGAACTAATGCAGCACGCGGCACATGCATGGACACTGTACGCATTCGCGCTTAAACAACAGTCGGAAAAGGAATTGCCCGACACCGACGTATTAAAAGCTCGACTTGAGGAGGTTATTCAGGCGGAAAAGGCATATCTGCTAGCGGTCGAAAAGACACCGTTTTAACACCGAAGGAAGCAGATTACTTAGTCGCCCCCGAAGTATTCCTAACTTCGGAATAAATGCGTTATTTTTGGTAAAATAATTCCTCCGTGCCGTTTAATCAACCGACTTCGCGCACATCCGCACGTTTCTGCCAGCGCGTAGCGACCGTCTCAAGGGAATCCAGAGCATTCCCCAGTTCTTTGCCATGTTCCGTCAGCCCATAGGTGACTTCAGGCGGGATCGTTGGCTTGTGGTCACGGAAAATCAGACCCTCGGTTTCAAGCATCCGAAGACGTTGTGTCAGAACCTTCGAAGAAATGCCGTCCAGCTGTCGTTTT
>Ga0164313_10003838_pt1 | contig 13407 bp, 6 predicted proteins | sample GuaBasSedimGuay4_FD_113735 | JGI IMG/M metagenome (GOLD analysis project Ga0164313, IMG submission 113735) | Subseafloor sediment microbial communities from Guaymas Basin, Gulf of California, Mexico - Guay4, Core 4569-4, 0-3 cm | ecosystem: Environmental > Aquatic > Marine > Hydrothermal vents >... | reverse complement strand
GTTGTGACGTTGTGACGTTGCGACGTTGCGATGGCGCAATGCGATCTGTGTCTATCTGTGTGATCCGTGGGTGGCGATGGGATGAATGCGATGATCCAGCATCCAGCATCCAGCGTCCGGCATCCAGCTACTGCAGCAAACCCACCAGATCCGCGACCGACGATATGGGCACCGAGGGGAGAGGGAGCTTTGCATCGGCGGTCCGTGCCGGCAGGGCGACCCTCCCAAACCCCAGGGCGGCGGCTTCGCGAACCCGTTCGGCGGTGCGGCTCACGGCTCGGACCTCGCCGAGAAGGCCGATCTCACCAAAGACCGCGAGATCGGCGGGAAGAGGTCGATCCGCCGCGGATGACACGAGCGCGGCTGCCACGGCGAGATCCAGGGCGGGTTCCTTGAGTGAGAGACCGCCGACAAGATTGAGATAGATGTCGCGATCGGTGAATCGGATCCCCGCGTGGCGTTCAATCACCGCGACAAGCAGGGCGAGGCGAGAGGTGTCGAAGCCGTCAGCCACGCGCCTGGGTGTTCCGAGGGAGGATGGTGTGGCAAGCGCTTGGATTTCGACGAGCAGGGGTGCCGTGCCCTCGAGCGCGGCTGCGACCGCCGATCCCGGGACTCCCTGCCGGCGGTCTTCCAGGAGCCATGCAGACGGGTTGAGCACCGCTTCGAGGCCTCGTTCTGTCATGGACCAGAGGGCCAACTCGTCCACCGCTCCGAATCGGTTCTTTCCGGCACGGAGCACTCTGAGATCGTGGCCCGGTTCGCCCTCCATGGAGAGCACCACATCAACCAGGTGCTCGAGGAGCTTGGGTCCGGCGATGTGACCCTCTTTGGTGACGTGACCGACCAGCACAACCGGAATGGCCCGGGTCTTGGCCAGATGCTGGAAACGGGCCGCCACCTGGCGGACCTGACTGACGGAGCCGGCAACTGCGTCGATGTCCTCGGCGGTCATCGTCTGGATCGAATCCACCACCACCAGACGAGGGGAGCTCGCCTCGATCTGAGCCATCACAGCATCGCAGGAAGTTTCCGGCAGCAGGAGGAGTTCGGGTTCGAGCCCGTCGATCCTTCGAGCACGGAGCGCGACCTGTTCGGAGGACTCCTCCCCGGTGACATAGATGACTTCGCCCTGGGCCGCTGCGGTGGCGGCGGCTACCTGGAGAAGGAGGGTCGACTTACCGACCCCGGGTTCACCAGCGACCAGGACTAGAGAGCCCGGCACCATTCCACCACCGAGGACCCGGTCCACGCCATCGAGACCCGTGGGGATGCGATCGGTGGCAGCGGCCGCTGCCTCGGTGACCGGGACCGCACGGGCGCCGCGTCGGGGCTGACTCGGGGCCTTAGCGCCACGTTTTTTCTTCGGGGCGCGGGGTTCCTCGGCAAAACTGTTCCAACTCTCGCATCCGGGGCACTGACCGAGCCACTTGCTGGACTCGTGACCGCAGTCGGTACAGAAGAAGATGGTGTCCTTGCCGGCCATTAGTCCGTGCCCGCTACCACGGGGCGTCACCCTCGCGGTGCGAGGTGTCGACGTTCTCGAACCGGGTGAACTCGTGCTGGAAGACGAGATCGATGTCACCGATGGGGCCGTTCCTCTGCTTGGCGATGATGAGCTCGGCCTTGCGTGGATCTTCTACTTCGCGGTCGTAGACCGATGGCCGGATGATGAACATCACGACATCGGCATCCTGCTCGATGGAGCCCGATTCACGCAGGTCGGACAGCTGGGGCCGATGGTCCCCACCGCGCCGTTCGGGCTGCCGGCTGAGCTGGGAGAGCACGAGCAGCGGCACATCGAGATCCTTGGCCACGGCCTTGAGACCGCGCGAGATGGCCGAGACCTCCTCGTTCCGGCTCGAAAATCTCGGTCCGCCCGACATGAGCTGGAGATAGTCCACCATGACCAGGTCGAGACCCGACTCAGTCTTGAGTCTGCGCGCCTTTGCCGAGAGTTCGAGGACGGTGATTCCCGGGGAGTCATCGACCCAGATGTCGCCGTCCTGGAGTGCCTGCGCCGCCATCTCGAGCTTTGGCCAGTCCGATTTCGCGAGATAGCCGCCGGACAGTCGTTTCTGATCCACCCGTCCTTCGGCTGAGAGCATCCGGCGCACCAGCTGTTCGGACGACATTTCGAGAGAAAAGATGGCGACCTTCTTCTTGCAGCGGAGGGCCGCGTGGGTGCAGATGTTGACCCCGAGGGATGTCTTCCCCATGGATGGGCGGGCCGCGAGAATGACCAGATCCTTGCTCTGAAAACCGGAGGTCATTTCGTTGAGCCTCGAATACCCGGTGTCAAGACCTGTGAGTGCCGAACCCGACGACCGGCTCTCCTCGATGTTCTTGAGCTCGGTCTCGGCGAGACCGCGGATGTGGAGCAGACCCCCGGCGAGGGTGTCTTCGGCAATGTGGTAAACATCGCGCTGCGCCGATTCGACAGCGTCGCGGGCTTCTCCGTGGTCCATGGAGCAGGTTGTGAGAATCTTCTGCGCCGCCACGATCAAACGGCGTTTGACCGATTTGTCGTGAACGATCTCACCATAGTGGGTTGCGTTGGCGACATCCGGCAGGGCATCGACCATGGAAGAAAGGTAGGCTGCGCCGCCGACCCTCTCGAGTTGGCCCTGCTCGCGGAGATAGTTGGTCACCGTCAACAGATCCACCGCCTCACCGCGCTCGTGAAGCGCGAGGCAGGTTGCGTAGGTGAGCCTGTGGGCCTCGATGTAAAACTCTTCCTCGCGGACCTTTTCGATGACCATGAGCAGGGCGTTGGGATCGAGGAGAACAGCGCCCAATACCGCGCGTTCCGCCTCGGGTTCATACGGCAGCCTCTCGACCATCGGGGCGCTTGATCGGACAGTGTCGGAAGGGTTCGTGCTCATGGGCCCACCATCCTACATGAACCCTGGCCAGCCCGTATTCTGCCCCGAGTCGGTACCCGTATTCGGGTCCTTTTCCGTGCCCGTGCCCGGCTTCCTGGAGCCTCGGCCTTCTGGGACGCCGCGGCTGACGCCGCGGGCGACCCAGCGTCGCACCATCGGCGTGGTCGCGAGAGGGATGATTGGAGGACTGCGACCACGCCGATGGAGCGCCCGCGGCCTGCCTCAGAACTTGGAGAGGTGCACCGGGGCGCTTTGCCGCGAGGGTTGCCCGGCAGCGCCATTGTGTGGATCATGCCGCGTAGCTGGAAGGTTGTTCCGAACACAATGGCGTGCCCGGCACGCCCCGGTGGAGAGTGTTTTCCGCGTGCTTGGGATCGACCTCGGCCGCGGACACTGAGGCACCGCTCCCATCGCGCTTCCGGAGACTTAACCTCGCTGAAGCTCCCGGAGAACCTCGATCGCCTCGGCGGTTTCGACCCGTTGGTCGAGCACCACTCCGTCATCGGTGGGCAGGACCCAGGCGACACCCTCGGTGTCACGTTTCTTGTCCACCGCGATGAACGAACAGACGGCCTCGGCATCGAGGTCGGCAATTGCAGGGCGCTCACCCAGGTTCCGGGCAGCAGCGCGCAGGGAGCCTTCTCCGTCCTTGGAGAGCAGTCCGTGCCGCCGACCGAGGATCGCGGCGGCCTCGAGGCCCCAGGCAACGGCCTCGCCATGGACGAATCTCTCGTAGAGAGTGGCCGATTCGAGGGCGTGACCCATGGTGTGGCCGAGATTGAGGGATTTTCGCAGTCCGGCCTCGCGCTCATCTGCGGCCACGACCTCGGATTTGATTTTCACCGATCGCGCTACCAGGTGCTCCCAATCGTCGGGCGTCAGGGATTCGTAGCTGAGGTCGCGGGTCACTGGAATGAGGTCGAGGAGGCTGTGATCGCTGATCCATGCCGCCTTGACGACCTCGGCAAGACCGGCGCGCAATTCGCGGGGTGGCAGCGTTGTGAGGGTGCCGGTGTCGGCGATGACCAGGGCCGGGGGCCAGAACGCGCCGACGAGATTCTTTCCCTCGGGAAGATTGAACCCGGTCTTGCCGCCAATGGCCGCGTCGACCATCCCGAGCAGAGTGGTGGGAGCGGCGATCCAGGTGATTCCTCGCAGATAGGCGGAGGCGGCGAAGCCGATGGTGTCGGTGATGATTCCGCCGCCCAGGGCGAGGATGGTTGCGTTGCGGTCGAGACCCCGGCCGAGCCATCGCCTGCAGGTCGCTTCGACGGTCGCCCAGTTCTTGTTCGATTCTCCGCCCGGGTGTTCCATCGTCTCCAGACCCAGGGAGGTGGCGACCGCGCGACCGTGGATGGGTCCGACCGTGGTGTCGGTGACCAACGAGCGGGGGAGGGCCAGGCCTTCGCCGGTGATGATCTCCTCGGTGGCGTCCAAGAGATCGGGGCCCACAACCGCCGTATATCCGCCCTGTGCCGAATGAAGTTCGATTCTGACCATTGGGGCATGGTACACGGGGCCGACTTCCGGGTTGCGTTTAAGTCCCTCGAATATTGAGACAACGTCTTATTTTATTGCGTCAAAAGGACTTGAATGCTACTGTATCCCCTCGAAAAAATTGTTCGGAGGTGCGGATGAGGCTCTCGATCAGGTTGGTGTTGGCGGTGGTTTTCATGTTCTGTTCGTCAACGGCGGATGCCGGCGAAGTGGTGAGTCTCGCCCCCTCGTCGACCGGGCTCGAACTCGAGACCGGTGAGAGTCAGACCCTCCACCTCCAGATCTCGGAGTTGCGCTTTGATCGGGTCGAGATCGATGGCGCCGACTGGGCGGTTGTGCAGGTGCCCGGGAGCCACAACCTCATGGAGCGGGGTCTTCCTTCGCTGCCCTACCTGAGCTCCGAGTATCTGCTCGGCCGGACCGACGGCATCGAACTCGAACTGGTCACCGCCAAGGTGCGCGAGATCGATCTCGGCGGGTATGACATCGCCGGAGTCGCTCCATCCAAGGGGCACTTCGATCGCAGTGTCGATCCGACGACCGTCCCATGGGTGTTTGACGACAAGGTCTATCAGTCTGCGACACGGTTTCCCGATTCCGATGTCTGGGTCGATCGCCCCGCCATCGCCGGACCGCTGCGCGGCCAGACGATGAGATTCCCGGTGGCTCACTGGCGGCCGGACACCAACACCCTCATCGTCGTCGAGGAAGCCTGGTTCCGCGTGGTCTCACAGTCCCATGCCGAGAACCCACGGGTCGGACGCGATCGTCCGATGAACGGTCTTTTTGACGCGGTTGCGCGGCTCCACGCGGTCAATTACGAGCAGGTCAGGGGGCGATATATCCCGTTGGTCGAGACCGGCCGCCTGGTGATCATTGCCGACGACGACTTCGTGGACGAAGCTGCGCCATTGGCGGACTGGGAGCGCCTCGTCGGATACCCGACCTCGTTGGTACCGGTCTCCGTTGCCGGCGCCAATGCCGCGGCCATCAAGAGCTATCTTCAAGGTCTTTATGACTCACCGGAGGGGCTGACATGGATCATCTTGGTTGGTGACGCGCAGCAGATCCCGACTCTGACCGGCGTCATGGAGGGCGCCGATTGCGACCCGTGTTTCACAAAGCTCGAGGGCGCCGACAACAGACCGGATGCGTCGATCTCAAGGATCTCGGCCCAAACCGGGGAACAGGTGAGTGTTCAGGTCAACAAGATCCTCGACTATGAACGGCTCCCCGATAGCGGTTCCGCCGCGGCCTGGTACGCCAAGGCCTTTGGTGTAGCCGGAGATGACACCGGCGGCACTCCGTCCTACTCCGATTGGCAGCGGATGGATTTTCTCCGCAATGATCTGATCGATCCCGCCTACCACTTCACCGAGTTTGACCAGCTATACCACAATCCCTCAAAGGCGGCAGTGGCCGCGTCTGTCAATGACGGACGCTCTCAGGGTTTCTACATCGGCCACGGATCGAAGACCGCGTGGGTGACCTCCGGTTTCAGCGTCACCGATGTCAACAACATGTTGACCAACTCCGAGACGCTTCCCATTGTCTGGAGCGTGGCCTGCGTCAACGGCGACTTCACCGGCAGCGGTGACTGTTTCGCCGAGGCGTGGTTGAAAAAGAACGGCGGCGGAGCGGTGAGTTTCGAAGCGGCAACCACCAACGAATCCTGGGTGCCCCCCTGCGACGCTCAGAGAGGGGTTGTCGATGCCCTGCGGCTCGAAATAGCGTTCACCACAGGTGGCCAGCACGTCAACGGCAAGCTCTATTGTATGGATGTCAACGGCGACTCCAACTCATCCCAGGGGAACATGTTCATGGAGCAGTCGACCCTCTTTGGCGCAGCCACCATGTGGCCGAGGACCAGCGAGCCCATGCTCCCCGACGAACCCGACGACTTTGTCGTCGCCGGCGGTACAGCGACCCTCACCGTCAAGGTGGGTGGCGCTCCCTTCGCCAAGGCCGGTGGGGCGATCGTCTCGTTCTATGACGAGACCGAAGGGATCAACGTTCTCGGTTCGGGTCTCGTGGATGGCAACGGTGTTGTCACCGCAGCGGTGACCGGCGATCCAACCCACTGCCACATCCACGGTTTGAACCTGGTACCGGTTGCCTTCGAACTCGCCGCGCAAGAGGCCGGTCGTCTTGCCTTGGACTCGGGCGCCTACGGGTGCGGTTCGACCGTCACCGTGCGCGTGGCCGACAGCAATATCCCGGGTTCGAACCCGGGAACCATCGACACAACCTCCGTTGAACTCTCGGTTGGGGGTGGAAACCACGTGGTGACCCTGACCGAGACCGGCGCCGATCGCAACATCTTTGCCGGTACGGCGGTCCTTGGATCGGATCTCGCTGTTGCCCACGGAAACTCGTTGCTCGCGACCTATATCGACGCCAACGACGGTGCGGGTGGAATCAACGTCACCGTCACCGCCGGGGCCGGCATCGACTGCATGGGACCTGCGATCTCAGCCGTGCAGGCGACGGCCACCGAGTCGTCGGTGACCTTTGATTTCACAACCGACGAGCCGGGAACCACTGTCGTGACCTACGGAACAACCACACCGCCGACCACGGTCATCAGTGATGACGGTCTGACCACCGAGCACACGATCACCATCGAGGGTGTGTCGCCGTGCACGACGATCTACTTCCAGGTCGGTAGCGTGGATGCCCTCGGGAATGTGGGCGCAGACACGAACGGAGGCAGTTTCTACGTTGTCGAGACCGCGGGCTGGGGCTCGTTCCTGAGTGAAACCTTCGACAGCGATCCGGGCTGGGCCGTCGACAACGGCGGATTTTCATCCACCGGTTGGGCCTACGGTCAGCCGACCGGACAGGGTCAGGACTCCTACGGCGGTCCCGACCCATTGGCGGGCCACACGGGCGACAACGTCTATGGCGTCAACCTCAATGGCGATGCGCCGGCCAGTGCGGGTGACAACGAGATCAAGCTCACCACGCCCCTGATCGATCTCTCAACGGCGACATCGTCCCGGCTTCGGTTCCGGCGGTGGCTCGGTGTCGAGCAGGACTCTTACGACCACGCTCGAGTTCGGTTGTCCACCGATGGAGGTGGCAGCTGGCAGACGGTTTGGGAGAATTCGAGTTCTACCATCGACGATCAGGCCTGGATCGAGCAGATTGTCGATCTGCCGCAGGCCGTGGGTGAAAGCCAGGTGCAGATTCGCTGGACATACGGCGCCTCGGACAGCAGCTGGAACTACTGCGGCTGGAACATCGACGACGTCGTCGTCGAAGGGGCCATGCCGTGTGATGCCATCATGCTCTTTGGTGACGGGTTCGAAAGTGGCGACTGTGGTGGGTGGACGACGGCGGTTGGGGAGAACTGATTGCACCGCGCACCGCCGGGCCCCTTGGCGGGGTTCAGGTTGCGGGTAGGTTTTCGAAAGGGGCCGGGCGGCACGCGCTGCACGTGATGTGCTTCGCACATCGGGTTCTGGTCTTGTGAACTTCGGCCTTATGGGGCGTGTTGTGGGGGCGGCCGTCTCGGCTGCCGGTAGGGTGGGGCTGGCCCCACCTTCAGAGTCGTAGCGGTTGATCGCGATCCTCGACTGTTCAGAGCTGTAGGCAGGGCATTCATGCCCTGCGGCCAACCCCTTCAAGACAGGTACGATCACCCGGCAAACCCTGGCGCTGAGGGCCGGGAGGATCTCCACGTCGCCACAACCGCAGACAGCAACAGCGATCTTGGCTTCCCGGTGCTCCGGCCTTCTGGTCCGTATTGTGGGGGCTGGCGTCCCGCCTGCCCGTCAGTCTAGATCCGGCGGGGATCGCGTATCCGAGAGATCGCGGGGCGCGCAGGTATGCGGGAGGTGTGTGCATTGCCGTGGTTTCCTTCAGCCCCGGCCTTCTGGGACACCGGGGCTTCGATAGCGCCCCGGTGTCCCAGCGTCGCACGAGCAGCGCGGTCGCGCGGTGGAAACGTGAAGATCTGCGACCGCGCTGCTCGAGCGCCGGCGGCCTCCCTCCGACGACAGCAGATGCACCGGATCGCGCTCCCCGAGGTTGCCCGGCAGCGCCATTGTGTGGATCGAGCCGCGTTGCCGGATGGTCGCTCCGGCACAATGGCGTGCCCGGCACGCCCGTTGGAGGTGATCACCTCGTAATTTGGGTCGGTCACGGTCGGAGTTGCGGGTACGGTCGCGGTCCCGGCGACGAAAAAAAAGGGGCCCCGCGAGGGGGCCCCTTTTGGTTTGAAGTTGATCGTTGACTAGAAGCGGAACTTGGCGCCGACCTGGAAGATCCTGGGCGTGCCGGGCAGGGTGTTCTTACCGAAGTCATCGTCAAAATACCTGAACTCGTTGGTGAGCCAGTTGGAGCTGTCGAAGAGGTTGAAGACCTCGGCGATGAGCTCGACCTGCATCCGTTTGCCGAGGTTGGCGGTCCAGCTCAGGCGCAGATCGAAGGTGGTGAAGTCGGGCTGTCGCTCGGTGTTGCGATCAAAGAGTTCCCACACACCGGGCGAGACCTCGACCATGGCGGTCTCGTTGCGGTAGCCGTCACCGTTGTTGTCGTTGGAATCCCGGGCCGAGTACGGGAAGCCGCTCCGCCAGGTGTAGATGCCCGAAACCATGAAGTTCAGCGGGAGCTGCCAGCCGAAGTTGGTCACGAACTTGTGAGTCGCGTCGAAGTTCGAGTAGCCCCAACTGTAGGAGAGATCGAACTGATCCTGGGGGAAGTCGCTGGACGACGACACCGAACGCTCGTTGGAGTCGTGGTCCTTGGATTCCGACCAGGTGTAGGAGAAGTCGAGGAACCAGTTGTCGGCAAAGCGCTTACGACCTTGCAGGATGACCGAGCGGTACTCCTGCTCGGCATCCGAGAAGAACTGGATGATCTGGTCGAAGTCGTCATATTCCTCGCCATCGACATAGGTCGGCCGGCCATCGGGGGTCGTACCGCCGTCGGGGGCGATGTTCTGGTCCCACTTGCGTTGGAGCTTCTTGGTGTCCTGCCAGATGACGCTGAGCCCGAGGGAGAAGTTGCGCGCGATCTCGCGCTCGTACCCGAGGGACATCCGCAGGGTCTCGGGGTTCTCGAAGGACGGGTCGTAGACGAAGATGTCGGGTCTGGCCGCATCGCCCGCATCTGCGGGCACGCTCCAGGTATTGGGCCAGGTCGGGCAGTTGTCATCCCAGAAGCAATAAGCTGTATAGCGAACCACGCGGATGCCGTTGGTCAGCATGGCGTTGGCGTCGAGCAGGGTCGGGGTGTTGTCGTAGAACATCCCGATGCCGCCGCGCAGGACCGATTTCCCGTCGCCACCGATGTCCCAGGCAAAGCCGACGCGAGGCGCGAAGTTGTTGGAGTCCTGGGGGATCTGACCGGTCAGCGGATAGAGCGGGTTGGTTTCTTTGGGTTTGTCGTGCTGCTGGTACTCATAGCGCAGACCATAGGTCAGGGTGAAGTTGGGCGTAGTGCGCCACTCATCCTGGAAGTAGGCTGCGTAGTAGTTGTTGGTGAACTTCACGGCGCCGTCGTATTCGGAGAATGCCTGTCGGTAGTAGTAGGGCGTGCCGCCGTCGAGGAAACCCTCGTCGCCCTCCCAGTCGTTGAAGGAGTACGAGCCGCCGCCATAGCGGAAGAAACCGTCATCGAAGTTGACGAAATCGAGGTTCGCACCAAACTTGAAGGTGTGGTTGCCTTTGTAAAAGGTCAGATTATCGATGAGCTGGACTCGGTTCTCATCGAGGAAGTTGGGCAGGAACTGGTTCTGACCCCAGGCAGCGAGGTAGGGGTAGATCCCGGCCTCCGGGAGGTCGGTGTTGTTGGCGCCGCGGGGCCGCTCTTCCACCGCCCACTGGACATAGGCCTCGTTGAAGACATTGTCCGACAAGACCGAGTTGAGGGTCAGGACCAGTGAGTTGAAGCTGTTCTCTTCGAGTCCGTTGTTGGAGAGTCCGGTGTTGTCGTAGCCCGAAGTGAGGTTGATGCCTTCCTGGGTGGAGTAGTTGTCGCGGATGGTCAGCAGGTTGTTGGTTCCGAGCTGCCAATCGAGTTTGACCAGGAAGACCAGTGCGTCGTTGGTGGTGGGGATCTCACCAAAGTCCGTGGGGCTCGTCTGGCCACCGGTCTCCCGGTCGAAGTCGAGACCCGTGAGAGCTTCCCAGTCGGCCACGCGGTCCATGGGGAACTCATCGAAGTTGACAAACATCGGGATCTCGTAGTCCTGGGCGTCCACCGAAGTGAAAAAGTGCAGCTTGTCGCGGACGATGGGGCCGCCGAGGGCGAAACCGTACTGGACCTGTGACTGCTCGGTCGGTTCGCGCGGGTCGACCTGGTCATTACCGGCGGTGGTGCCCACCATGCTGTCGTTGGTGTAGTAGGTCCAGAGCTCACCGCGGAAGCTGTTGGTACCCGATTTGGTGATGGCGTTGATCACCGCACCCGACGAGCTGAACTGGGTGCCGTAGTCCGACTTGATGACCTGGAGCTCTTTGATCGCCGCCTGCGAGAAGGTGAAGGGCGGACGGGTGCCGCCGCGTTCCTCACCGAAGAAGCTCGACTGCGAGTTGGCGCCGTCGATGTTGAACGAGTTCTGGATCGCACGGGCGCCGACGTTCAAACCGCCGCGGGCGCCTTGAACCGCATTGGTGTCGCCAAAGGTGGCGCCGGGAGTCAGCAGCGCGAAGTCGGTGAAATCGCGGCCGTTGAGCGGCAGGTTGGCGATCTGTTGACCGCTGACTTTGGCCGAGGCGTTGGGGTTTGTGGTCTCGACCACAGGAGCCTCGGCGGTGACGACGATCTCTTCCTCGATGGCCGAGATCTGGAGGGCGAAGTCGATCCTGGCCGATGAGCCGAGACCGATGTAGACATCGCGATAGATCTGGGTCTTGAATCCGGCAAGGACGCCCCTGACTTCGTAGTTACCCACGGGCATGAGATCCATGCGATAGAAACCACTGGCGTCCGACACCGCGCGCCGGCTGAAGCCGCTGTCGTTGTTCGTGGCTTCGACGGTCGTTCCGGCCATCACCGCCCCATTGGGATCGGTGACGGTTCCGAACAGTTGCCCCGTGGTGGAGTTTGACTGCGCCACGAGCGATTGCGGCGCCAGCACGATAAGCGCTAACGCCAGGAATCCGACAATAAATCGTTGACCTTTCATAACTCTTCCTTCCTCCCTTTCAAATAAAACCAAAAAATGGAGTCGGCGCCCCGTCATGGGGTCCCCGCTGCTTGTTGTTCCGCCACTATCGTCGGTCCGAGCCACCAATTGTTGTCGGTCACCGGTCGCCAGTCACCGGCTCGCCCGATGTAGTCACCGATGAGATCGGTCATCTCTTCGGATGACTGCCAGACGGGGTCGGCTTCCGCGAGGTGCGGATAACCGCCCCCTCCAGCTGCGCGGTAGTTGTTGCAAACGAGTGTGAATTTCTGATTGGTATCAATGGCACGGCCCCGGATCCGTACATCGCGAACCCGGCGGCCCACCTCCTGGGTGGGATCCACGTGGTAGGACAACCCCGCCATCGAGTCCACGTTGTAGTGCGGGATGGTGGGGTCTGTCAATACGTCACAGCCATCGGATCCACCGCAATCGAGGCCGGTGTAATAGCGAGCTGCATGCTCGAGGATCTCGACGACCTCGGCCCCCGTGAGCGCAACCTTCACTAACGTATTGGGATAGACGTAGAAAGAGTAGATCCAGCGCCAGGTCACGGGCCCGGCGGGGAGGGTCGGAGTGCGGTCGGTGAGGAGCGACGCGAGGGAGAGATCCGCCCCCGATGCTTCGAGCTGGACCTGGTGGATGAGATCGAGGGCCGAACAGTCGTTGATCCTGCAACCGGTCACTGAAACCTCATTGCTGACCCGGCCCACGGGTCCGTCAAGGGTCTCGGTGACACGGCGGTGCAGATCGGTCATCTCTTTGATGAGGGTCGGGTCGGGATCGATGTCCGCGGTCGGGATGTTGTTCCCCTGCCAGGAGGCGATGCGCCATCCGTCTGCCCCGCGCTCGAGGTCAAGATCGATCCGGGTCAGGAACCGGGCGCGCGCCCGAGGCTGCGACACGATGGTCCCGTTGAGCTCACGCGGTGGGATGTTCTTGTGGCTGTGGCCGGTTAAGAGCACATCGACCCCGGGAACACTCGCCAGACGCCACCCAAAGTCCTCATGGTCGGTTCCGGTGGGGGATTCGTCCTCTGGGTCGATTTCGAATCCCGTGTGGGCGAGGACGACGACAAGATCGCAACCTTCGTCCTCACGAAGTTGCCGGACCATTTCCGTGGCGATTTCGTCCATGGGGAGGAAGGCCAACCCGCGGTAGTGTTCGGGGCGCTCCCAACCCGGGATGTTCGGGGTGGTGAGACCGACGATTCCGACTCGAACGTCGCCCGCTTCAACCACCAAGTGCGTCGGGAACGCCGGTTCGGACGTCGAAACGTCGATGGTGTTCGCGGACAGGAACGGGAACTCGGCCTGGGCCCGGGCGCGGGCGAGGATATCGAGGCCAAAGTTGAACTCGTGATTGCCCACCGCCATGGCGTTGTATCCGATGTGGTTCATGGCCGCGATGGTGGGGCTGGGTTCGGACCATCTGACGTGGGGGAACTGTTCGAAGGGTGTGCCCTGGATGGTGTCGCCCGAGTCGAGGACGAGGACCGGGCCGTCGCTCTCGCTGCGGATCTCGTTGACCAGGGTGGAGACCTGGGCCAGCGAGCCGTCCGCCGGCTTGTTCTGGAAGTCGTCCCACGGTATGACGCTGCCGTGGAGATCGGATGTGTGAAGGAGAGTGAGTCTCTGATGCTGCGCTGCGGCGAGGGGGGATGCGAGGGTGGCCACCAATGCACACCCAGCAATCAAAATAGTGGGAAGCCGAGATAATTCAGCCATGGCGTGCGGTGATCATATCAGAGCCTAGGAGCGTGTAGGGAATAGATGGTGGGTGGATTTCGGAGGGTCGTTTGAGGCCGATTTTCGTCGGATTCGAAGGTTCATACTGGTGGTATGGGCCAAGAATACGCCGAAAATCGGGCCAAACGACACCCGAAAGGCG
>Ga0164313_10003837_pt1 | contig 13408 bp, 31 predicted proteins | sample GuaBasSedimGuay4_FD_113735 | JGI IMG/M metagenome (GOLD analysis project Ga0164313, IMG submission 113735) | Subseafloor sediment microbial communities from Guaymas Basin, Gulf of California, Mexico - Guay4, Core 4569-4, 0-3 cm | ecosystem: Environmental > Aquatic > Marine > Hydrothermal vents... | reverse complement strand
TCGTAATCGAGTGTAGCAAGTTTTAAAATTTCTAATGCAGCTATTTGTTTTTGCAATTTAGACATATATAGTTTCTCGTTTTTGCAACGCCGTTTGCGCTACTTACAAAACACATTATACAGTGAAGTTTCCAAAAAGCAACAACAAAGTGCAAACTAAATTGCTTGCACTATGTTGTTTGTTGTGCTATGCAAATAACGCTTGCTTGTTTGCTTTGTGTTGTGCTATTTGCAATTGCAATTTTACTTTGTTATTTAATGCAGCACTAAATGCAGCTACAAATTGTGTGCTTTGCTGTGCAACGTGTACTGCTATGCTTGCGCGTTGTGCGCTTGTAGTATTAACACAACTAAACTTGCTTGCTGCATTACTAGCAAGTATTTGTACTTGTGCGCTTTTACTAAAGTTTTTGTGCATATGTATTTTGCTCGTGTTGTTTAAGTAACTTACAAAACACATTATACAGCTATTTGCGCAAATGTAAACGGAAAGTTTCCACTTGTTTTTGTTGTTTTTGCATTTGTCAAGCATTATTTTGCCGAGGATCAAGACGCCGCAGACGTAACTACTATTATACAGCAACGGCTTCCAAAAAGCAACAACAAAGTGCAAACTATATTGCTTGCACTTTGCTGTATTGTGTGCTACTCGTCTATTTCAAAGCCTGCGCTTTTAAGTGCGTCAAGTGTAACACCATCTTGCAAGTGCCCGTCGCAGTGTATGCTATTGCTTGCTTGCATCCCTTGCTCGCTGTAATACACATCCGTTAACAGCTTGCACAGTACAGCATCGTCGCTAATAGCGTCTATACACGCTTGCATAACGCCCGTATCGCTATAGCATAGCACGTTTACTGTATCGTTTAGCAGTGTTGTATTGTGCACTGCATCGCTGCGCTCGCCCAGTGTGTTGTGTGCAAACGTAATCCCGCAATACCCGTTTTCGTCAGCAAATACGCTTATGCTAGTAATATTAACTTCTGTCCCACTTGCAAGCCCCCAGTTGTTGTCGCCCGTTGCAATAGCAGTAAACGTTGTATTAACATTGTAAAGTGCAAACATAAATAAGCCCGTGTAGTTAAAAGTTTTGCAAGTGCGTTAAGCAACTTACAAAACACATTATACAGCTATTTGCGCAACAAGCAACAAAAAGTTTCCATTCATTTATCGTTGTTTTTGCATTTGTCAAGCATTATCTCATATATCCGGTTTGATAGTAGACACTCCATCCGGATCAAGAATCTGGAAAAATCCGGTTGCGATGGAGAAGAAATCCATTATAATACCTCCATGTCAAACAAATCAAACCAAATCAAACCAACCGGCGCCAGGGCGCAGACATGTGTTGTGCAACAAAAGGATTGTGTTGTGCAAACAAAAAGAAGTAGTTAAAAAGGAAACCAAATGGGCAAGGGCCAGGTAAATCATCTCTTGTAACCCTTGCCCATCCTCGGGGGTGAAACAGACGGCCGGTAGTGCAAATCTACCAGGAGACAAGCATAGCTCCTATTTTGGCACCGTCTGGTCCTATCGGAGAACGGGTGGTCGTACACAAGGCAGCGTGTTCTTCGTTGTGATTGCCCTATGTCTTATACACATAATACAACACATCCAACTGGCCGTCAACCATATCATCAACTGTTTATAAGGATAATGCTCAAGTGATTATTGCGGGGACACAACCTGTGTGCATGTGTTCTATGCCGTGTGCTGTGTTGTGTTGTATTGTGCACTGAGTATGCATGTGTTGTGCTATGTGCTGTGTGTATGCTATGTATGTACATACGTGTGCGTGTGCGCGATAGGATTTTCTTGCAAGAAAGTTAGTTTGATAGAAACTTCTGATAGATAAATCTGATAGATAAATCTGATAGATAAATCTGATCTGGATATCTAGGTCGGCTATCTGCCTAGGTGACCTAGACCGGTCTAGATATTCAGGTAGGACAGTCTTACACGAGTTTGTTGTACCTTAGGATACTGTAGATGCTGCCGGAGGCTGCGAGGTAGGTAAGGATGACTCCGAATATCTTGAAGATGGGTGTGGCATCGCTTAGGGTGATCGTTACCATTAACACCATTGCAAGTGCTACGCCAACTGCTATCATTGTGTGCCATATCAGCGACATTACTCAAAGCCTCGTGTGTCTGTTGCGAACTCAATCAATGCTGCGGCCATTGCCAGTGCATCATCGCGGTTCAGTTGGATGTGATCAAAGCCCCACTCTCCCGGGCGCCTACGCTCACGTGTAAGCTGAACACAAACACCGCGTTCACTACCACCACTAAAACGTGTAAGGCTAATGTCGCCGTGTTCGCTTTGTACTGCTTCAAGTTCTGTTGACATAATGTTTTACTCCGTTGCTTTAGTATGTGTTACATTATACAGCAATGGATGGAAATGTCAAGCCCTAATACAAAGTAAAATGATACTTTCCACGCTTGCCATGGAAACTAATTCCCGTTGCCTTCTCAGCTTTGCGAGCATCCTTCAGTGTATTGAAGTTATACTGTGTGCCGTAGAAGTTGCTAAACACAGGGATAGCTTCAAACTTAACACCAGCGTCATACAGTTTTTGTTTAATGCACATATCTCTTTGCTCCGTTGCGTTAGTATGTGTTACATTATACAGCAATGGATGGAAATGTCAACCACTTTTTGACCTATGCCAAACATTCCAAAGGATGGTGCCAGTCGCGAAACCATACGCGATCGATGCTACGACGACATATCCGTATGTAAGTGACACAAGGCATACGATAGTAAGTACGACAAACCATAGTGCCAATGCGCCACTAATATCATTGCTACGTCTTCCATAGTTCTTCTCCATTATGAATATTCCTTCAGCATACGGTCGACTATTTTTTCCCGTATGTTGTTGTCGGTTATTGTGTTTAGTACTATCGCAGCTATAAGAATTACCGCAGCCACGATCCATGGTGTAAATGCAAACGATACCATGTCCATTGTTATGCTCCTCTCCGTTTCCTTATTCAATACAGTAATTATAGTGCCAAGAATGGATGATGTCAAGCCCTATGATTGGTCCCACTTACCTTTGAGGAACTTGCGGGCTTGTACTGCGGTTGTACCAATTGCTTGCGCAGCCTTCTCAACCAGTGTAGCATTACCCAGCACCTGTTGCAACGTGTAGCCCATCTTCTTGTAGGCGCCACACACTGTTATGGCTTTGGCCGCTTTGCTTGCTGTGGGTGCTGCAGGCGCTTTTGCTTTTGTGACTTCCTTGATCTTCAAAGGAGTGCTCTCAGGTGCAAAGCATTCCTTTGTAATCTTGCCCTCGCCGCGCACCAAGTAAGTGGCACCTTTCATTTGGATTTTAGAGTGGCGTCCACGCTTCAACATCACTTCGTATCCAGTGGTTGTAATGTAGCGGAACAATTCACCGGAGCGAGTAGGTGCCGTCTTCATGTTATGACAACGCTTGGCGTCCTGGCCGATGATAGCCATTATTTCCTGCCATCTGCGTCCGTGCCCTCGCCCGTTCTCTCCGAACAATTCCACAGCAATAATGTGGGCTGCTTCGTGCCCGGGTGTACGCGCAACAAACTCTTCAGGGTTCAAACGCAGTATGCTATTAGCAAGTTTGATCTGAGTACCTTCGATCTTGCCAGTTGCAAAACAGCGTATATAACTAGCTGTACCAGCTGTCTTTTTTTGTTGGTTGCTAAACACAATGGGTACGCGCTTAATAGTTGTATTGTAATGTGCCTCAGCAGCACGGAAAGACTCTTCAACTTTTATACGACATGCTTTTTGTAATGCGTTCATATTTGGCTCCTATTGCCTAATTCCTAACTAACAAAACACATTATAGGGGAAGGTGAATGGAATGTCAAGCATTTCTCCTAGGAGAAAGTATTAAAAGTTGAGGAATGTCCTATTGATTTCTATGTCCAGCCACTTCTCCAGGACGTCTAGTTCCCTGTGGCTAGTGGCAGCACAGATGACATCTTCGCGCACTATCGTATCCATAGAGTTGAATTTCTTGCGGGCATTTGTTAGCTTGTCCCGCTGTAAGAGTGTACCAACGCGAGTGATGTCGAGGATGTCTTGCTCGTGCATCTCGATCATGTCGTCGTCGCCCTTAGCGGTCCATACTGCTAGGTCGCCCTCGGTGTTAACAACAGCCCTGTTGAAAACGTTTCTAAGTATGCTCTTGCTCATGTCCTTGCTCCGTTGCGTTAGTATGTGTATATAATACTAGCAATGAATGGAAAGGTCAACCTTTCTTTAACTTATATAGAACCGCAATATCTTCTTCAACGCGCATGAGCTGATAGGAATATTTAAGGTTGCCCTGATCCTGATCATTCTTTATACTACGAACACGGCAGGCCTTGGGCGTAAACTTGACGATTATGCCTACCTTCAGTTCTTCGTACTTAGATACAGTTGTGACGACATAGTCACCAACGGCAAGTTCGTTGCCGAGAATGTCTTTCATCCAGGGATGCGACTCTTCGGACGGAAGCTCTCACGTTCCTCTTGGGAGAGGATCTTTGTAGGAGCAGTCTCCATGACAATCTCTTCGTCCACAATACTATCGGTCATGACCAACAGGCCGTCCTGTGTAGTGACCGCAACGAGCTCAATGCCGTGTGCTTTGAGGAGACCATCAACCTTGTCGAGGATGGATTCAGTTGTGACACCAGTGAGTGCCAAGGAGATTGAGCGGGAGTTGAACTTCTTCATTGTCTTGCCTTTGGTTAATTAATAAAGCTATTGTATTAAAAAGAGGGTGGTATGTCAACCTGTTTTAAGGCCTCGTTGTGGCACTCTGTCAGGAAAGAATCCAACGTGTATTTGTTGTCCTCGTTGAACTCTCGCCTTGCTTCTCTGATTAGAACACTGTAGAATTCGATAATACGGTGTCTGTGGTCACTGCCTTGGACCACCGCTTTCGCAGCAGCAGTCTCAAGGATTATTTGGGGGATGGACTTCATGAGTACTGCCTGCGCGTGTCGTCAGTGTTGTGGAACCACGTGTCAGCGTAGTGTGGCTCGTAAGTGTTAGTGGTGTCACCGTTGGGCATGACATAACGATCGCCGTTGTGTGGACGACATCCTGGGAAACCATCTGCTACTTCATCAGCGTACAAGCTCCTGTAGCCATTGTAGTTGCCCGTGTCGTGTAGTACACGCTCAATCATAGCTGATACACCCTTACGGAACTCAACCATGTCGCTAGCTGACTTCTTCAGCATGTCGTTAGCTTCGTCTACCAGTGTTGCAACTTCAAATGTCTTACGTGCCATGTGCTACTCCTAATGCCTAATTAACAAAGCTATTATATGGTAGGATGGTTGGAATGTCAAGTATTTAATCAATAAAAAAGGAGCCCCGGAGGGCTCCAACCTGGATGGTTCTGTTCGTGCTACGCCTTCTCGCTATCGCGTACCACTTGTCCTGGTGCCTTAGCAGACTGTGCCTTGCGACGTGATGCAGCAGCACCAACAACTTCGCCTGTTACACGGTCCACAATGTGCCAGCGACCTTCGGGCACTACAACAGCAGCAACAGCTTTGGCCACACGTCCGAACGCAACAGTGAGTCCGTTTGCAACCGCAGCCTTCTTGGCGTGGTTGTACATTGCGGCAGCAGTCTGCATGTCCGAGCCGGTCTTTGAGCTGATGTCTGTCAGCACGTTCTTGCGGAAGACACGGTTGCCAACAGCACTACGAGTAACCAGTGCAGAGTTGAAGATGCCGATAGCTGTCTGACGCTTAGTGATTGATTTCATAATGTGTAACTCCTGTGTGTTACGCTTGTCCTTGCTTATGCAGTTCTTTAGCGTATGTGTGTATAATACTTCCTTTCTGTGTTCCTGTCAAGACTTTTCTTTTCTTTTTCTAAATCTTTTTCCTGTTCCGTGTATCTAACTTACAAAACACATTATACAGGGTTGGAAGGAAATGTCAACCCTTTTCTAAACTATCTCTTCCAGCCATCCACTCCAGTCCTGCTGCTCTTCTTCTAGATCGTCGTCCGAACCCGTCTGTGAGTACCACTCGAGCATGAAGTCGTTCGCCCGGATCATTGCCTCCGGGATGCCTGCAGGCATGTTTCCAAACGTAAACACGTCGATGGCATGACCCGACTCTACCTCTAAAATATGTACAACATGAGTCGTGGGAGACCATGCACATGCACTAACTTCGTCTATGTAGATAATTGTTTGTCCTGCTTCTAATGCTGCTAATCCCATCTTCTTACTCCGTTGTGTTAGTATGTGTATACTATACTTCCATCCTACATGGATGTCAAGCCTTGTTTGCATACTCGTCGAGAAACTCTTCGCACAGCTTAGCCATACGATCGACGCTGGGTGCCTCATAATCGTTCATTGCTTCGAAGTACGAACCGTCTTCGTCGTAGTGTACCTGGCCCCACACACCATTACGCTTCTCCATGTCGCGCATTGCGCCCAAGCAATCAGACAGGTCACCGCTGGTGTTCTCAAATCTACAATAGCTCATGTTTGACATCTTGTTACTCCGTTGTGTTAGTGTATGCAAAGCATTATAGAGTGGATGGAACGGATTGTCAACCACAAAAAAACCTGTTTGCACAGGTTCATTTGTATTCTGTAGGGCTACTGTTAGCGGGTAACAGCAGGGATCACCAAGTGACCCGCTACACTGTGAGCACCACGGTCGCCGCTTAGAGCGCGTGATACAGTGCTGACATCACGGTTAACTGCGGATGCAGCAGCAGTGATTGAGCTGTAATGTGTAGCCTTGAGTGTAAGTGGATTGAATAGAACCACTCCGTTGTTAGTCTTAGTATTCATGATAATCTCCTTTATCATTTGTTGTTACACGTATTATAACATAAGTAAAGGTCCAGAGTCAACCGATATTCGCCTCTGTTTTTAAGATTATCTTGCCTGTAGGTACCTCATTCGTAGCACGAAAGAGCCCTTAGTGTCAACTGGTATCGTAGCCACAAAAAAGCACCCCGGAGGGTGCAAAGTATCTGTTTCTGTGTTAGCTTTCTTTCTTTGCGTCCACCATGCGCTTAAACTTCGCTTCGCGCTTCAAGCAGGTAGCTTCAACAAGTTCCAACCAACCATTGGGCTTCATTTGCACCAGGTCCGCAATCTTCTTGATCATACGCAGCGACAGTTCACGCAAGTACTCTGCATTGTCAGTCACGTAATCAACAATGATGTCTTCCTGGGTCTTGCTAAACCCGTACTCGGTCAACATGCCGTCCCGTACCACTTGCTTGATGCGCAGCAGCTGATCCCGCGTAGTGCTGATCTCCAAGTCCAAGTAGTGACAACGACTTTGCAGTGCTTCCAAGTGTTGCTTGATGCGGCTCGCTTTTGTTGTTTCGAAGTTGATGTTTGTAAGGAACAACACGCTACCCTCGAAGTCAAACTGCGGTGGAATATCTTCAGCAGCAAGTACCTTGGACTCTGTACGCCAGCTGATGCGGCGCTTGCTACCGCTGTCCAGTGCAGCCTTTAACACGTTAAGGCTGGTGTCGTCAAACAGCACACTATCACAGTCATCGAACACAACAACTTGTCCAGGCTTGCGGAAGTAGTACAGAGTCTTGTACAGTCCCAGTGCGGAGCTTGCGCCCTTCACAATCTCGTAGTCCGGCTCACGTCCCGCAAGGACCTTGCTCAGGTTCGCTTCCTTCAGCGTTTCCTCAACACCGTAGCTCTTGCCAATGCCCGGAGGACCACTTACAATCAGTCCGCGGATGATGCCTTCAGCAGCAGCGTCAGTCACTTCGTTCAACAAATCGAAAGTGTTCTGGATGCGGTCCAGTGCCTCTGTCTCACTCTCACCAGCAATAAACTCCAGCTCGTAATTGTTCTCTTCCGGCTCACCAGCAGATCCAGGCGTGTGATTGATCAAGCTATCTTCTAGCTCTGTGCCATCACTTGTGCAGTATGCAAAGTCAGCGTCTGTAAGCTTCACACGCGCATTCTCTACTGTGAATGGAGCAAGTGCATTGGTCTTAACTGTAACTTGCTTACCGTTGAATTGCTTTACTACAGGGAAGATGCCTGTTACAACTTCTCCGCGGTGCGTACCTTTTGCAATGTTTACGTACATATTTGTAACTCCTAGTCCGTTTATCTAACTTACAAAACACATTATACAGCAAAACCTTTCAAAGTCAACCAACGAGACCAATTATTTGCTCTTTTATTTGGTACAAATTGGATTGGTATGTAAGTGCAGCGTCCTCTAACAAGGAGCCATAGTCGTCTGTATCGTCCAGCACATGGACAATACTAGTAGCAGCAATGGGTGCTTTAAACCCATCTACAACATACAGGTCGAGCACAATGCGCTGTGGCCCCCAACCATTCTTTCCGTGCCAGCCACTTAAACAAATGTCTTTACAACCAGGCTTGGTCCATGTTAGCTCCTCAAGGGCACTTGCAAGGGTGCGCTTGTACTTGTACCCTTTGCTACGCATGAGCTTTTGTATCTCTTTGTAGAACATTGTAGTTTGTGAAGTGACCATGTCTTGCTCCGTTGTTTCATTGTGTAGCTATAGTATAGGAGCATGGATGGAATGTCAACCATTTATTTGTGTCAGATATAAGGAGCATCCAGGGTGTCTTGTACTCCGGTGTCTCGTGTCCGCAGTCAGTATAGTACTAAACCAAAGAGGAGAGGTCAACCGTTATTTGTATTCGGCCACATGAGGGTACATGCCGTTGCATCGACCAGCAAGCTCATCCCTAAGCATCTCGAGTATAAACCCTTTGATGTGGGTTACGCTGGGGTCACTTGCATAGATTAGAATGTTCACTATGTGATCATCCGATAAGTCGCATATTCGCCGGGGTTATAACTGGCTCACGACTGTCAGCGCACCACTCGAATACCATTCGTTCTAAGTGGTGCAGCTTGCCTATTTTAAACATTACAGTAGCCTCTAGTCGTTGTGGGCGCGGTGCATCTTACGTATTGCTTGACGTGCAGTTGTGGTATGGCCAAGCGTGACTGGTGCTGGACGCTTCTCCAGGGCAATCTCATTGAGCTGCCTATGGTACTTCGAGATGCGCGGGTAGCCGTTACGTGCAGGCTTTGTCCACTTCTCCATTTGCCAGTCCAACAGCTTACCTTTGTTCTTGATGTAGCTCTTGGCTGTAATAGAACCACTGCGGGCGTCAGCACCACTGAACCCAATGCCGTTCTCTTCGCGGGTGTCGTTACTGGCCTGCTCATCAGCAGTTTGACGCTTCAACAGAGCGACGAGCGCACGACCAATCATCTGCTCTACCTTTTGGCGAGGCTGAGTCTCTACGTATGTCTTAAGCCAGTCACGTGTAACAATTGTTTGCTTAGCCATCTTACTGCTCCATTGCGTTAGTATGTGTTACATTATACAGCAACGAAAGGAAAGGTCAACCGTCTTCTGTTCCTATTTCAGTGGAATACGTTGGCGCCCAACCAGGGAGGACACGAGGGAGACCTTCGAAGTCACCAGAGCCAGGAGGCATACCGGGGATCTCTAGGTCGATGATTGTGTCAAGCGCTGAGCGTGGCATTGGATCCCACAGCACTTGAGCAACGATGTGTTGGTTTCCAAAACGGACCTGATAGCTCTTATCTGGAAACCTTGTGGTTGCATCAAAGACTGTGTAGATAATATTGCCCAGTTCTTTGTTGATAGTGTTAAGTACGTAGATAAACCCATCGCCCGGTTCGACGATAGGTTCAACTGTCTTTGCATCAATCTCAATGATTGCTTGACCGACGTTTGTGGATAGTGCTATTTTCATAACACTATTTATCTATGCATCTGCCCCGAGGCATACCATGTAAACAACACCGGTGTTGACCTGGCCGTTGTTACATGATGAATCCCAAGAGATGTGCATAATCCACACACTGAACACAATTATAAAGCTCATTGCTATTGTTGTCAATATGTTACTGTACCTGCAAATCGGACGAAGTATAATAAACATAAGATACAGACCTACAGCAACAACAAACAACTCACCGAGAATCCCCCAGTTCCATACTGCCGATACGACAAAAGCAATCTTATCATAAAACCACATGACAATTGCAGTTACAAACACAAGTGCAATTACCAATGCATCGCCGGTCAGTTTAAGAAGATTTGATAAGATGTCTTCCACGTTACCGCTCCACTCTATCATGTACGTGTATGGGCTGACGTCCGTAAGCCTTACCAAAGCGACTGTCGCCGCTGTGAACAAAGTTGCCACCAAACATGCCACGTTGCCCTGGCAGCTTAAAGTGTATGGAGTCGCGTATGACGCCAAGCTCCAGCACAACATACCCACGCTTCTCAATATCTTCTTCGGTGATGTGGCCGCCTTCGCAAGGTACAACTAGCTTCTTGGCATGTGTAACAGTGACGCCATTGTTAGTACAATCATAATCGCCGTGCTTCAAAACGTTAACTGGTAAATATTGCATTTGCTTTACTCCGTTGCTTTAGTGTATGCAAAGCATTATAGGGAGAGTGGGTGGAAAAGTCAACCTCTTCCACCCACTCATTTTACATGCAGTGGTAGCGTTCTGTACCCGGATCGCAGCAGCCACCCTGCTCGCTCTTGCGGATCATAATTGGGCCTGCACTTGGATTGAGTATGTTGATAGTCTCAACCATCACATCCGCTTCCTGCCATTCTTCAATGGTCATCACCTGGTACTCGCTAGCTGGGTAACGTTGCTTACCGCTTTGGAACTTACTGCGGTTCATTGCAGCTTGTGCGCGGCCCTTGCTTGAGTATACGTTAGTAGGACAACCATTCTGCTTATTTGCGCGGTGGTTGCTTTCTATGTGTACTATAAGTGCTTTCATGTATTTCTCCATCCGTTTAAGTAACTTACAAAACACATTATACAGTAAAGGATGGAAATGTCAACCGAGGTGTTGTAAATATTGAAATAAATCTTCTCGGTATCTATCGGGCTCTCCGACCATGTTCCCGCTTAGGTCACGTGCGACCCATTTGTTGCAGTACACGATGTCACTAGTTGACGCTGATTCCCGCTTGACATTGTACAGGATGTTTCCATCCTTGTCAAGTACTTCGTACATCTTATTGTCAACTGTTTCTACGAAACGCATACATGCTCCTGTTGTAGGTGACCAAGCATAAGGACTCTTACCTATGCCAGCGGTGTATCCACCACTTCGTCGGACCCGGACGACACCGGTATCACAGTCTCCAGACTCTCGGCCTAATCTGGGACAATCTTCTCCGCAGGTCGCGAACACCACAGATGGACATTGTTGTGATTGGGAATCGAACCCTACCGTTATAACTCGCGATCAACGAGCACACTTAGCAAACCTGATTTGGAGTTTATGAAACTCCAGACCTTGCACAACAAATTCTTTTTTACTTCGCGATAAATTCTGTAGTTCGTTTTGTACTTGGGGCAATTTCGGCGTCCTTATCTCTAAGGTGTCGTCCCCATTATCCGTTACCCTACACCATGTCGTTTACTCCTGTCCCGTTTATCTAACTTACAAAACACATTATACAGTCATTGAAGTGAAAGTCAACCGTTTCCTTTCTGCTTCTTCTATATCATCTCGCCAGTCTTGACATGCTCTAGAACTTTGATAGTATTCGGCAGTTGGGTCAGACATCCGGTATTCTTTAAGCAAGTACCGTGCCTCTTTGTTAGTTGCACAATCATCAACTGTCGCTAAGTACCCGTTACCCTTGCGTTGTATGTATATAGTACCAAGCTTCTGAAGTCCTTTAATATTCATTTGTGCTGCTCCGTTGTGTCAGTGTGTAGCTATAATACTGTCAATGGATGGAAATGTCAACCCATTAATAGCTTTTTTAATTCAGGAATTGACCTGCCAGAGCGACTTGACAACTCCGACAGGGTTATGTTAGTAGAATCGAACAGATCGATTATCTCTTGATCACTCATTATACAGCCAGCTTAATAATGAAGTTGATAAGATCCTGCTCACGTATAGCTCTAACCTCAGGTGCCAGTCCTTCAGTTGCAGCTTCAATTGCTTTGTCGCGGATCATGCGCAGCTTCGTAAGGTTAATCATATCCTCGCGCACCAGGGCCTCATGCTCTTCGATTAGATCCTGTACTGCTCTACGTGCATCTGTTGCGTTTGACATAATGTTGCTCCATTGCGTTAGTGTATGCAAGCATTATATGATGAAAGGATGGAAATGTCAAGCCTGCTGGGGCAGACTTTGGCAAGTTTAGGCAGTTACTTCTTCAGTCTCCGGCGCCTGTACGGGCACAGCAGCTACTTTAGGCTTGGCCTTTGTCACAACCTTCTTAGGGTCACGACCCAGGGCTACAGTAGTGTCAGCAGCTTCAGCAGCTTTCTTACACTGGTTAAACATCGTCGACGCAGACGCAGTGCTCACACCAATCTCGGAAACCATTCGGTTAATGACAGCAGCACGAAATGCCTTGTTGCTATCAAATGAACCAGCGGTACGATTAGTAAGCTCTGTTGCGAAAATAGCATCGCCCTGAGACTTCTTGGTTACTTTCTTTACGGTTGATTTAGACATGTATTTCTCCTTGTGTATGTCTGTTAGAACACAACACCTATCTGGCGGGATACGTTTTTGATAGCATCTCTCCTTCGTTGAACGGGTGATATGTATCCAGTCACCTTTCGAACATTGACTGGGGCTTGCACGTTGTCCTTACCGAGTAAATCAGTCTGGACAGACACGACCAGGGCACTCATACTTGCTACATGAGCAATGGGTGCCTTGATTGTTTTGAGGGCACGGTCAAGGGCGTCTAGCGGGTTTGCCTCCGCTACGTTAACAAGCAGCAGCATAATAGCCAGTGCTGTTATGATATTAACCGTACGTATGTTCATGATACTTCAACTGCTATGCTCTTAGGCTTACGTGCCTTGTCACGAGATGCAATTGTAACAGGACGAACCTCCCACAGTGGGCAGGTGGTGTCTGTGCAGTTCTCTACCTGGTGTCTCCAGCTACCTGTATCAAGTGGATCGTAGATACAGTCCTTACACTTCAGGTCAACTGCCTTCTTCAAACTTGCCATGACTTTCTCCAGTTAGTTAATTGTACTAGGGTGGACGGCTGTTGTCAACCTCTAATCCAGCCTGCTTTCAGCAAATACATTGACACCATACTCCGACAGGACATCGGCATAAGCTCGTGCGCCTGCCGCCTTAGCAGAACAGTCCTGGGTATAGCTCTCCGAGGGGTTCCATATCTGCCAGCCACCATAGGTACCTTTGCGGCCAATGCCCTGTCGCTTCATCTCTTTAACGAGGGCGCCACGTGCAGGCTTGATAGTGACCCATGCAAAGCCACAGTTGAAAGGATGTTCGCCAGTCTCACGCAGATACGTATCTGTTGCATCGTGTGCAGCAGCATTCGCTTTGGTAAT
>Ga0164313_10003836_pt1 | contig 13409 bp, 11 predicted proteins | sample GuaBasSedimGuay4_FD_113735 | JGI IMG/M metagenome (GOLD analysis project Ga0164313, IMG submission 113735) | Subseafloor sediment microbial communities from Guaymas Basin, Gulf of California, Mexico - Guay4, Core 4569-4, 0-3 cm | ecosystem: Environmental > Aquatic > Marine > Hydrothermal vents... | reverse complement strand
CCTGGCCAACGGTGTGCGTGTACTCGCGGTACCCAATTCGGAAACCCCTACCGTTACGATTCGGGCCACATTTGATGTCGGTCAACGTGATGAGCCGGCCAGCAAGGCCGGCTTGACTTCATTAATGACAACATTAATGGGCGAAGCCACCGAGGATCGCACTGCAGCTGAATTTACCGAAGAACTGGAACGTATAGGTGCAAGCATCAGTGTCAGTTCCGGCCAGTACCAGACGACCGTCACCGTCAACACCCTGACCAAGCATCTGGACAAGGCCATGGCGTTGATGCTGGAACGGGTGCTGAAACCAGCCTTTAGCGAAGAAGATTTCAATCGAATCAAGAGTCAGACTATCGAGGGCCTGATGGCTTCCCGCAAAACAGCGCAGGGTCTAGCAGGCCGGGCGATTACATCAGTACTGTATGGTTCCACCCACCCGCTATCCTATCCGGCCGGCGGCCTGCCCTCCACGGTTGAAGCTATTACGCTGGATGATGTGAAAGCCTACTATGCTGCACACATGCCAACGCATTTAAGCGGTATTACCGTTAGCGCCGGCCTGCCACAAGCTAAGATTATGACAGCCCTGGAAGGTTTCGCAGCGCTTGAAGTATCAGAAGCTTATCGCATACCAATCGCGAATCTGCCGGAAATCAAGGGCCGCACCCTTTACCTGGTCAACAAGGAGGGCGCGGCTCAATCCAGCCTGCGTACTGCTCAACCGTCGATCAAATATGATGCACTGGGTGATTACTACAAGGCTGGCCTCACCAACTTCAACCTGGGCGGCACTTTCAACAGCCGCATCAACCTTAACCTGCGTGAAGACAAGGGTTATACCTACGGTGCCCGCAGCAGCTTCAACGGTGGGCCGGAGTTCGGCAGTTTCCGGGTTTCGTCCGAGGTTAACAAAGAAGCTACCGGTGCTTCGGTCACAGAGGTTCTGAATGAACTTGAAAGCTTCGCAACGAACGGTATGGATGCAGCGGAGTATGATTACATGCGCTCGGCCATTGGCCAACGTGATGCCCTGCAGTATGAAACACCGGGCCGTAAACTCGGTTTGCTGGGGAAAATCCTGCGCTACGACCTGCCACTGAACTACCGGACCCGGCAGAACAACATTCTGAAAGAGACCGATCGCGAGGTGTTAAACACACTGGCCAACAAACTGATTCAGCCTGAGGACATGGCCATCGTGGTTGTCGGTGACGCTGCCAGCATCCGTGAGGAACTGGAAGCGCTGGGCATGCCGATTAAACAGCTGGATGAGGATGGATTCGAGATTCAGTAACTGGTGCTCCATCAATGTGATAATTGCGGATCCAGCGCCCCTGTGGGGTTTCGCAGCAAGGCGCAGTGTGCAGTGAATGGCTAGTCCTTTACAAGCACTGCAACGCAGCGGCGGAAGCCCACAGGAGCGCCCGGCGGGTTGGCTTGTCAGCGCCCATGGACGTCGTTGCACCTCTTGGCAAGGACTAAGGCCATTACCTGCGAGGTGCGCCTTGCCATGAGCACTGACAAGCCAACTGTATCCGTAATTATCACGTTGAAGGAGTACTAGTCACGTCACTCCGGAAAAATCCGGGGTGACTCATTACGGGTCATCTGTTTTGCTGGCTCTGATCTGATCTGTACCATCGGCATCTAATTCCTCTTCTATCAGCAAAGTTAACCGGGTTTTGTCGATGGTTACCGCAGTTTGCTTGTTGATATCAACTAATAGATTTGGCTGAAGCTCAATCTTTCCGGAAGTAAATTGCAACGAGGCCCAAACCTGGCCATCGGCCGCAGGGCGAATCAGAATGACAAATTTATACTGGGCTTTACCAGGTACGGAATACGTACCACTTGTGGTTTCATCTTCACGGACAATCATGACAGGCTGTGCGATCAATTCACCGAGGCTGAATACCTCGACAGACACCCTGTATTTGTCAGCCGCCAATGCGACACCCGTTACCAGGAACCCGGAAAGCAGGAAAACCTGCAAAATAAATTTTGATATTCCAGGCTTGTTTTTTATCAATGAATTCATAAACACCTTGCCACTAGTGTACTGTATCGTCCCTCTTATGAGCCTTGAACGTCTGATAAAGTTCAAATTAGCGGATCCTGCCTGTGGGGTGCGACTGTTTATTGACAGCTAAGAAGTTCGACGCATAACTTCCGGGGCCGACAGGAAGTCCATACAGGCTGCATTTTCCGTTTCGTCGGTGAAATGGTAACCGGTTTCATCGAGAAACTGGTGGAAAGCATCCTCATCTTCCGGCGGCACCAGGAAACCTGCCAGGATACGGGCATTGGCAGCAGCGTGGTTACGGTAATGAAACAGGCTGATGGTCCAGCGGCCAGCCAGCACATTCAGGAAATTGAGTAGAGCACCAGGGCGCTCGGGAAATTCAAAGCGATACAACCTTTCGTGTTCACTGGACGGAAGACGGCCACCGACGAGGTGACGCAAATGCAGTTTGGCCACTTCGTTGTTGGAAAGGTCTTTGACGCCGTAACCGGCATCTGACAACCTGGCCTGCAGGTGCCGGGACCGTTCTTCCAAATGCACACCGACAAAGACGTGTGCGTTGTTATTTCCGGCATACCGATAGTTGAACTCGGTCACCGAAGACTCACCCAGGATCTGGCAGAATTCAAGAAAACTTCCCGGCCGTTCCGGAATCGTTATTGCCAGCAAAGCTTCTTTTCCTTCACCCAGTGCGCAACGCTCCACCACATGGCCAAGACGGTCAAAATTCACATTTGCACCACTGATGACGGCGACCCAGTCGCCTTCAGGAACACCGTTTGCATGTTCCCTGGCCGCATACTGAATGGCCCCGGCAACCGCCAGCGCACCCGCAGGTTCTGCTACTGCACGGACTTCTTCAAAAATAGACTTCACCGCGGCACATACCTGGTCAACAGTCACAGTGATCACTTCATCAACCAGTTCCCGGCACAATTCAAAGGTCATATCGCCGACCTTGCGTACGGCAACACCATCGGCAAACATGCCGGTCGTGCCAATATCCACCGGTTCACCAGCTTTCAACGCCGCATACATACTGGCAGCATCATCCGGCTCAACGCCTACAATTCGCACCCCGGGATGGACAGCCTTAATCGTCGCCGCGACACCCGCTGCCAGACCACCGCCCCCGATCGGCAAAAAGACAATGCCGGCGGGTGACTTCAATTGCCCGTTGATCTCAACACCAATGGTGCCCTGCCCTGCGATCACATCCAGGTTGTTAAACGGGTGGATAAAATAACCACCGCTTTGCTGGCTGAACTCTATTGCCATTTCACAGGCGGTATCATAATCATCGCCCACCAGCTCAATTGTGGCACCCAGTGCCTCAACTGCCCTGACCTTGATTTCAGGCGTTGTACAGGGCATAAAAATCGTTGCCTTAACACCCAGTTCACGCGCTGACATTGCCACACCCTGGGCATGATTACCCGCCGATGCTGCTACCACGCCCTGTCGGCGTTCATCATCAGACAGTTGCTTTATGCAATTGTAAGCACCGCGCAATTTAAACGCATGGGTCGGCTGCATGTCTTCACGCTTCAACCATAACTTCTGCCCGATACGTGCTGACAGGCTGGGTGCATAATCCAGCGGCGTGCGACGCGCCAGATCATAAACCGGTGCAGCCAGGGCACGTTGTAGACAATCCTGGGCCTGTTTACTCACAAGGCTCAGCCGGTGACCGACCGGGGTTGAGAATTCTCAGCCAGCCGCTTGCGTACAGCTTTACCTGCTTCACTGGTGCTCAGTGTGCCACCCAGATCAGCTGTACATTCTCCATCGGTGATACAAGCGCTGATCGCCTGTTCAATACCCCGGGCAATATCTTTCCTTCCCAGGCTATAGTCAAACATCATGGCAACGGACGCCAGCATGCCGAGGGGGTTGGCGAGGCCTTTACCTGCAATATCGGGGGCCGAACCGTGGATGGGCTCGTACATACCGAACTTGCCCGCACCCAGGGAAGCTGACGGCAACATACCCATGGAACCGACCAGCATGGAAGTTTCATCGGTCAGGATGTCACCGAACATATTCTCGGTAACGATCACTTTAAATCGCGCCGGGTTCGAGATAATAAACATGGCGGCGGCATCCACCAGCATGAATTCATAATTCACATCCGGGAAATGCCCGGCCATGACATCATCGGTAACTTTGCGCCATAACCGTGAGGTCGCCATCACGTTGGCCTTGTCGATAACCGTGAGTGTACTGTTCCGGTCACGGGCGATATGGCCTGCCTTGATGACGACACGCTCGATCTCCTCACGCGAATAGGTACACAAATCAGAGGCGAAATCATCACCTTCCAGTTTTTCACCGAAATAGCTGCCACCGGTCAATTCCCTTACCACCATGATGTCCACACCTTCCAGGTACTCGGGTTTCAACGGGCTGGCATGGGCGAGACTCGGATGAATACGCACCGGGCGCAGATTGGCATACAGACCAAGCGCCTTGCGTATCGCCAGCAGGCCCTGTTCAGGCCGCACTTTTGAATCAGGGTCGTCCCATTTCGGGCCACCCACGGCACCGAGAATGATGGCATCCGCCGCACGGCAGGCATCCAGTGATTGTTGTGGCAATGGCTCACCGGTGGCATCAATGGCGGCACCGCCAATCAGTTCGGTTTGCAGGTCGAGAGTTAAATCATAGTGTCTGGCCACATCCTGAATCAGCAAGTCGGCTTCAGCAGTGACTTCCGGGCCAATACCGTCACCAGGCAATAATACTATGCTCGCGTTAACTGTCCTGTCATTCATCGGTCTTCCTCGTACGCCGCGATGGCATCTTCTGCCTGGTCTAGAAAATCAAACCTGTCCAGTCCGCGCAACAGGCAATGACGCGCAAATGGATCAATTGTAAATGGCCAGTTTTGCTCCGCCCCGTCGCTGGCACGGACAGTCACCTCACACGCCTCCAGATCAACGGCAATTTCTTCACCATCCATCTGTAGCAGGCTGGCATGCTGGTCTGCTTCAAGCACAACCGGTAACAGGCCAACGTTTTGTGAATTGCTTCTGAAAATATCAGCAATTTGGGAGCTGATCACAACCCGGAAACCAAACCCCATCAGGGCATGCGGGGCATGTTCACGGGATGAACCACAGCCAAAATTGTGGCCACCCACGAGGATGGGACTGTGACGCGCACCGGGTTGATTCAGTCTGTGGTCCGGGATGGGTTCACCGTTCTCATCAAGACGCCAGTCGGCAAACAGATGTTCACCAATGCCGTCAAAATCCGTCGCAGTCAAAAAACGGGCCGGAATAATCTGGTCGGTATCGATGTTTTCCTGCTCCAGCACCAGTATCGGGCCACTCAGTTTTGTAAATGCTCGCATCAGGCAACCTCCTGCGCTGGTTCAAGATCCGCAACCCCGGCAACCCGACCCATTACGGCTGAGGCCGCTGCAGTTTCAGGACTGGCCAGTAAGGTGCGGGATCCTTTGCCCTGGCGGCCTTCAAAATTGCGGTTTGAAGTCGATACAGCCGTCTTACCCGGTGGCACCATGTCACCGTTCATGGCAATACACATGGAGCAGCCCGGCAGACGCCACTCGGCACCTGCGGCAATAATGACTTCGTGAAGACCTTCGGTTTCGGCCTGCTTGCGTATGTTCTCGGAGCCCGGCACAACCAGCATACGGACGTGACCGGCCACCTTTCTTCCACGCAGCACGTTTGCTGCAGCGCGCAAATCGCTGATCCTTCCGTTGGTACAACTACCCACGAAGGCCACGTCGATCTTACGCTCACTCATGGATTGTCCACCATCAAAACCCATGTATTGCAGGGCTTTTTCCTGCGATGCATTGGTCGCCAACGGTACCGGTTCTCCGATGGCAACCGACATGCCAGGGTCGGTGCCATAGGTGATGGTCGGGCGCATGGCCGTCCCATCAAGTGTAATCTCACTGTCAAAAACTGCGTCCGGATCAGAGGCCAGTTGCAGCCACTTTTCTGCGGCTTGTTCAAAGTCAGCGCCCTGCGGCACCTTGGCCCGTCCGCGCAAATAATCGATGGTCGTCTCATCCGGGGCGATCATGCCGGCACGCGCACCGGCCTCAATGGTCAGGTTACACAAGGTCATGCGGCTTTCCATATCCAGGCCACGAACCGCTTCACCGGCGTATTCAAGAACAAAACCCGTGCCGCCATTCATACCAAGGTAATTGATAATATTCAGGGCCAGGTCCTTGGCGGTTACACCTTTTCCAAGCTTGCCTTCCACATTTACACGCATACTTTTAGGCTTATTCTGCAACAGGCACTGTTTCGCCAGCACATGGCCGACTTCGGTTGTGCCTATGCCAAATGCCAGTGCACCAAATGCCCCATGGGTGCTGGTGTGGCTATCTCCGCATACAATGGTCATACCCGGTTGTGTTGCACCCAGTTCCGGGCCCATCACGTGTACGATTCCACGTGCCGGGCTGTCCCAGTCGTGCAGTTCAATGCCGAATTCGTGACAGTTGTCACGCAGGGTCTGCACCTGCCGTTGCGCCTGCGCGGTGATATACGGACGTTGTCCATCATCCCCTGCCGGCAGGGTCGGTGTTGAATGATCCAGGGTGGCAAGCGTGCGCCCGGGTTGGCGGACAGCGATGCCCTTGTCACGCAGCAGGTCAAAACCCTGCGGTGATGTCACCTCGTGAACAAGATGCAGATCGATATAGAGGATGGCCGGCGTGGCGTCGGTTTGTGCTTGAACAAGATGCGAATTCCACAGCTTGTCGAATAATGATTCCGCCAACGGTTCAGGCGACGATTCAGGCGTAGACACCACTAACCTCCTGCTTTTCAGCTTTAATTTCTTCGATAGGCTCGAGCCAGCCGAAGTGATCCTCGGTGCGCCCGTCAAACAGACCAAAAAACGCAGATTGAATCCTCTCGGTCACCGGACCCCGGCGGCCGATACCAATATCCAGGTCATCGACCGAGCGGATCGGTGTTATTTCAGCGGCTGTGCCAGTAAAAAACAGCTCATCGGCCAGGTAGATCGCTTCCCTCGACAGGGTCATTTCACGCACCTCGATTCCCATTGTACGGGCAAGACGAATAACACTATCACGGGTTATGCCGGCGAGTATGGAAGAAGACTGTGGCGGTGTAATCAGGACATTGTCCTTAACCATGAACAGGTTCTCGCCGGCACCCTCACTGAGTGTTCCATCCGGTGCAAGTCCGATACCCTCGTCAAAGCCAAGGCGATGTGCCTCCATGCTGATCAGCTGGCTGGAAAGGTAATTGCCACCAGCTTTAACACCGGCAGGAATGGTGTTTTGTGCCACCCGGTTCCAGCTTGAGATACAGACCCGGGCACCCACTTCGCGGGCCTCTTCACCTAGATATGCGCCCCATTCAATAGCCGCTATCGATACATCAATGGGGACTGCTTCTTTTGGCGCCACACCGATGGAACCGTAACCACGAAATGCCAGTGGCCGCAGGTAAGCACTGTCCAGGCCGTTGCGTAAAACCAATTGGCTGCAAACATCCAGCAATGTCTCGATATCATAGGGAATATCGAAACGATAAACCTTTGCCGAGTTATACAGACGTTGCATGTGCTCACGCATCCTGAACCCGACCGGTTTACCCATACGGTCATAAACACGAATGCCTTCAAACACGCTCGAGCCATAGTGCAGCGCGTGAGACAAAACATGCGTGGTGGCCTCATGCCATGGTATGTATTTACCATTGTGCCAGATGATTTCTGATTCGTTTATTGCCATTAACCCATTCCTTTCTTGTCAGGCTACGTTTGATTGCTTTAGCTGCGCAGCACTACGTGTTGCACGATTGATTATTTCCAGCAGGGCTTCAGCGCAAGCTGCGACGATATCTGTCGACAGGCCGTGACCACTGTATTCCACACCGTCTACCGTGGCCCGCATACTGGCTTCGCCCTGGGCATCCTCACCCAGCGAAATACTGCGCATAGCCAGGCTGAGTACCTTGATATCGGTTTCAGTGGCCTGTTCAAGGGCATGCACCATGGCATCAACCGGCCCGTCCCCATCACCCGTATGGGTGTGGGTGGTACCATCTTCATGCGCCAGGGTCAGTGAAGCGGTCGGCTCGGTCTCGCCATTGACACGGCTGACCACACTCAGCCAGTTCAGCGACCACGGACCGATGGTACCGGTCTGGCTGCCGGTAATGATGGCTTCGAGGTCTGAATCAAACACGCGTTTTTTAACATCAGCGAGCTCTTTGAAACGCACCATGATAGCTTCGATCTCACCATCTTCGAGGTCGTAACCCATTTCCTTCGCCCGGTCCATAACCGCATGACGGCCGCTGTGCTTGCCGAGGATCAGTTGTGAATCCTGTAAACCGACATCCTGTGGTTTCATGATTTCATAGGTGTCACGCGAAGCGAGCATGCCATGCTGGTGAATTCCGGCTTCATGGGCAAAGGCATTTTCCCCGACGATCGCCTTGTTGCGCGGTACAAAGTTTCCGGTCACGGCAGCCAGCAAATGGCTGGCAGCGGTCAGACGACGCGTGTCCACACCGACTTCTGCACCGTAATGGTCAGCGCGGGTACGCAATGCCATGACAACTTCTTCCAGCGCACAATTACCGGCCCGTTCGCCAATGCCATTGAGCGCACATTCGATCTGGGTAGCTCCACCCTCTACTGCAGCCAGCGAGTTGGCCACTGCCAGTCCAAGGTCGTCGTGGCAGTGCGTGCTGATGGTGACATTTTCGATGCCCGGTACTGAATTGCTCAACCAGCGGAACAGGTCATACATTTCCGATGGTGTCGAATAGCCCACTGTGTCCGGAATGTTGACAGTGGTAGCACCGGCCTCAATAACGGCCTGCAGAATTTCGGCAAGGAATTCCCGCTCAGTGCGGATACCGTCCTCAGCTGAAAACTCAACGTCCTTGCAGCCCGCAACCGCCAGGGTGACACCGTTGACAGCATTGCGAACTACCTCATCGCGGCTCATATTGAGTTTTTCGCGGCGGTGAATCGGACTGGTTGCAATAAAGGTATGAATACGTGAATGTTGCGCCGGCTCCAGTGCCAGAATCGTGCGTTCAATGTCGCGTGGAATGGTCCGGCACAATGCGGCTATGACTGGACCTTCGATTTCCGAAGCAACTGCTTGTACCGCTTCAAAGTCACCAGGTGACGCGGCCGGAAAACCGGCCTCAATAATGTCAACATTCATGTCCGCCAGTACGCGGGCAACCCGCATTTTCTGGCCAAGACTCATGCTGAATCCAGGGCTTTGTTCGCCATCTCTCAAGGTGGTATCAAAAATTTTAATATTGCGACTCATCTATATTCTCCTTACACCCGGCTTGTTCGGGTTCACAATGGCAATGGGTACTAATTCAACGTGGTAGACGTCGTGTAGTCGCTCCAACTGTCGTTTGAGCAGGTCACCGGGGCGGCTGGATGTGACACTCACTTCCATGTCACGGCCGGTGCCATCCGATTCACCAACCGAGCACTTGTTAAGGCTAAAGCCCCGGCGTTCAATTAAGCCCAACGCACGGATGACCGCACCTTCAACACTGCTGAGCTGGATTCGTAATGTATGCTTCATGTCCGCTTCACCTGCCCTTGTTCGGTCCGCTTTTATGCGGGTTGGATTTCATCATTTTGTGGTTGGGTTGGCCTGGTGGCACCAGCGGCCAGACATTTTCCATCGAGTCGATGGAAACATGCAGCATGGCGGCACCTTCTGAATCCAGAAGCCAGTCAATGGCATCACTGACCTCCTCCGGTTCTTTGATGCTGCGAGCCTGAATACCGAAGGCCCTGGCAACACCGGCAAAATCCGGGTTATCGTCAAGGTGGACTTCACTATAGTTGCCTTCGAAAAAGATCTCCTGCCACTGCCGGACCAGGCCGAGTGCCGAGTTATCGAGCAGCAGGATTTTGACGTCAATGCCATAGCGCTTGAGCGTGGCAAGTTCCTGTACATTCATCATGATGGAGCCATCACCCGAAACACATACCACGGTCGCTTCGGGTTTGGCGACCTTGGCACCGATGGCAGCAGGCAGTCCGTAACCCATAGTACCCAGGCCACCGGAGGAAAGATGATCCAGCGGATTATCAAACCTGCAGTGTTGTGCAACCCACATCTGGTGTTGCCCGACATCGCAGGTAATAGTCATTCCCTGCGGGCGTGCCCTGGACAAGTCGCGTAACAATTTTGGCGCATAAATGCCTTCGCCGGGTGCATCATAGCGCCAGGCAAATTCTTTCTTCCAGTTCGCACATTGCGCACACCAGGTAGCTTTGGCTTTAAGTTCCGGTTTGATACCTGCCAATGCCGGTGCCAGTTCGCTGACAATCGCGATATCCGCCTTGCGCAACTTCGAAATCTCTGCAGGGTCGATATCCAGGTGAATAATTTGTGCCGAAGGTGCAAATTGTGCAAGGTGACCCGTGGCCCGGTCGTCAAAGCGGGCACCGACCACCATCAGTACGTCACAATTTTGCACCGCATGATTGGCCGCACCATTACCATGCATACCGAGCATACCGACGTAACGGGGATCATCCGGCAGCATCACTCCCAGCCCCTTCAAAGTCGAAGTGACGGGAATATTGGTGCGCGCAGCAAACTCACGGAAAGCCTCAACCGTGTCAGAGATGCCAATTCCGCCACCGGCAATAATCAACGGCCTTCTGGCATTGGACAAAACCTCGCTGGCAGCCTGTAACGCCCCGGGATCCGGCATGCGTCCTGCAGGCCTTTGCGTCGGCGTGACATCGGCCACTTCGCCCATTCCCGCTGAAATATCCTTGGGTAAGTCGATCAGCACGGGCCCGGGACGGCCACTTTCCGCCAGTTCGAATGCCTCGTTAACGATACGTGGAATATCGTCCACTTCACGTACGATGTAACTGTGCTTGACGATTGGCAACGTGATACCAAAGATATCAACTTCCTGAAATGCATCAGTGCCCTGTAAGGCGCTTGGGACCTGCCCGGTGATAATGACCATCGGTACGGAATCCATGAACGCATTGGCAATACCGGTGACAAGGTTGGTTGCACCAGGGCCGGAAGTCGCCATGCATACACCGGCTTTTCTTGTCACACGACCATAGGCATCAGCAGCCAGGGCCGCACCCTGTTCGTGTCTGCACAAGTAGTGTTTCAAACCAGATCCAACCAACGCGTCATAAACGGGCATGATGGTGCCGCCCGGGTAGCCAAAAATCTGCTTCACCCCGTTGCACTCCAGCGCCTTGATCAATATCTGTGATCCGCTGCGAGGTTCCGGGGCCCTGTGTGTTGATACGTTCATTGTCTAAACCTGTTTACCTGCTTGTTCCAAAATACTAAAAAAAACCCCGCTTCCTTGCGGTTGCGGGGTTTTTGCTATTCTTTCGTCTTTACTTCTAAGCGATCAGAGCTACCCCGTTGAGTGTCGGAATTAGCACTAGCACCAGAAGCAGAAGAATATTTGCCTTTAACGAAACAGCACGAACGATCGCGTCGGCCGTTTGGCTGACCTGATTCGAACGGGTGTTCAGTTGTTGCATATACATTGACATGCTGCGTTTATCCCATTCTCAAAAAGTCCTGTCAACCATTTTTTTACTTATTGCTATAAATACCTTGTGATGACATCTTGCAACAGTGCCTGAAATGACCCGACAAATACCCTTGCACCCTCCCATTTGGATAGTATTAATAGGCGGGTAATCAGGTACAATAATGAGTCAGTTTTCAGCAAATAAATCAGGTGCCACATGCACGTACAAATGCCTTTGAGTGAAGATATGGAACTGCTGCGCGAGACCATACGACGTTTTGCAGAGCAGGAAATTGCACCCCGTGCGGATAACATAGATAGCAGCAATAACTTCCCACAGGATTTGTGGCCCAAACTGGGAGAACTCGGCCTGCTTGGCATGAGCATTCCAGCATCAATGGGTGGCTCTGAAATGGGCTACCTTGCACATGTGGTTGCGATGGAAGAAATTTCCCGGGCGTCCGGTTCTGTCGGCTTGTCTTACGGTGCCAACAGTAATTTGTGCATGGACAACCTCAATAAAAATGGCTCGGATGCCCAGCGCCAGAAATATCTGCCAGGCCTGTGCAGCGGTGAACTCGTGGGTGCGCTTGCGATGTCGGAATCCGGCGCCGGCTCAGATGTTGTTGGCTCGATGAACTGCAGTGCCCAATTGCAGGGTGATTACTGGCTGGCCAACGGAACCAAGATGTGGATTACCAACGGACCTGAAGCCAATGTGTTGATTGTATATATGCGCACGGCCGGTAAAGAAGCCGGGTCATCAACCATGACTGCGTTTCTGATAGAAAAAGATATGCCAGGATTCAGCACCGCCCAAAAACTGGATAAGCTGGGTATGCGTGGCTCAGATACCTGTGAACTGATATTTGAGGACTGCAGAATCCCGGTTGAAAACGTGATGGGCGAAGTTCATCAGGGTGTCAAATTACTGATGAGCGGCCTGAACACCGAACGGTTGGTGTTGTCTGGTGGCCCGCTGGGCTTGATGCAAGCCTGTCTCGACCTTGTCGTACCCTATTTACGGGAACGTAAACAATTTTCCCGCCCGATTGGCAGTTTTGGCATTATGCAGGCCAAACTGGCAGACATGTATACCGCGTTACAGTCATCCCGCGCCTATGTCTATCGCATCGCCGCAGACTATGATGCGGGGCTGCGTTCACGTATTGATCCCGCAGCCTGCCTGTTGAACGCCTCAACCAACGCCGTCAAACTGGCCCTGGAAGCCATTCAGACACTGGGTGGTAATGGCTATATCAACCAATACCCTGCCGGTCGTATATTACGTGATGCCAAATTGTATGAAATCGGGGCTGGCACCAACGAGATCCGCAAAATGCTGATCGGCCGCGAACTGGTTTCCCTGTAAAACGAATTTATCAGTAACTATTTGAAATGGAGTTGTACAGTAAGATGAATAGCAAGGTCGTGATTGTTGGTGCCAAGCGCACCCCCATCGGTTCTTTCCAGGGCCAGTTTGCCACCGTAACCTCCGACGAGCTCGGTGCCACCGCCATTCGCGCCGCACTCGAGCACGCAGGTGTTCAGGCTGATGCCGTGGATGATGTCTTAATGGGTTGTGTGTTACCCGCCGGTGTTGGCCAGGCGCCCGCACGTATGGCGTCACGTAAAGCGGGCATTCCGACCTCTGCCGGTGCAGTGACCATCAACAAGGCTTGCGGCTCTGCCATGAAAACCATTCAGATCGGCCATGACCAGATCATGGCTGGTTCTGCTGAGATTGTTGTAGCCGGCGGAATGGAAAATATGACGCTTGCACCTTACCTGCTTCCAAAAGCCCGTGGGGGCTATCGCATGGGTCACGGGGAAGTCCTTGATCATATGTT
>Ga0164313_10003835_pt1 | contig 13411 bp, 10 predicted proteins | sample GuaBasSedimGuay4_FD_113735 | JGI IMG/M metagenome (GOLD analysis project Ga0164313, IMG submission 113735) | Subseafloor sediment microbial communities from Guaymas Basin, Gulf of California, Mexico - Guay4, Core 4569-4, 0-3 cm | ecosystem: Environmental > Aquatic > Marine > Hydrothermal vents... | reverse complement strand
GTCCATCCAGGGAACACGGAACATAATTGTCCTTTCTGGTTCCGCCATGCGCTCAAAAATATTATGCTTAATATATTCCGGCTTATCTTGTAAAAGTTTTTCGATATTTAAATAAACTTCATCAACAGCCTGATGAAATTCAGTTTCACCCACTGTTCTTTGTTTAATTCGATCAATTACGGATTGGCTCATTATTATATTTATTAAATTAAAAATACTTGTTTACATCTGAGGTAATTTTTCTTTAAGAAAATATGCGGTGTGATTGTTCTTAAGCTTTACTAATATTTCGGGAGTGCCGGCGAAGTTGATTTCGCCACCCTTATCTCCACCATCAGGACCCAGGTCTATAACCCAGTCGGCAGATTTAATTATTTCCATATTGTGTTCAATCACAATCACGGTATTTCCTTGATCAACGAGGGCATTCATGGCATCCAGAAGCTTCTGAATATCGTGAAAATGCAAGCCCGTCGTTGGTTCATCGAAAATAAACAAAATTTCTTGAATTCCCGCCTTTCCTTTGCCTAAAAATGAGGCTAATTTTACCCTCTGTGCTTCGCCGCCACTAAGCGAGCTCGACGACTGTCCAAGTTTAATATATCCGAGCCCGACATCGAACAGTGGTTGCAGCTTGCCAACGATAGCAACTTTGTCAGAAAAGAAGTCTAAGGCCTCCTCAATTGTTAGGTCTAAAACCTGGCTAATATTTAAATTTTTATACTGTATATCAAGCACCTCCCGCTTAAACCTTTGGCCTTTGCAGTTATCGCAAGTAAGATGAATATCAGCCATAAACTGCATTTCAATTTTTACCGTTCCTTCCCCAGAACACACCTCACAACGACCTCCTTCCACATTAAATGAGAAATGCGCCGGTTTAAAACCGCGCTGTTTGGCTAGTGGCTGGTCGGCAAAAAGTCCACGGATAGCATCATAAGCCTTAACATATGTAACGGGATTTGATCGCGATGATTTGCCAATCGGATTTTGATCAACATACTCAATTTGTTTAATGTCTTTATAATCGCCTTCGAGTCTGAGAAATTTGCCGGTAGGCAGTGTTGTTGTACCCAGTATTTTTCCCAGCGAAGGGTATAAAATATTGCTTACTAATGTTGATTTTCCGGAGCCACTGGTACCGGTCACTACGGTAAGAGTTCCCAGAGGGAATTCCGCATCAATTGATTGCAGATTATTTTCACTGGCGCCAATGATTTTTATCGATCTACTCCACTTCCTTCGCTTCTGTGGGATGGCAATTTCCGCTTCACCTGTTAAGTATCGAGTTGTGTGCGTATTGGCCTTTGAAATATCACTGAATTCACCCTGAAATACCAGCTCTCCACCATGGGTGCCGGCATCCGGACCTATATCAATTAACTGGTCGGCGCTTTTCATTATTTCTTCTTCGTGTTCGACAACAATTACGGTATTTCCCTTATTGCGAAGGTTCTTTAGAACTTCAACCAAACGGCTTGTGTCTTTTGGGTGGAGGCCAATGCTTGGTTCATCGAGAATATACATAGCGCCAACCAAAACGCTTCCAAGAGAAGTGGCCAATTTTATCCGCTGAAACTCCCCACCCGACAAGCTGGCGGTCATACGGTTAAGGGTAAGATAGCTTAGCCCAACATAATTTAAGTATTCAAGCCTATTGGTGATTTCGATTAGAATGCGCCGGGCAATAGCTTGATCGTGATCAGATAGTTCTAGGTTTTCAAAAAAGGGTATCAATTCATCTATTTGATAAAGCACCAGATCTATAAGAGATTTGCCATTGATTTTTACATAGGCTGAATCTTTTCTAAGGCGAGTACCACGACATTCAGGGCAAACTGTTCGCCCACGGTAACGAGATAGCATTACCCGGTACTGAATTTTTATAACTTTCGATTTCAGGAACCCAAAAAATGCATGTATTCCTTTAAACTTTCCATGACCATCCCAAAGTAACTCCTGTTCTTCAGCACTCAAGTCTTTAAACGGTCTGTGGATCGGGAAATCAATATCAGTGGCAACAGTTTCCAGGAATGGACGAAGCCATTTTTTCATAGCTTCACTGCGCCATGGCGCAATAGCCCCTTCAAAAACAGATAATGATTTGTCAGGGACTACAAGATCAATGTCAATCCCCAAAACATTGCCAAAACCCTCACAATTTTTGCAAGCACCATAGGGGTTGTTAAAACTAAAGAGGTTTACTGATGGTTCTTCAAAATCAATACCATCAAGCTCAAATTTATCAGAGAACTCTTTTTCACCATGATTTACCAATTTTATGCGAGCAACACCATGACCTTCAAAAAAAGCAGTTTTAACCGAATCGGCTATTCTAAACTGACTATCCTCGTCATGAGCAACCGCTCCACGATCTATAAGAATATCAATATCGTCTGTTTCGATTTTTGCTTCAAGTACATCTTCTATCTGGGTAGCTTCGCCTTTAATTAGTAATCGTGTGTAGCCTTTGCTCAGTAAAATCTCAGCTCCTTTTTTAAGCTCCTGCCATTTTGATGGATCAATGGGCAGCTTACCATATATTTTTCACTCTTATCGAACGATAGTATATAGTCAACTACATCCGAAACAGTGTCGCGCGTAACCTTCTTGCCACTTATTGGTGAGTAGGTAACACCAATACGGGCAAACAGCAACTTCATGTAATCATATATCTCAGTAGAGGTGCCTACCGTTGATCTTGGATTGCGAGTATTAACCCTTTGTTCAATAGAAATTGCCGGAGAAACCCCTTTGATATAATCTACTTCAGGTTTTTCCATCCTGCCTAAAAACTGCCGGGCATAGGAAGAAAGACTTTCTACATACATGCGTTGGCCTTCTGCAAATAAGGTGTCGAACGCCAGAGATGATTTCCCTGATCCGGAAAGACCGGTAATAACAACCAGCTTATTACGCGGAATGGCAACACTTAAGTTTTTGAGGTTATTAACTCTGGCTCCTTTTATTATTATAAACTCTCTGGGATTGAGCTTATCAATATTATAATTCAGCTTATTATTTATGGCGGTAATCATAGGCAGACAAAGATAGATATTTGCCTGACCTTTAAGGGATTATCAAATCACGATTTTTTACCGAAAAATGGAGATAATGTTTATTGGAAAAGTGCAATATATTTTTTTAAACATTTTTTACAATATTATTAAACGTCATTCGTTAACCCCCTTTTTCCTTTGTTTTGACGATATAATTTTAAATTAGCAGATAGAGCGCAGGAGAGTAGATATTTGAAAAATAATATAAAAAAGTTTTGATTTTCTATTTCTCTTTACCTACATTTGATTCTATCAATCAAAAAATATTCATTAAGACTAATAGTTATTTGCCTATGAGATAAACCTCTACGTTATCAAAGTTACCCTAATACATGAATAATAACGCACTGAGTGACAGCCAGTTGGTGAAGCTGTACATTAACGGAAACGAAGGAGGTTTTGAGGTCTTAAATGAAAGATACCAATCCAGAATTTTTACATCTATCCATCTAATTGTAAAAGATCGCTATATAGCTGAAGATCTCGTACAAGAGACCTTTATTAAGGCGCTTAATACAATTCGGGCTGGAAGATATAATGATGAAGGCAAATTTCAGCCCTGGATTATGCGTATAGCTCATAATTTAGCTATCGACCATTTTAGAAAGAATAAGCGCTTTCCAACGATTGTTATGGAGGACGGATCAAATGTTTTTAACACATTGGAGTTCTCGGAAGCACCCTACGAAATAATTCAAGCACAAAAAGATACTAAAGCGAAACTTCACTCGTTTATAGAAGAACTGCCGGAGGTGCAGCGTGAAGTTCTGGTCATGCGCCATTTTATGGAGATGAACTTTCAGGACATTGCCGAATCCACCGGAGTGAGCATTAATACTGCTCTGGGAAGAATGCGTTATGCATTAATCAACCTAAGAAAAAAGATGAAACCACACACTATTGCCTATGATCAAAACATTTACCCAAAATGACCTAATCAGGTATATCTATGATGAGACTTCGCAAGAGGAGTCGATTGAAATACAACAAGCCCTCCTTTGTGATGGCGTTTTGAATGACGAGTTTAGAAGCTTAAGCACAACGAAAGCGATGCTAGATGAGTTACTGGAGCCAGACACGTCTTCATTTAATAGTAGTCGTTCAAAAGTCTAGCTTTTAAGCGAAATATACTAACTTGCAAGCTGCCAAAAATAGGGGTAGATGACAAGAAAAGAACGCTATAAGGCAGTTGTAGAACTGTTTAAAAAAATCAATCCTGATGCCGAAACGGAACTGGAATATAGTGACCCGTTTCAGCTTCTTATTGCCGTAATCTTAAGTGCGCAATGCACAGATGAACGAATAAATAAGGTTACTCCAGCATTATTCAAAAACTTCCCTTCACCAGAACATTTAGCGGCCGTAAAACCTGAGGAGGTTTTCCCTTTCATCAAATCGGTAACATATCCTAATAATAAATCAAAACATTTACTTGGCATGGCAAAGATGCTGGTAGAAGATTTTAAAGGTGTTGTTCCGGGAGATATAAGCGAGCTACAAAAAATGCCCGGTGTTGGCAGAAAAACTGCGAATGTTATCGCCTCGGTAATTTATAATCAACCGGCAATGGCAGTTGATACTCATGTGTTCAGAGTTTCGAAACGAATAGGGCTGGCAAATCAGAATGCAAAGACTCCACTGGAAGTTGAAAAGCAATTGGTTAAGCATCTTAAGAAGGACGATATTGCTATTGCCCACCATTGGCTCATTCTTCATGGGCGTTATGTATGCCTGGCTCGCAAACCCAAATGCGAAGAATGCAAAATCAGCCACCTCTGTCGATTTTATGAGAAAAATTTCTTGTTGCCATTAAGCTCAAGCCCAGCAACATGATGAGTATACGATTATTAATAGCAGGATTAATAATTTTAACTCTTGGCTGTTCAAACCCAAAAGAGTTAAGTATTCATATTGAGAGGAACACAACAAAATTTGACTCCCTGTATATTATAGATGTAATAACCGAAAAAATCCTCGTCCAAATTTCGCTTACTGATTCTATCCTTGAACACAAATTTCGAATGAATGAAGCTACCGTTGGCGCCATAATAGTTAAAGGTACGGAACTAACCTATTTGACTATTATAGAACCTAAAAGCGGGAAATTTATAAGTGTAGATTCTGTTTCATTGCAAACGAAAAGCCTCGGAGACTCACTGGTAAATTTTATTTGGAAGAACGGCAATGAGATGTTCACCGAACATTATCAGGAAATTTTTGTGGAGGATAATCCAGATAACGTTAGACGTTTGTTTGATAGTCTGATTTTTGTTAGAGCAAAAATTATTAGAGAACTAAGCAGTAGTTTAACTAATGAAGAAATTGATATCCTGGAATATCAAAATAGCTCAAGAGCCTATTCGTTTCTTTTTTACTATGGCAGGTGGATGAAAAACTATCCTCCAGACAATCGGTTCTTTGACTTCATTGATAAAATTGATAATGAGAATATTTATACCAAAACATTACCAAACAACCTGCTTTACAAATACGAAATTCAGTTTCTTAGAAAAAATGATTCAATAGCAGACATAAACACATTTCTTGATTTTATTGAAACGCAAACCATAAGCGAAGACCTGCAAGATTATTTAAAAGCTATTTATATAAAAGAAGTAATTGTAAGCCCCTCGTATTGGAAAAAGCATAGACAGCTGTTTAATACAGAATCTATAAAGCGAGCGTTAGACAGAGAAAAAAATAACCTTTATGCTGAGTTATTAATCTCGCCATCAAGCTCATTTTTTAGTTCTCAGAAAGGTGAAAAAGCCTTTGATTTTACAGCCCAAAAATCTGATGGAACAGCCCTAAAATTATCAGATCTTATGGGAAAGTTGGTACTCATTGATACATGGGCAACATGGTGTGGCCCTTGTATCGAGCAACGACCAGATATCATCCAATTGGCGAAAGATTATGAAAGTAATAGTGACATAGCTATATTAATGATTTCAGTTGACAGCTCAATTGACAAATGGAAAAAGTATGTTTCAAAAACCAACCCCGAACATTTTGGCATTGAATTATATATAGAAGATGGGATGAACTCAGAATTTGGAGATAAATTTTTAATTAAGTCAATTCCCAAATATATTTTAATTGATGCTGAAGGAATAATTATTAATTCCGATCTGAATGATCCTTCTTATTCCATGGAGAAGATGATTATTGATGAATTGAAAAGGCTATAAGATAGTGTGTGGCATTAACATCATAATAAGTACAAGATCCCAACCTATAAAAGAGCCACTTCAGGCTATGCAGAAAGCGAATCAATTTCGCGGGCCTGATGCGTCAGAAATTTTGATACAGCAAAATGACAATTGGCAAATTGGAGTTGGCGTAAATCGGTTGCAGGTAATAGATAATGACACACACTCAAACCAGCCGATGGTTTCTGACTGTGGCAATTATATACTGGCGTTTAATGGCGAGGTTTATAATTATCAGGATTTAAAGAATCAGCTAATTAATAAGGGTTATCAATTCAAAACCAGGTCTGACACAGAAGTGGTACTATACTGGCTAAAAGAATTTGGTGCCGAAGGACTCACTGACTTTAAAGGCATGTTTGCCTTGGCGTTTATAAATCTTGTTAAAAATGAAGTTTTTATTTCCAGAGATAAGCAAGGGATAAAACCACTGTTTATATGTCAAACGAATGATCAGGTTTTGATTTCATCATCAATAAGAGCTATTGAGGTGGGCGGGCTGGTGAAACTCTCGGTAAGGGAATCTGCCGTTGATGACTATCTGGCCTATCGTCATGTGATGGGGACTAAGACCTTTTATTCTGAAATTGAAGCTCTTGAGCCTGGGGAGGTAAAAATATATAATAGTCGGCTGCAAACAGAGTCGTCAATAATTAACCTGTTAGAACGAGAAAAACCTGATGATCTTAAAACCTCATTAATTGATGCCACCACTTTAATGTTTGAGGCCCCAACGCCATCCGGGTTACTCTTAAGTGGTGGCGTAGACTCAACCTTGCTACTGGCAATTTTAAGACAAGAGCTGGGTGTAAGAGGTTTAAATACTTACACATTAGGTATTGGGGAAGACCAAAAATGGGCAAAACGGGCTGCGCAGCAGTACGACAGTAACCACATTGAAGTGCCCACCACGATAGATGACTTGCAAAAGCTGCCAGAATTCTTAGAAAACACAGATCAGCCTATTGCCGACAGTGGTGCCTTTGCCACCTGGTTAATTTCAGAGGAAGCTGCAAAAAATAGTAATGTGCTATTATCCGGTGCAGGAGCTGATGAACTGTTTGGTGGCTATAACCGTCATCGGGCATATTATTACTACTTGAAAAATCACAGTAAAACGATAAGAGCTAAAAATATTTTAGGGAATACCGGGCTAAATGCTATAATGCCTAAATCAATACAGCAGTTTTTGGATGGGGTGGACTATGACCCAATGATCACCTATCAGAAATTTTTACAAAACTATGGAATAAAACAAAAAGAAGATTTTGATGAATTGTGGAAGAAGCCTGAATCTCTGGTTGATAACCTTGAGAGCGCCCTTGAGTTTGATCTTAATAATTACCTGGTTGGCGATGTATTGGCTATTACTGATAATGCTACCATGCAAAATAGTGTCGAGACTCGGGTACCCTATCTTTTTGATGATGTAATTGCCCAGGCCAAAGAATTACCGATATCGGAGAAGATGAAAAGTGGCGGGAAAGGGCCCCTTAAAGAAATTCTCACTGCCTATGGTGGAGAAAAGTATGCAAAAAGAAAAAAACATGGATTTGGTTTACCACTAGGAAACTGGTTTCGGAATAAAGCAACCTTTTGGCTTTGGGAGTTCTTACAGAGCGATTCACCAATATTTGCCTACATCTCAAAATCAGATATTGCACAGATCCTACGGCAACATCAGCAGGGGAAAAAGGATAACAGTATGCAATTATGGTCTATTTTAGTATTACAGAATTGGCTTAGCAGAACAGATTAATGAAGATCCTCTACATACATCAGTATTTCAGGACGCCGGAAGAAGGTGGTGCCATTCGCTCTTATTATCTGGCAAAGGGCCTGGTAGAGAATGGTATTGAGGTAGATTTGATAACGGCCCACAATGAACCTATTGCTGTTAAGAAAGTTATTGAGGGGATAACGGTTCACTATTTGCCCGTTTATTATGATAATGAGCAAGGGTTTTTAAAACGAGCCTATGCTTTTATTAAATTTATGCGGCAGGCAAGGGAAAAAGCAAGAGAGATAAAAGATGTTGACCTTATTTATGCCACATCCACTCCTCTCACCATTGGCTTGTCGGCGTTAAAAATAAAACGTGAGCAAAATATTCCCTACTTCTTTGAAGTACGCGATTTATGGCCTGAAGCACCGGTGCAGATGGGGGCGATAAAAAACAGGTTCCTTAAAAAATACCTTAAGAGGCTTGAAAAGCAGGTTTATCAAAATGCCAGTCAGATTGTAGCCTTATCTCCCGGTATAAAGGAGCAAATAGAATTAGAAAAACTTGGCAAGAAGATAACGGTCATACCCAATATGTCGGATGTGGATTTCTTTGTACCTGAGGAAAAATTAGCAGCGCAAGAAGAAATATTTGACGTCAAGGGAAAGTTTGTGGTAAGCTATTTTGGCGCTATTGGTCTGTCAAACCATCTGGAGTATTTACTGGCTGCCGCCAATGAATCATTAAAAGCAGGCTTGCCAATACAATTTTTTATAATTGGCATGGGTGCTCAGTTGGATAGATTAAAGTATTGGGTTAAGCATTTTGGTTTGACGAATGTTCGCTTTCTGCCATTTCAGAACAAGTTTAATTTAAAGCGAGTGCTTAACGTTACAGATGCTGCTTATGTTTCTTTTGCCCGTAAGCCTATTCTGGAGACGAATAGTCCAAATAAATTCTTTGATGCTCTGGCATCCGGTAAGTTAATCATCACCAATACCAAAGGCTGGGTAAAAGATATTGTTGAGAATGAACAATGTGGGTTTTACTATGATCCGGACAAACCCTTAGATTTTGTTGAGGCAATTGAACCTTATATAAAATCAGTCCAAGAACTGAAAAAATCACAAATTAATGCTCGCGAAGTAGCCGAAACGCAATTTGCAAAATCCGCGCAGGTTGCAAAGTTGATAGAGTTAGTTTCTAAGCCTTAAAATAATAATTTATGACTGCTATTATTAAGCTTAATGATATTCTCCCGGCAATAGAGAGCATAGATGTTGTGGCGGCAATGGAAGAGGGCTTTGTCCAATATAGCAACGGCAATACCGTTGTGCCTCCCGTAGGAGAATTGTTATTTGATAACCCGAAGGGAGATGCGCACATTAAATACGGCTATATAAAAGACGACGAGTTCTATTGTATAAAAATTGCTTCGGGTTTTTATGAAAACACTAAACTTGGGATTTCCTCGAGTCAGGGTTTGATGTTGCTTTTCAATCAAAAAACAGGGGAACCAGTTGCTATATTATTGGATGAGGGTAAGTTAACTGATATTCGCACAGCGGCGGCCGGAGCTCTGGCAGCAAAATACTTTGCTCCTAAAAATGTTAAAGCCATTGGTATTATTGGTACCGGTATTCAAGCCAGATTACAATTAGAGTATTTACAAAAAATCACTAACTGTAAAACAGTCTGGATTTGGGGAAGGAATCCGCAAAACACTAATGATTTTAAAAACGAGATAGAACCTAGCTATGATGTTCATATTGCTTCCTCTCCATCTGAGCTTGCCAGCTATTGTAACCTGATTGTGACCACCACTCCTTCAGTTACTCCTTTGCTCCAGGCAAATGACATACTGCCCGGCACCCATATTACTGCTGTAGGCTCAGATACTTCGGAAAAACAAGAATTGGCAAGCCAACTATTACATAAGGCCAATATTATTATTGCCGATAGCATTAGCCAAAGCAAAAGTCGTGGTGAGATATATCGTGCCACTAATGAAAATGCCATAAATTCTAAAAAAGTAGTTGAATTAGGCAAGGCAATTCAAGACACCTCGCTACAAAGAACCAGTGAGGATCAAATTAGCATTGTTGACTTAACTGGTGTTGCTGTTCAGGATATTATGATTGCTACAGCTGTTTACAAAAATTACCTCAGTAATAAAGATTAAGATTATGAACATTCCAATTTTCGAATTAGAGAGAATACAATCAGTTTTTGAAAATACAGTTGATTTTAACCTTACCGAAAGCGGGTTTCATCCCTATAGCCTGAACGAATTATTGGAAAAAGAGCAGCTGGAAGAATTACATAACCTCACACTAAGTTATGGTCAAACCAATGGCTCTATTCCGCTTCGCAGTAGAATAAGTGCACTGTATGATAACACCAATGAAGACAATGTTCTGGTTACGAATGGATCTTCTGAAGCTAACTTTGTGGCTTGCCATATATTACTTGCTAAGGGCGATGAGGTATTAATGATGCTGCCAAACTATATGCAGATTTGGGGAATAGCAGAGGAAATGGGATGTGTGGTTAACGGGTTTAATCTGCAAGAAAATGATAGTTGGGCTCCCGATCTGGAAGAATTGAAGTCAAAGGTAACCCCAAACACAAAAATGATTGCTATATGCAATCCCAACAACCCAACAGGCTATATTCTCACCAAGGATGAAATGCAAGAGATTGTCAATATTGCCAAAAGTGTTGATGCCTGGATATTTAGCGATGAAGTTTATAGAGGAGCCGAACTTAATGGCGAAACCATTGATAGTTTTATTGGTATGTATGATAAGGTGATGGTTAATGGCGGTTTGTCAAAAGCATATGCCTTGCCCGGACTTCGACTGGGCTGGTTGGTTGGTCCGGAAAACCTGATCGCTGATTCATGGGCGTATCATGATTACACCTCTATCACAGCTGGTATAATGAGTCATTTTATTGGTGAGATTGCTTTACACCCGGATAAGCGCAGACAAATCTTGACAAGAAACAGAAGAATGCTTAATGATAACCTAGATGCAGTAAAACGATGGCTGGATCAATATGGAGACATATTCGAATATGTGGATCCACAAGGAGGAGGTATGCTATTTATAAAGTATAATTTAAATATTAACTCCACGGAATTAGCCGATTGGCTGCGTACCGAGAAAAGCGTATTTATTTTGGCCGGCGATACCTTTGGTATGGATAAATACTTTAGAATCGGCATTGGTGCCAACAAAGAGTATCTCCTCAATGGCCTGGAACGAGTTAAAGAAGCCCTAAAGGAGAGGTTTGGTGTTTAAGGTAGTTGCTCCCGAATCCCATACTTGAACATTAATATTATTAGGCCCCTACTCTTTTTGTTTGCCGGATAAACTCAGTAATGTCATACCCAGAATGGCAGCTAGAATTGAAGCAGCAAACACGCCTACCTTGGCAATAAGTATACTTTCTTCATCACTAAAGGCTAAATCTGAAATGAATATTGACATAGTAAAACCTATCCCTGCAAGTAAGGCCGCTCCGTAAATTTGCTTGAAATCAACTCCATCCGGTAAAGCACTGATTTTCAACTTTACAATCAGGTGGGTAAACAGTGAAATGCCTATTAACTTACCTAAAATTAAACCTACTATAATTCCAAGAGAGATCGGGTGGAACAACATTTCTAATAAGTTACCTTCTATTCTTATCCCTGCATTAGCCAGTGCAAATAATGGAAGAATCAAATAAGCTGAAAATGGATGTAGTATATGTTCTAATTTTTGTGCTGGGCTCTCTGCATCCTTGGTAACTTTTGTTACCTCACTGAGAGAATGAACTTCATCGTCAGATAGCATACCAACATCATCAGCTTCTGCTAGTTTTGATCCCTGGAGCAAGCTTCTAAGTTTATCTATATATTGTCTGCCGCTTATCTTTGATTTACCCGGAATCGTTAACGCTATCAACACGCCGGCTATAGTTGCATGGACACCCGAATAAACAAAGGATAACCAAATTCCTGCTATGCCAATAATGGCGTAAAAAGCCATATTGCGGACACCCAATTTATTAGCTCCAAAAAGCACCCCTAGCAAGATCCCTGCATTGATAATCTCTGTCATATCAATGGATTCGGTGTAGAAAAACGCAATAACCAATATAGCACCAAGATCATCTGCGATAGCTAAAGCGGTAAGGAAGATCTTTAGATTTGGGCTAACACGATTACCAAGCAAAGACAATAAACCAAGAGCAAAAGCTATGTCAGTAGCCATTGGAATACCCCACCCATTAATGTTTTGAGGGTTATCATAGTTGAATGCCACATAAATTAAGGCAGGAACAAACATGCCGCCAACGGCAGCCCCGAGTGGAAGGATTGCACTCTTAAAACTTGACAACTCTCCTCCGGCAACTTCTCGTTTGATTTCCAGGCCAATGACAAAGAAAAAAACAGCCATCAGTCCATCATTAACCCAATGATGAAGGTTTGCGTTTAGCTCGAAATCGCCAAAGGAAACCCCCATTTTTATCTCATGCCAGAGATGATTGTAAAGATTATAATAAGACGAGTTAGCCCAGATAACTGCAATAATGGTTACCCCTATCAGTAAAAATCCCCCAAAAGATTCCTGTTGAATAAATTTTCGGATGTTAAAGCCAGTACTTGTTGGGTTATTATCAGTCATTATGCTTCTAATTAGCGATTATGTATCAGTTTGTGGCAATAATTTACATAATGTATTCATCCCTAACACTTTTAATTGGTTCCGGAATATCAGAATCTCCTAATGTTTCCAATAAATTTATTTCAATAGTCCTGGTTATTTGATCTAGTGAAATACCAGAGGGTACAGGCTCAAACGGGTTTAGTATTGCCAGGCCAATGTGATGCATTACAATATAGATATAACCAACTAAGACACCAAAGAATATAGACCAGACACCTACTAAATCAGAAAACACAAATGTCATGCTAATGATAAAAAACCAAATAAATAATCGCGTATAGTATGTATAGGTAGTAGGGAATACAGTGTTTTTTATTCTTTCCGACATACCCATTCCATCACAAAATCGTACGATCATCTTATTCAATTCAATAAACTTAAACCCATCAATCCAGTTACTTTTTTTCATATACTCTAAATCTTTAGATTGAAATGATAATATAGCATTATGGATATTTGACTCTCGTTCAACGGCATCAGATTCTTCCGCTGATAAGTATTTACGATAATCCTTTTTGCTCTCTCCTCTAAGGTTGTCCTTAAGTGCGTATAAAAAAGCAATATGCCGGTATATAGCTCTCTTTTTTACAATATTTAGTTCCTTGTTAACCTCTGTGTCAGCTTCGGATGGATATTGGACCAACTGGCGTGCCCATGTTCTGGAATCATTTACCAGACCGCCCCAAATTTTTCTGGCCT
>Ga0164313_10003834_pt1 | contig 13411 bp, 7 predicted proteins | sample GuaBasSedimGuay4_FD_113735 | JGI IMG/M metagenome (GOLD analysis project Ga0164313, IMG submission 113735) | Subseafloor sediment microbial communities from Guaymas Basin, Gulf of California, Mexico - Guay4, Core 4569-4, 0-3 cm | ecosystem: Environmental > Aquatic > Marine > Hydrothermal vents >... | reverse complement strand
GGAACTGGTCCTGGAAATCGACGAAAACACCGGCGTGGTCGACATGCAGATGGACCCCCGCGACCCCGACATCATCTACGCGGCCAGCTATCAGCGCCGCCGCCATGTCTGGGTCCTGATCAACGGTGGCCCCGGTTCGGGCATCCACAAGACCACCGACGGCGGGACGACCTGGACCGAACTGTCCAGCGGGCTGCCCACCGTGGACATGGGCCGGATCGGTCTGGCCCTTTCCTCCCCCGCGCCCAATACGATCTACGCCATTATTGAAGCGGCCGACGGCAAGGGCGGGTTTTTTCGTTCCACCGATGCCGGGCTGAACTGGGCCAAGATGAGCGACTACGTGGCCGGCAGCCCCCAGTACTACAATGAAATCATCGCCGATCCGGTGAACCCCGACCGCGTTTACAGCATGGACACGTTCGTGAACGTTACCGAAGACGGCGGCAAGACCTTCAGCCGCCTGGGCTGGAAAGCCAAGCACGTGGACGAGCACGCTTTCTGGATCGATCCCTGCAACACCGACCACCTGCTGACCGGTAACGACGGAGGCGTCTACGAATCCTTCGACAGGGGCGAGAACTGGCGCTTCATGGGCAACCTGCCGGTGACCCAGTTCTACCGCGTGGCGGTTGACTACGACGAACCGTTCTACAACGTGTACGGCGGCACCCAGGACAACAACACCCAGGGCGGCCCCTCGCGAACGATTTTCTCCCATGGCATCAGCAACCGCGAATGGTTCATGACCCTGGGCGGCGACGGCTTCGAGCCCGCCATCGACCCCACCAATCCGGACATCGTCTACAGCCAGTGGCAGCACGGTTATCTGCATCGCTACGACCGCAAGAGCGGTGAGATCCTGGATATCCAGCCCCAGCCCGAAGAAGGGGAAATCCTCAAGTGGAACTGGAACTCGGCGCTGATCATCAGCCCCCACGACCACAAGCGGCTGTACTTCGCCTGCCAGAAGGTTTTCCGCAGCGACGACATGGGCAACAGCTGGACTAAACTCAGTGAAGACCTGACCACCGGCGTGGACCGCAACAAGCTGGAAGTCATGGGCCGGGTGTGGAGCGTGGACGCGGTGGCCAAGAACAATTCCACCTCGTTCTACGGAAGCATCATCGCCCTGAATGAATCACCCGTGACAGAGGGCCTGCTGATGGCCGGCACCGACGACGGCCTGATCCAGATTTCACGTGACGGCGGCGTCACCTGGACCGAGCACGGCAGCTTCAAGGGCGTGCCCGACGGTTGTTACGTCAGTGACGTCGAACCTTCGCGATTCGAAGAAAACGTTATCTACGCCAGCTTCGACAACCACAAGCGCGACGATTTCACTCCCTACATCCTGCGCAGCGACAACTACGGAAAATCCTGGAAATCGCTGGCCGGAAACCTGCCCGAAAACGGGACGGTGCACTCCATCGCCCTGGATCATGTGGATCCCGGGTTGATCTTCGTCGGCACCGAGTTCGGCGTTTTCTTCACCCGTGACGACGGCGATAACTGGACGCAGCTGAAGGCCGGCATTCCGACCATCGCCTGCCGTGACCTGGACATCCAGCGGCGCGAAAACGACCTGGTGGTCGCCACCTTCGGGCGCGGTTTCTACATCCTGGACGACTACTCTCCCCTGCGGAATCTCGAGCCCGCGGTTCTGGAAGAGGACGCGGTCATCTTCCCGGTCAAGGACGCCCTCATCTACAACATCGCCGGGCCCCTGGGCTACGGCGGCGCCGGTTTCCAGGGTGCATCCTTTTATATGGCCAAGAACCCTCCCTTCGGCGCGGTGATCACCTACCACCTGAAGGATGGCCTCCAGAGCTTGAAGGAAATGCGGCAGGAGACCGAAAAGGAACTGGTCGAGGCCGAAAAACCTGTCTACTACCCCAGTTGGGATGACCTGCGCCAAGAGGACCGCGAAGTCGATCCGGCTCTGATCCTGACGGTCAGGGACACCGACGGAAACGTCGTGCGGCGGTTCAAGGGAGCCGGCGGCGCGGGACTGCACCGTGTGACCTGGGATCTGCGCTACCCCTACAGCGGCCCGGTGAACCTCAACCAGGGCGGCAAGCAATCTCCCTGGGACGATGAACGCGGTGGTCCCCTGGCCATGCCCGGACAGTACAGCGTGACGATTTCCAAAAGGGTCCGGGGCGAAGAAACCGTTCTGGCCGGCCCCGTGGACTTCAACACCAAACTCCTTGGCTTGAACACGATGGCGAATCCGGATCATGAAGGGGTCCTCGCCTTCCGTCAGGAAGCCGATGAACTCAACCGCGCCGTCCAGGGCGCCACGCGCACCCTCAGGGACGCCAAGAGCCGCCTGAATCACATCCGGCAGGCCATCAAGGACACGCCGGCCCTCGACACAGCCCTGCTCAGCGAGGTCGATGCCCTGTCCATCCGCCTGGCGGACATGGGTATCCTTTTGAACGGGGACAGGACGGTCAGCCGACGGAGCGAACCGACCACACCGTCGATCAGCAGCCGCTCGGGCTGGGTGGTTTACGGCATGATGAACAACACTTCGGGACCGACCCAGACAATGCGGGACAATCTCGCGTTGACCGGTCGTTTGTTTGCGCCGGTGCTGAAAGATCTGACCGGGTTGGTGACGGTGGATCTCAAGGGGCTGGAAGACAAGCTGGAGGCCGCGGGCGCGCCTTATACGCCCGGACGGATTCCGGTTTGGAAGTCCCGGGACTGACAAAAACAGCTGAAATATAAGCTGAAATAAAACCCCCGGTGGAAGTTTCCACCGGGGGTTTTTTATCAGCGCCGGGGAATGGATGGATCCAGTTCTCGGGCCTTGTCGATGAGTCCCTGCCCTTCGGCGGTGTTCCCCTGGCTTCGCTCCAACAGACCCAGGTTATAGTAGGCCGAGGCCATATCAGGAGCCAGCCTGATGGCTTCCCGGTAGGCTTTACGAGCTTCATCCGTCCTGCCCGCCTGATGATAGAAACTGCCCAGCTGGGCATGGCCGTCGGCCAGGTCCGGCTTGAGGGCCACTACTTTTTCGAAAGCCTTGATGGCGGCCGGCAGTTTTCCGGTCATGGCGTAGGCAATCCCCAGATTACCCGCCAGATCCGTGTTGTCCGGGGCCAGTTTCCGGGCTTGCTCCAGCGGAGCCACCGCTTCATCCGGCCTTTTGCTCCGAATCAATACCGCCCCGATCTCGCCCAGCACCCCCGGGTCCTCCCCGCCCAGTTCGAGGGTTCGGTTCAGGACTTCCAGCGCCCGCTGGTAATTGCCCTGGTGCTCCAGGACTCCTGCCAGGGCGATGGCTACTTTCCCAGAGCCGGGATCCAGTTCGTGCGCCCGTTCCAGGGATGCCGTGGCGCCGACCATATCTCCCTGTTTGGTCAGGACCTGACCCAGGTTGAAGTGGGTGTCGCTATGCCGCGGGTCCTTTTGAAGGGTTTCTTCCAGGACGGCCCGGGCCTCATCTTCCCTGCCGAGTTTCAACAGGTACCAGCCTCTTGCGGTCATTCCCTCAATCCAGTCGGGCCGGATCTTCAGGCCAGCTTCAATGGCCGCCAGAGCCTCATCAAAGTTCCCCGACTGGCCGAGGCATATGGCAAGGTCCTGGTGAAATTCAAGACGTTCGGGCGCTTCGCTCACCAGCTCCCGATAGATTATTTCGCTTCCCGCAAGATCGCCCGACCTCGCCAGGGCCTGGGCCAGGTTGAGGCGAATCTCCTTGTGGCCCGGATGGGCCGCCAGCGCTTCGCGAAGGACAACCTCCGCCTCGTCGTATCTACCCTGGCGCATCAGCACCGTGGCCAAATTGACCACCTGTTCCGCCGAATAGGATTCCGTTCCACCCTGGTCCGCGGCACCGGAGATATAGCCCAGGGAGCGTAACATCTTTTCCAGATTTTCCCGGGATTCCTCATCGCCTTCGACACCTTCGGTCCTGACGATAGGCGATGTCTCGTAGGTGGAAACGGTCCGGACCGGTTTGGCTTGAAGGCTTTCCCGGGTGAACGCGTCGCGCAGGACATGCCCCTTCATATCGTTGCCGACCGCCAGGTCCATCAGGTAAAGCGTCGTCGGCGCCACGTCGTAGATATCCCCGCCCATGATGCGGGCGCCGGGTTCGATATCAGGCCCGTTCATGATGATGATCCCGTCGGGCATATGATCGGCGTCCGCGGTTTCGATGTTGAATTCATCCTCTTTGCGCCGCTCGTCCCCGATGCGGAAACCATGGTCGCTGATGACGATGACGGTGGTTTGCGGCCCCCGCTTGGCCAGCAGTTCACCCACCAGGGCATCCTGCCACTTCCAGTACTCATCGACCACGTCGTGGTAGGCGGCAAAATCGGCATCGCTGACCCAGGGCAGGCGTGGTTCCTGGAAGTCCCCGAACAGGTGGGTGATCGCGTCGGTGCCTTCGTAGTAGATCGACATCAGTTCGGGCCGTTCCTGGTCCAGTTGATGTAAAACCAGATCCGTGTAACCCCGCGAAGTGGCCATGGCCTGACGCAGGTGGGCAGGCGGGTCCGCGTAGGGGTCTCCAGTCGGGTCGGGCATCAACCGGGCGGCTGGCAGATGGACCATTTTCTCGATTTCGGCGGAGGGAATTTCCAGGGGCGAGGGCATGATTTCGTCGACCAGATGGATGAGATCCGCCGGCCAGGTTTTTCCCTGGTCAACCGAGCTGCGGCCGGTCACGCCGAAGCTGTGCCAGGCCACGAAATCACTGATCAGGAATCCATTGATGGGCTCGGCCGGCCAGGTGGCCCACCAGCCCACGATGCCGCAGGTCCGCCCCGCCTCCGAAGCGATGTTCCAGAAGGTCCTCACCTGACGTTCGTAGCTGCTGATTGGCATCATCGTGCCATCGGGAGCTTCGGTCATGAACCAGGTTATACCGTGCAGGTCCGGCGTTTTGCCGGTCGCGATACTGGCCCACAGGATGGGCGAGATCATGGGCATGTCGCTGCGCAGGATTCCCGAGGCGCCCGTCTCCAGCAGGCTGGCCAGATGAGGCATTTCACCGCGCTCGATCATGGGACCGATCTGGTCCCAGTCGGCGCCGTCGAGTCCGATGACCCACACCTCGGGCTCGGGATCCCGGGAACATCCGTTCATCAGCGGAATCAAACATCCGACAGCCACCAGCAGGGCCGTTAAAAGCCCACGGGTCATCACTGAATTCCTCATCATTCCCTCACTTTTCCTATTCCCTGCCCAACGCCACGATGGGGTCCATGCGTGCGGCCTTGTTGGCCGGATACAGACCAAAGAAAACCCCGATGGAGATGGAAAACAAGGCCGATCCCACGGTCACATACGGTGAGATAGCAAAGGGAAAACGTAGGAGATGCGTCATGCCCCAGGAGGCCAGATAGCCCAAAACGATTCCCACGACACCGCCGATTCCCGTCAGGATACCCGCCTCGATCAGAACCTGCAGCAGAACATCCTGGCGGCGGGCGCCGACAGCCATGCGCACACCGATTTCACGGGTGCGCTCGGCCACCGAGATCAGCATGATGTTCATGACCCCGATTCCGCCAACCAGCAGACCGATGGACGAAAGAACAACCAGCACCAGGGCGATCCCCCCGGTCACCTTGTCGATCAGGTCCCCGTACGCTTCGCTCGATACGATGTCGAAATCATTTTTCTGTCCGGGCCGCAGACGTCTTTCCCGGCGCAGGGTCCCGGTGATGTTCGAGATGACTTCTTCGGTTTCAAAACCATCATTCACCAGCAGGGCGATGTTCCGGTCTTCGAAGCCCCCCTTCAGGCCATCCTTTTCAAAGGTGGTCCAGGGCACACAAACGAAGTTGTCACCGAGCTGGCCGATGATGTGGTTTCTTTCGTCCATGGTCCCGATAATCAAATAGGGCTGGCCGTAGATGCGCAGGGTCTTGCCCACGGGGTCCTGATAGGGGAACAGGTCCTTTCGTGGGCCGTAACCCAGTACCGCGACCCGGTTGCGGGCGGTCACGTCGCTGGCGGCCAGGAAACGCCCTTCGTCAACGGTGATCGAAAACATGAAGGGGAAATTCTGGGAGCACCCGAAGACCTGTACGAACTGGGTTTTTTCCTTCTCGTATTTCAGGACCGTTCCGCTGTTGTTGGATATTTCGTAATCGATCAGGCCGACGCCCTCGGTCAGCGCCAACGCGTCCTCCAGTTCCGGCTTCAATTGGGGCCGGCGCATTTTTTCCGCGGGATCACCACCCCCGACCCCGCTGTTGCGGGATATGTAGATGTAGGGTTGGCTCGCCGAAACCACGTCGTCGCGGATCCGCCCACTCAGGCCGCTGACGATGGTATATATCGCCAGCAGGGTCGTAACTCCGATGGCCACGCCGAGAATCAGCAGGGAACTGCGCATCCGGTTCCCGGTGATGGTTCGCCAGGCCTCATTGAATCCGTCCTGCCAGTGCACATGGGGCCTATTCATGGCGGAGAGCCTCCACGGGATCAAAACCGGACGCCTTCCAGGCGGGATAAGTGCCGAAAACTCCTCCGATCAAAAAAGTGGTGGCCAACCCCAGGACCAGCGACCAACCCGCCACCGCGAACGGCAGGGGAGAGGCAAGGGATATACCCCAGGCCAGCGCCAGGCCGATCAGGATACCCAGAATACCTCCCACCATGGACAGGGTGACGGCCTCCACCAGAAACTGCCACATGATGGCCATGCGCCGGGCTCCCAGGGCTTTGCGCACCCCCACCTCGCGGGTGCGTTCGGTCACCGAGACCAGCATGACGTTCATCAGCACAATGCCGCCGACCACCAGACTGATGCCCACCAACGGGACCAGGGCGCCGTAAATGGCTTTGGAAATGCCACCCCAGATGGACAACAACTGGTCCGATGAAGTGATGGAGAAATCGTCCCGTTCGAGAGGCCGCAGGCGGTGCCGGACGCGCATCAGGAAAGCTGCTTCATCCTTGGCTTCCTGCAACCTGGTCAGGTCTTTGGCCACGATCTTGAGGTCGATGGTACCCCCGGATCCGAACACCTTCTGCCAGGCGGTGATGGGCGCCACCGCGAATTGATTGCGGTTGTTGCCCATGACCGTCCCGCGATCCTCGGCCACGCCGATAACCTTGAAATGACGGCCGCCGATCTTGACCTCCCTGCCCACCGGGTCGGCGCGGCGCGGAAACAGGTCCCGGGCGACTTCAAACCCCAACACCACGACCTGCCGCGAATTGACCACGTCCTGCCGGGCGATGTGGCGACCCAGCAACAGGGGCATATCTTCAATCAGCGAGTAGTCCTCGGTGACACCCCGAACCCGGGCGCCCCGGAATTTCTCCCCGCGGGCATGGATCGTCGCGCTGCGGCTGATAACCGCTCCCACAACCGAAGCCTCCTCCATGTGTTCGACCAGCCAGTTTCGGTCACCCAAAGTGAGGTCGGGATTATTGAGCGATTCCAGGAAAGCGTCGAAGTCGGTCAGGAACTGGAGATCGTTGACCCGCTTGACAGTGAAGACATCGGTGCCCTCGTCGAGCACCGCCTGGGAAACATAGCGGTCGGCGCCGTAGATCAGGGACACCACGGCAATGACCGACATGGTGCCCACGATATTGCCCAGCAGGGTCAGGAAGGTCCGCAACTTGTGCCCGCGAAGGCTGGACAGGGCGATGCGAACCCCTTCCAGGAGGTTCATCAGTCTTCCGTTTCGCCGTCGTTCGCCTGCGGACCACCGCGGCCCTTATTGCCCTTTTTTTTCAGCGTTTCGACCATGGCCCCGTCCTTCAACGTTCGCAGGATGCGGAAAGGACCCGTGACAATCGTGCGGCCGGCTTCGAGGCCGCTGATGACTTCGAAATCATCCTCCCCGGCGATGCCTATCTCCACCGGAATGAATTTCACGAAACTATCCTTGATGATGAAGACACCTTCAGTTTCCTCGCGTTTGACCTCGGTGGTTCCGGCCCCGGTGGTGTCCGGGTCGTCCTTGGTCCCGAATCCGAATTCTTCCAGTGCGGCCTTCTGTTTGCGGGCGCGGCTGCCGGAATATTTTCGAACGTCGCCGCTGTCCAGGGGCCACTCCCGCACAGTGACCGAACCCAAAGGAACGGCCAGGGCGTCGCTGCGTTCGGCAACGGTGATCTCGGCCTTGGCCGACAGGCCGGGCCGAATATTCGGCAGGGTCCCGTCCAGGGTGATCTTCACCTCGAAATCGACCGCCTCACGGCTGGCCCCCGTGCGAATCCGCAGAGGACTGTTACCGATCTCGGTAACCTGGCCGATGAATTCCTGATTGGGAAAAGCGTCGATCTCCACCAGAGCGGTCTGCCCGAGGGTGACCTTGACCACTTCGGTCTCATCCACTTCCACCCACGCCTCCATGGTGCCCAGATCGGCGATGACCAGCAGCACGGTGCCCGGGTTGTTGAGGGTGCCCATGATGGCGTTTTCCCCCTCTTCCACGTTCAGCCGGGTGATCACCCCGGTCATGGGCGCGGTAATGGTCACCTTGGTCAGGTCATGGCGTGCCTTGGAGAGGTTGGCCTCGTACTGGGTGATGCGGTACCTGGCTGCTTCCACCCGGGCCGCTTCGATACGCGCGTTGGTCCGCGCCGTGGCGACCTGCTCCTCGGAGGCGATTTCCCCTTCAAACAACTTCTCCGCCCGGTCCCGGTCCTGGATGGCTTTATCCAGCGAGGCCTCGGCCAGTTTCAGATCCGCCCGCAAGGAGTTGATGGTCGCTTCAATGGCCTGGACCGCCGCGTCGTATTCGAAGGGATCGATCTCCATGAGAAGGTCACCCTGTTTCACCCGCTGCCCCTCCACCACCGCCAGGTGCACGATGGTGCCCATGGCATTGGCGCTGACATCCACCTTGCGTTTGGGTTGGATGGTTCCCGAACACGTGACCATGGCGGTCAGGTCCTTCAACCCGATCTCCTTGGTCTCGACCTTGGCCTCGGTCTTGTCCCCGGAAGTGAGGATGGACACCACCACCGCAATCAAGAGGATGGCCGCCAGGGGAATGAGGATCTTCTTTTTCACTCTGCAACTCCTTGCCGCGAGGCCTACATGAAGATGATGCTCAACGCCAGGGGAATGGCCGTCAGCAGGGCCCAGGGCAGCAGCACCGACAGCGCGGCCGCCGAACGACCCATATTGAACACTTTTTCAAAGCCGATGATCACTATGAAAAGCCCCCACCAGGTGAAAAAATCTCCATAGCCCATGAGGATCTGGAAAAGGGCGGAACCGGGCTCGCCTCCGGGCAACAACGCGGCCAGGCCTATGTTGACCTTGAAAACCGACTCTGTCTGGAGGATGAGGGGCAGTTTTATCAGGGAATTAATTACAAATACCGGCAGGGAAGCCCAGGACACGATGCCCAGAGCCTGCTTGAAAGAACCGACACCCCCGCCCAACCGCACGAAAAACCCCAGGATCAAGCCGAATACCAGGACCATGAGCCAGGTTGTAAATCCCGCGATGCCGGATTGGGTGAGCCTTTTGGCCGGAGTAATATTCAGGGAATCCTCATAGGCCTGGTCCGCCGCCTCTTCGGGAACCATCTGCATCATTTTCGAGTCCCGCATCAGCTCCGCCTGTTCCGGCCCGGAGATGGGCAGGGTCATCCAGGAGAACCCGATCATGGCGATGAAGACCAGAAGTCCCGGCTGCCACCAGCGGGGATTGGCCCCCACGTTTTCCATGAGGCGGCCCGGATTGGTGAACAGGTCCTTGATCCGTCCGAAGAATGAATCGTTCATGGTCCGTTTTCTCCTTTGTCAGTCAGTTGACTCATCCGGATGAAGCCGCGGCAGCACCTTCCGGCCCGACCGGGCCAAAGGGCTGTCCGCCTCAGTCAGGGCCAGCTTTTCCGTCTCCCGGTGATTCCGCAGAAACTCGTCCGCGAATTCACCCGATTCTATTTCCGCCAGGATCCGCTTCATGTTTTCCCGCACCCGATCATCGATGATGCGCGGTCCGCGCGTCAAACCACCGTAGGCCGCGGTGCCGCTGATCCGTTTCCGCATGCCTTCGATGCCGTGACGGTGAAGCAGATCGGTAATCAGTTTCAACTCGTGCACGCATTCGAAATAGGCGTTCGCCTCGTCGTACCCCGCGTCGACCATGACGTCGAAAGCCGACTTGAGCAGCTCGACCACTCCGCCACAGAGGACCACCTGTTCACCGAACTGGTCGCTGACGCACTCGGCGCGGAAAGTGGTCACGAAACCACCGCCGACCAGACAGCCGACCGCATGGGCATACGAGGCGGCCAGGTCCCAGGTTTCAGGCGGCGAATCATCGGTCACCGCCAACATGCCCGGCACTCCCGAACCGGCCGCGTGGGCCGCCTCGAGCATGTCCCCCTGCCCTTTGGGCGCCACCAGAAAACAGGCGTGGCCCGGCTGGAGTTCGATCTGGCCGAAAGCCACCGCGAATCCGTGGGCAAACCCTACCGCGGCGCCCGGTTTCAGGTGGGGAACAATTACCCCGGCATGGACTTCGGCCATGGCCTCGTCCGGGAGCATGAGCATCACCACGTCACCGGCTGCGACAGCTTCGGCCACCGGCAGGACGGTAAATCCGCTTTCGGCGGCGCTTTTTCCCGATGCGGAGCCCCCGCGGCTTCCGACGATCACATCGACCCCGCTGCGCCTGAGATTCAGGGCGTGGGCGCGGCCCATGGTGCCGTAGCCGATTATCGCCACGACCTGGCCCGCAAGAAGACTGCCGTCGGCGTCATCCCGCTCCACCACCGTACCCGGAGGCGGTGGGTATTGTTTGAATATATTTTTACTCATAGGCCGCAGGATAGCGGGATCCGGGTTTCTTGACAAGAAACCACTGACGGGATAAATTCCCCCCCTGCCCGGAAAATCAGGCTATGGGGATGTTTCCGGTCCTGATGGATGGTACGGGTGGCGGCTTAGCTCAGTTGGTTAGAGCATCGGAATCATAATCCGAGTGTCCGGGGTTCGAATCCCTGAGCCGCTACCACCATTTTTTGTCCTTCCCACTGATTCAATACGTCATACTCGTCGTCGCCTCATCCATGACCGGAGGCAGAGTGTCCGAATATCCCTCCAGCACACATTCCTTCAGTACGGACGTATCCGGCCGGATTCGTGAACTCGTTCGGGAATGTTGCGGCGACCACCCCGCCCCCGGGCTGGTGGTGGCCCTGTCCGGAGGACCGGATTCCGTCGCCCTGCTGCTGGCTGCGAAAACCTGGTCGTTGGAGACCGGGTCTGCCCTGGCCGCCGCCCATTTCAACTACGGTCTGCGGCCGGGCGACGCCGACAGGGACGCGGCCTTTTGTCGTGACCTTTGCACCAAAATGGAAATCGAGCTGTTCGAATCAGCGGAGGATCCCCGGCCCGTGGCCAGAACGCGCGGCCTTGGCCTGGAAGAGGCGGCCCGCCATCTCCGCCGTCGATTTTTCCGGAAAATCCTGGGAGAAAACGACCATCTGCATTGTGTGGCCACGGGACATCACCGCGACGACCAGGTGGAAACGGTGTTGATGCGCCTTTTCCGGGGTACGGGACCTGCAGGGCTTCGCGGGATCCTGCCGGTCAGCGGAACATTCATCCATCCTTGTCTGCACCTGGGGCGCGCGGATATTGTGGCTTTTCTGGAGGAATGCGGCCAACCCTGGCGCACCGATGGCAGCAACCTGGACGGCGACAATGTCAGGGCCCGGATTCGCCGTGAATTATTGCCCCTGGCCCGGGGTATCTTCGGCTCGGGAAGCGAAATCGTGCCGGCCAGATTGGCGGAGCTTCTTCAGCAGGACATGGAACTGTTGGAGGGTTTTACCAGGACTGCCCTTATTGAAACCCGGTCGCAGGGCGGCCCCGACCAGCTGAGCATTTCCCGCCTCCTGGCCCTGGACGAGGGTCTGGCCGCGCGGGTATTGCGGCTCTGGCTGGATGAGGAGCAACCTTCAGGCCTGGAGCGCGTCCATGTGGATGCCGCCCTGACCTGGCTCCGGAACGGCCAATCGGGCTCGGGGCTGGATTTTCCGGATGGGCAACGCCTGATCCGGGAATTCGACAACCTGCGGCGCGTGGCGACTGCGGCTTCCCGGCCTCCCCTGCGGACAGCCGCGGATTATCGTATTCTGGTTTCCGGGGAAGCGGCCGACCCCGTTGGGGTCAAGGGAGTTGGCGAACCCGCCGACGAGTCCACCTGGCGGCTGACCTGCCCCGCATCCTGCCTAAAGGGCAACCTGCGGGTACGGCATCCCGGCCCGGGCGATCGTTTTCAACCGCTCGGCCTGGAAGGATCCAAGAAAATGAGCGATCTTCTGCGGGAACAACGGATTCCCCGCCAGGACCGCCCCGGAATCCTGGTGGTGACGGACGAGGAGGGAATCCTGTGGGTGGTGGGCCTCGCGCGCGCCGAGAGAACCCGCTTGTTGCCGTCCACCGAACAGACGGTTACTATCTCAGTCGCGAAACGATCTGAGGGATAGGTCAAGAACAGGTCCATAAACCAACAAGACCACCGAACCAAGGAACGATATTTAATGAGCCCCAATTCTGGTCGCAAGAACTCCGGACCCGGCAAACAGCCTCCCCATGGCCCCAAAAAGGGATCGGGTTTAAAACCGCCCCAGATCCCCGGCAAGACCGCGGGATTCTGGATCCTCCTGGTCTTTTTGGTCTTTCTGGTCTACCAGATGATCTACATCGATCGGTCCGCGATCCACGAACTGACCTATTCCGCCTTCGAGGAACAGGTCACCAACGGAAACATCCGCTCCATCGCCAAGACCAATCTGGATGTAACCGGCGAGCTGAATGAGGTATTGACCCTGACTGTCAAGGACGGCTCCCTGAAAGAGGTGGACCGGTTCCATACCCGCCTGCTCTCGGACCGGGATGATTTCGCCGATTGGATTTCCGCCACCAACCCCGAGGCCTCGCTGGTCGGCGAGCCCCCCAAGACAAACTGGTGGGCCCATTTCCTGACTTATTATCTACCCTTCCTTTTGATTTTGGGACTGTGGCTGTTTTTTCTGCGCCAGATGCAGGGCGGCGGCAACAAGGCCTTCAGCTTCGGCAAGAGCAAAGCCAAGATGTTCAACATGGACAACCCGGAGATCACCTTCGAGGACGTGGCCGGCTGTGACGAGGCCAAGTACGAGCTGCAGGAAATCATCGACTTCCTGCGTGCTCCCCAGAAATTTCAGCGCCTCGGCGGCCGCATTCCCAAGGGCGCCCTGCTGGTGGGAGCCCCGGGCACCGGCAAGACCCTGCTGGGACGGGCCGTGGCCGGCGAAGCGGGCGTGCCGTTCTTCAGCATGAGTGGTTCCGACTTTGTGGAAATGTTTGTCGGCGTCGGCGCCAGTCGCGTGCGCGATCTGTTCGACCAGGGTAAGAAAAACGCTCCCTGCATCATCTTCATCGACGAGATCGACGCCGTCGGCCGGCACCGCGG
>Ga0164313_10003833_pt1 | contig 13412 bp, 12 predicted proteins | sample GuaBasSedimGuay4_FD_113735 | JGI IMG/M metagenome (GOLD analysis project Ga0164313, IMG submission 113735) | Subseafloor sediment microbial communities from Guaymas Basin, Gulf of California, Mexico - Guay4, Core 4569-4, 0-3 cm | ecosystem: Environmental > Aquatic > Marine > Hydrothermal vents... | reverse complement strand
TCTATGGGAGCTGTTACTCCCGTTCAGTATCAATTTATGTATTTTTACCGGGATAGGTTATCCCGCGAAGCGGGATTTAGTTCAACAACAAATAAAAACACAAGCATCCTTCAAAGCATTGGCAATCATTTGTAGTTGCAAATTAGAGGTGTCTTGTTGCTCCATAGCAGTTAGAAGGTTTCTTTGGTTATCCAGTTCCGATCCGAGATTCGAAACATGAGTTTCGTTTGAAGTGGAAAGAGAAACTGGAGTTGTAAATGAAAAGTTTTTTTTTTTTTGGAAAATGATTAAAATCATGCAACTTTTCCCCAAAATATTATATTTTGCATTCGGAAAATTATTAACTATTACTCCTTTTATTATGCAGCTATTTTCGGCAATTCGTTTTGGTTTATTTCTCTCATTATTTTCATTTGCTTTAATTTCTTGTCAAAAGGATGGAGTTGCACCACCCCCAATTTGGTCAGGTATTGGTGATTCAGATTCTGGTGTTTCAGGGTCGATGACTAGTAAGGTAGATGGTAGTCAATGGACTGCAGCTAATAACATGGCGGGTGCTTCCATAATTAATGATATTTCTAATGTAACCGGTACAAATTCTAGTTCATCAACGATAACCATTACAATTAATGAGGCTTTTATATTAAATGGAACATATGATTTGGGATTGAATAGTGAAAATGTAGCTGCATATATTTCCAGTAATGGTTCTGGGGCATGGATTACGATTGGAGAAGATTCATCAGTTGGTACAGTATTTATATCTGCTTTGGACACAACGAAAAAGCTTATTTCGGGAAGTTTTGAGTTTGATGGATATCGTTTAACAGATAGCACCTATCGGCATATAACCGAAGGGCAATTCACTAATCTTACTTTCAGCACTTCTACAATAGGCCCAAGTGAAAATTTATTTATGGTTGATATAGATGGACAACCTTTTACTCCTTCTGCAATAAATGGGATATTAAATGGTTCGAATCTTATGATAACGGCAGCTAATGCGCAAGGAACTGAATCCGTCGCTTTAAATATGCCAAATAATATAGAACCAGGTACCTATGATTTAGGATCCGTCTTCTTCTCAGATTATTCTGGTCTTTATAATCAAAATACGAGTATTGCAACTACCTCAGATTCAGGTACACTAACAATAACTACTCATGATACAGGCTCAAAGTTTATTGAAGGCACTTTTAGTTTCATTTCATCAGATTTTGCAGGTGCGGTATCTTTTGAGCTAACAAATGGGGAGTTTTCTGTAAATTATTAGCAGTATAAACTGCTTTTTTTAGTTAAAGTTAATGAAGAGCAAACTTTTTTGGAAAGAAAAACTTAGAACAAGATATAGTATGAATAAATTAATCAAGATTTTAATCATTCCATTTTTAGGCCTTTTTATTCAACCATTGAATGCTCAAACATTTGGATTAAAAGCCGGGCTTAACATGTCAACCATGTTCGAAAAGGATGATCAATATACCTATAGTAATAATTACACCTATAATCCCGGATTTCATATTGGATTAACCTTGGACATACCTTTCAACCAAGTAATTTCTTTTGAACCTGCATTGATGTTTACAACAAAAGGTACAAAATATGAGATAAGTGAATCTGGGATTGTTCTAAATGGAAAAGCAAACCTTTATTATATCGACGTACCTTTAAACTTTAAACTGGGATTTAAACTGGATAGAAGAGGCAGTAATAAAGTGTTTTTCACTGCAGGGCCTTACATTGGTTATGGTATAACGGGAAAGTTAGAAGCTTCAGTAGATTTTAATGGCCAATCAGAAAGCGATAGTGAAGATGTTAAGTGGGGGGATAATGCGGAAGAAGATAATTTTAAGAACTTAGATTATGGAATGACTGCAGGAGCTGGTATTGAACTTAGTGCCTTAACATTTGGGGTCTTTTATGATTATGGTTTTGCGAATATTTCTGCATATCAGGAAAATGGATTAAATGCTCAAAATAGAGTATTGAAAATCTCTATTGGGTATCGGTTTAATGCTAATTCGAAAGGTGGACACAAAAGAGGAGGACACAAAAGAAGACGCAGATAATATCTTAAAACTATCAGAAATATAAAGGTTTATGCAGGTCGGACTCCGGGTTGAAATAAATGAAAGTTTGAGTATGATGTATGGAGATTTAACTGATTGAAATTATTCTCCATTATCCTCATATTTCGTCATCGAACCCCAAGCAGCAAATCACCGAGCACCTCCCGATAATTATCGGGATTGGCACCTTAAAACGGCAATGGGGGTTTGCCTACACCCTTATACGGGGCAAGCAAAACGTTTTAACCGAAGTAAACCTGATGATGATTTGTTACAACCTAATGCGAATTATGTCCATTTATTCAATAGATGAACTAAAAAAAAGTATAGATTAAAATAACTGTGCCCATTTGATATACCATTATTTTATGCAATATTGATAATGTAATGCCCGCTTCGCAGCATTTGCAATGCTGCGTCAATCATAAACCGAACTCATACTCAAAATCCGATCCCCAACTTCCAGCACATCAACCACCTCCATGCCGTTGGTAACATGGGCGAATAAGGTGTAACGGCCATTTAAATGCGGAGTGGGCGAGTGGGTGATAAACCACTGACAGCTTTCGGTATCTTTTCCGGCTGAGGCCATTCCAACCGATCCCCTGAAGTAACGCAACCTCGAAAACTCAGAACGGATCGAAAAATCAAGGCTTCCCCAACCGTCACCATCAGGGCAGCCTGTTTGTGCCACAAAATTGGGGACTACACGATGAAACAGTTTATTGTTGTAATATCCCTGGTCAACCAGGTTTTTAATGGTTTGAACGGTTCCAGGGGCTTCGCCAGGGAAAACAGTCATAAACAAATCGCCTTTAGTGGTTTTTATCATAAAGCCTTTGAGGGAGTCTAGTTCTGCAAGGCGCGAAATATCAATAGGGTGATTGTATTTCATTACCGGCATCGGACCTTCTTTTCCGGTGTACATCCGAATGGTTTTTTCGAGTTCGAGGTAGGCTTCACTTTGTCTTGGAAGGGCCAATTCGTTCTGTCGGTTAATCAACATTTGAACATTAATCAAGTCTTTAAACGCATCGTCCCTGCATGCAATGGCGGTTAACGATACCACAGCATCGTGGCCCGATTTTAACGATTCGTATAGGTAAGGGGCATAAAACCCTTTTTTATCCGATGCATTTATCAAAGCTACCAGACCTTCCATACCGTATGTAGAAACAATCGAATCATTAGCAATTATTTCGCCTATTAACCATTGTTTTTTACCTTGAATTTGCCCCAGGGCTTCTAACAGCATTCCTTTTTCATAAAGGTTTGTAGTCGATTCATATTTTTTAAACGCATCGGCCATAACCGCTTTGTTGTTTTGCTTAATTGCTTCCTGGTACAATATCGTTCTCACCCGCCAGTTTAAACCATTCGCAATATTTTGTTTTAAATAGGGAGCTGATTTGTTGGGTACACTATTCAAGTATTGAGCTGCCGTAATTTTAAGGTTGATGTTGGCATCACTTTGTAATATGTTACTCACCCAACCATCAATTAGCGAACTTTTTTCACCCTCAAACGCTCGAAGCGCATTTATTTGAACGAGATAAAAGGAAGATTTCAGGCTGTCAATAAAACGGCTATCAATAGCGGAAACAGGCATTTGGTTTAATGCCTTAACAAGTGCCATTTTTACATCCGGTAAATTTTCGATTAAAAACAACGCTTTAATTTTTTTCCATGGAATATCCATTCCTGATCGGGCAATCGCATGTGCAGCCGCTAAACGCACTTCGTAGTCTTGTTCATTTTCCAGAATGGTTATGGCTAGTTGCAGCCCGGCAGGGTTCAATTTTTTACGGATGGACAATTCCATTAATGCCCAGGCGGTACCTTTGGGATCTTTTCCAACATTGTAGGATGATGTTAAATAGTAATTCAACTGGATTTCGCCACATTTACCCATTGCATCAAAAAACTCGAAACGGGTTTCGGGCAACATCGACCGTTCAAGGAGGCGTTGTATCACTTCAACCGATCGCGGATCGCCAATTTGCCCAACTGCAAAAGCCGCTGCCTGCGCAATGGGTTCCTCTTCTTCGAGCATGGTGTATAAACTATTGAGGGCTGCCGTATCGTTAACCGATCCAAATGCTAAGGCTGCTTGCTCCCGAAGTTGATAATCATCATCTAAAAAGTAAGGGATTAAGGCTTTTACATCCCGTTTGTCCTGAAATCCAATAATGTTTTGGCATCCGGTACTGGTTAAAATGGGTTTTTCATAATCGCTTGCGTGGTCGCACGATTGAGTTGCAGCAAGAAAAAATATCACCATAAAATAAAAAGTAAACTTCTTCATTATCTATCTGATTTTATTTGATAATTAATTTTGCCCGGATCATAGTTGTTTTGCAATAGCGGGATTGATCCCTGGTAAATCGCATTTATTACAGTTTTCATATTTCCGAATTCGATATGGTCGATTTCATCGTTAACCTGGTGATAGGTTTGGTCGCTCTCGCTATAAGTAGAAATGGAATGCGCGGCAATGCCAAATTTAGCAAAAGATGCATTGTCGCTACGCATAAATAATTGTAGATCGGGATAGGGATCGGGGAAAAACATAAACTCATCTTGCGGAACGGATTGTGCCATTTTATCGGGCCATAAAGATAATTCGTAACCCGAAATAAATGCACTGGCACTTCCTAAATCAACATTTGCCAACCCTATCATTTCAATGTTAACCATTCCTTCTATAGGTTCTGTTTCCATAAGTTTAACCAGTGATTCAGAACCGAACAATCCCATTTCCTCAGCCGAAAAAGCAACAAACCACAAGGATTTATCGCTTGTTTTTTCTTCGGTAAAAATCCGTGCCAATTCAAGTATGGCTGCTACACCGCTTGCATCGTCGTTGGCTCCATTTGCAATGGAATCGCCATTTATTGGCTGTTGAATCCCAATATGGTCATAATGGGCGCTATACATCCAAATGTATCCGGTAGAACTATCCGCCGCCGGTAAAACACCGATTACATTATACCCTTTAATTTCGTCTATCTTATTTAAAGCATATAAATCCAGGGTTTCTATCGTTTTTGCGTTGCTCATAACCCAGACTGAGAACTTATTGTTTTTCGAACCCAAATTATACCTCGGCCGGGAAAGGTAATTTCTAAGCCGTGTAAACCTGTTTTTGTGTATCGGATCAATAAGCACCATAAAAGATTCGTCAAGCCCGTCTAATTCCGAAAATTTTTGCATAAAATCATCCTGTTCCCCAATAAATACAAATTGAATTTTTACCGGATCTGATATCCGTAGGCTTTTTGCGGATGATAAAACCACAAAATCATCAGGGTCAATTTCTAAATTGTTTAAAGTCAAGTTTCTAATCGCATTTTCAGAATTCACCAAGGTAAATTCCTGCATATAGTCTGGGGCAATTTCAGGGGCTTGCAGCCCAAGGGCTTTAAATTGGCTGGCTATGTAATTGGCGCATTCAAATGCTTCACGGCTTCCAGTTTCCCTACCCATCATGGCATCGGAAGCAAGATATTCAAGATGTGTTTTTAGGTTTTCGACATTTACCTGGCCGAAAGCAGATATACTTAATCCTAAAAAAAGCAGAAATGTTAATTTTTTCAAAAATCTTTATTTTAAAAACGAAAATTACACTTTTGGCTTTAATATTGCGTTAAATTTTTCCGTTTATGGAATAAATCAACCTTCAAAAAAAGAAACCCTGTTTAAAAAGTTAAACATTTCTATATTTGAAACCGGAATAGTAGATCGATGCAATATGATTTGCATATCATTAAAAAGGTGTAAAAATAGTTAAACCCAAAACCGGTTAACAATTATATTTAATCGGTTATTTACAATTAGAAAATCATTTTAAAATGAAAAAATTCAATAAGATAATAATAGGTACAGTTGCAATAATTTTCTTGTCATCGTATGTTATTCATTCGCGATTTATTGTTAATGACCAGGAAAAGGACAAAATAATTATTTCGATGGCGATGGGATATCTCGAAAACCTGCACTATCAATCATTACAAATAGATGATGAATTTTCTAAAAATGCATTCGACCTTTATATAAAAAGAATGGATTATAACAAACGGTATTATTTACAAAGTGATATTAAAGAATTAAATGAATATAAACTTAAGATTGATGATCAAATAGCATCGGAATCGTTGGATTTGTACCATAGGGCAAATGAATTGTTGGAGATCCGCAGATTACAAGTTGAGGGGTTTTATTCGGATATACTTTCAAAACCATTTAATTTTTCGAAGAATGAAAAGTATGAATTGGACCACGATAAACGGGATTATGCCAAGTCGGAGAATGAAATGGTTAATGTTTGGAAAATGGACATGAAATACCAGGTTTTAAGCCGCTTGAACCGCAATATTTTAAAACAGGAAAAATTACTTGCCAACCCGGATACGACAATCGAAGAAAAAACCGTTGCCGAAATGGAAGTTGAAGCCCGGGAAGGGGTTCAGAAAAATATGGATAATTATTTTATTCGGGTACATAAAATCAATGAAAGCGACCGGATTTCACTTTATGCTAATAGTATTGTAAATGTTTATGGACCACATACCAGCTATTTTCCACCTGAGGATAAGGAGCGGTTTGACATTTCGATAAGTGGAAAATTAGAAGGCATTGGAGCCAGGTTAAGCCAGCCGGGAAACGAGATAAAAGTTGTAAGTATAGTTCCGGGAAGTGCTTCGGCTTTACAGGGTGAATTAAAAGCAGATGATATAATTACTGAAGTAGCCCAAGGTGATAGCGAGTTTGTGAATGTGGAAGAAATGCGGCTCGATGAAGCGATTAAATTAATAAAAGGGCCCAAAGGGACTAAAGTAAGATTGCTGGTGACGCATAAAAACGGTACGGAGCAAATAATTCCGATAATCCGTGATATTGTTATTATAGAAGAAACGTATGCTAAGTCATTTATAATGAATGAAAAGGGAACTAAAGTTGGATATATCAATTTGCCAAAATTCTATACTGATTTTAGTGATCCTAATGGACGCTCATGTTCTAAAGATATTGAAATTGAATTGGAAAAATTAAAAAAAGAAATGGTAAGTGGTATAGTCATTGACTTAAGAAATAACGGAGGCGGATCACTCCGCGATGTTGTTGATATGGTTGGGCTTTTTATTGATAAAGGGCCTGTGGTGCAGGTACGGGGCCGAAATAACGAACTTCAGCTTTTAAGTGATAAACGGGAAGGATTAACCTACGATGGCCCGCTCGTGGTTATGGTAAATGAATATTCAGCTTCTGCCTCAGAAATATTTGCCGCCGCAATTCAGGATTATAACCGAGGGGTTATTATTGGGAGCAGCAGCACATTTGGCAAAGGGACTGTACAACGGTTTTACGATATGGATCAGATGTAAAGTGGCCAAATGGCTGATTTCAAGCCCCTGGGAGCTGTTAAACTTACCTTGCAAAAGTTTTATCGGGTAAATGGAGGGTCAACACAATTAAAAGGGGTAACCCCGGATATTATTTTACCTGATTTATATATGTATTTGGAAACTGGCGAAGAAGAACAGGAATTTGTAATGCCCTGGGATAAAATTAACCCGGCGGAATTTACGGCGTGGAATGCAACATGGAATGTAAGTGAATTGAAGTATAAGACCGAAAGGGCAATAGAAGATATTGATTTCTTTACCACCATAGCTGAAATGGCGAATGAACTTGAAAAAAGAAAAGATGATAGTTCCATTGAGCTCGAATTAAGCAAGTATAAGGCATACCAAAAGGAGTTGAAGGAACAGTCGGATAATTATGACAGTTTATTCGTTTCTATTGACGGTTTTGATGTGCTGGGAATCGAAAGTGATTTCGAAAAAATGGATGGGGACACCGTTAAAATAAGGATTCATAATGACCAGATTAAAAACTTGAAAGAAGACCGGTATGTGTATGAATCAACCCGGCTTATAAAGCGTATGCTTAAACCCAGTAATGTTAAGGCCGGTATGCGGTATGAAGTGAAATAGGCTATTAATCCACGCTTATATTTTCAAGGCCAGTTCAGTACCTTCACGTATGGCGGTTTTGGCATCCAGCTCCGAAGCTTTTTTAGCACCTCCGATAATATGTGTTATATAATTTTTCGTTTGGCATGCTTCGTACAATTTGTTTTTACTGACCTGTCCGGCACAAACAACAATATGGTCAACAGCTAACAATTGTTTTTCCCCGTTGCTTATAATGTGTAACCCTTTGTCATCAATTTTTTCATATTCAACGCTGTGGATTAATTTTACCCCGGCTTTTTTCAGGGTAGCCCGATGAATCCAACCCGTGGTTTTCCCCAGGTTATTGCCAAATTTTCCTTTGGAACGTTTTAAAAGGATTATTTCGCGTTTTGATGGGATGCTTTTAAATGGATTGCCCAAAAGGCCGCCGGGCTGTTCCAGGCTTTTGTCGATATTCCATTCGTCAATAAAGGAACCGATCTGGTTTTCAGTTTTGTTTTCACCGATCAGGAATTCAGCTACATCAAAACCAATACCGCCTGCCCCAATTACCGCAACTTTTTTTCCGGCTTTCTTTGCTCCTGAAAGCAATTCATCGTATGCAATTACATTTTGATTATCTGATCCCGGAAAATCTAGTTTTCTCGGTTTCACTCCTGTAGCAATAACCACTTCATCAAAGAGCTTTAATAAATCGACTTCAACTTGCGTTTCAAGGATCAATTTAATACTTAAGGTTTTTAATTTAGTTGAAAAATAACGAATGGTTTCCGAAAACTCTTCCTTACCTGGCACATTTGCAGCCAGTTTAAACTGACCGCCGATTTGTTTGTCCGCTTCGAAAATGGTGATTTTGTGCCCTCTTTCTGCGGCACTTACAGCAAAAGAAAGCCCTGCCATACCGGCACCAACCACTGCTATTTTTTTAACTTTTTGTGTAGGGGTACTTATTAATGCGGTTTCGTAGCAAGCCATCGGATTTACTAAGCAGGTAGCGCGTTTACGTTCAAAAACATGGTCTAAACAAGCCTGGTTGCAGGCAATACAAGTGTTAATTTCGTTTTCCAAACCCTGTTCCGATTTTATGACCAGGTTTGGGTCGGCTAAAAATGGCCGGGCCATCGAAACCATATCTGCTTGTCTCGATGCCAAAATTTCTTCCGCGGTTTGTGGATTGTTAATCCTGTTTGTGGTGATTAGCGGAATGCTTAGTTCCTTTTTGAACATTTCGGTTACCCAGGCATAAGCCGCCCGGGGCACCATGGTGGCAATGGTTGGAACTCGGGCTTCGTGCCAACCAATACCCGAATTAATAATAGATGCACCCGCTTTTTCAATGAGCTTGCCCAACTGCAAAACCTCCTCTTTTGTGCTGCCGTCTTTTATCAGATCGAGCATCGATAGCCGGTAAATAATAATAAAATCTGTGCCTACAGCTTCCCGGGTTTGCTTTACGGTTTCGACCGCGAATTTTATCCGGTTTTCATAAGAGCCACCCCAGTCATCTGTCCGTTTATTGGTGTGTTTCGATATAAACTGGTTAATCAGGTAGCCTTCCGACCCCATAATCTCAATACCGTCGTATCCGGCTTTCTGGCTTAAAACTGCCGCGTTTACAAAATCCTTAATGGTGGATTTTATCCCGCTGTTGCTTAAAGCTCTCGGCTTAAAAGGCGAAATAGGTGATTTTATTGCCGATGGGGCAACAATTAAAGGGTGAAACCCATAGCGGCCACTATGTAATATCTGCATACATATTTTTCCTCCTTCTTTATGTACGCTATCGGTAATTATTTTGTGTTGTTTTACATGTTTTAAATTGCTCATCCGCGACGAAAATGGAGCAACCCACCCGGCACGGTTGGGGGATATGCCACCGGTTACGATTAAGCCTACATTGCCTTTTGCCCTTTCTGCATAAAAGGATGCCATCTTTTTAATCCCACCTTTTTCTTCTTCCAATCCGGTATGCATCGAACCCATTAATACCCGATTTTTTAATTGTGTAAATCCCAAATCCAGCGGTTCAAATAAATGGGGGTATTTTTTGTGTTTCGTCATTAATCCAGTTTTTTCTCTTTTAGTTTTTCCTTGCAATAATCCAGTTTCTTTTCAAAATCTTCTACTTCAATAATCTCCCATCTATTTTCTGCATTATCAATCAAATCTATAATCAGTTGATATTCGGGTAAAATACGCGCCTGAAAATTTTTATAAACATAAAATTTCCCAATCACCATTAATTCATCAAAATTTTCCTGAGAATTGATACGATAATAGGTGTTTCCGTGCAAATATCTTCTAAAAAGAGGGAATTGGTAACTCATTTTGCAAAATCCTGATAATTATATGTTTTTTTATCGCTTTCTATTTTTATTTTTATGCAATTATACAATTATAATTATGGAGGAATCAACACAACAATCCGCAACGGTAAATATTCTCACAAGAGAGGATTTTTATAATTCACTTAATCGTGATGATCTGCTGAATAAACTAGAGGAAAAGGAAATTGATGTTTCAAAGGTATTGCGGACTATTTCTTATGAAGAGGAATTAGTTCAACTGCAAATTGAATTGGTAAAGCTGCAGCAGTGGTTATTTAAAAAGAAAAAGCGGATAGCCATTATATTCGAAGGACGTGATGCCGCCGGGAAAGGCGGAACTATCCGGAGGTTTATAGAGCATCTTAATCCGCGATCGATGCGTGTTGTCGCATTGGATAAACCTACTTCGGTAGAGAAAGGTCAATGGTATTTTGCACGGTATATTAAGGAACTTCCCAATCAGGGAGAAATTGTTCTTTTTGATCGAAGCTGGTACAACCGGGCGGTTGTTGAACCGGTAATGGGTTTTTGTAAGAGCGACCAGTATGATTTGTTTTTGAGGCAAGTTCCTGAATTTGAACACATGCTTTATGAAGATGGGTTAAGGATTGTGAAGTTTTGGTTTTCTATCAGTAAACAAGAGCAATGGAAGCGGTTTTTGTCGCGAAGTGAAAATCCGCTGAAACAATGGAAGCTTAGCCCGGTTGACGGTAAATCGCAATTGATGTGGAACAGGTACACCTATTACAAAGAAGAAATGTTTAGCAAAACCCACAATGCTTTTAGCCCGTGGATTATTATTAAAGCGAATACAAAAAAAGTAGCCAGGCTCGAAGCCATCCGCTATGTGCTTTCACTTTATAATTACGAGGGAAAAGAAGATGCCACCGTACAAACCCATCCCGATCCGAATATTGTGAACCGTTACTACCGTTCGATGATACAATTGGATAAATAAAGGTTAGCAATAAATAAAAAGTTTTCTTAGATAAACTAGTAAGGAAAAAGCAGATGAAACATAAAAAAGAAGAAATATTAGAATTTACTGATGAAGAGATTCGGTTATTAAACACCAAAGAAGGATATCGCAATTTACTAAAGCCCAAGAATTTAGATGTTAAACGAGCTTTACGAAGGGTAAAGTATGAGTATAAACTAAAGGAGCTGCAAATAGAGTTAATAAAATTACAACAGTGGGTTTATGAAAAGAAAAGAGGGGTAATTGTAATTGCAGAAGGAAGGGATGTTGCTGGAAAAGGGGGCGCCATCAGGCGCATGAGCGAACATTTAAACCCCAGGAAAACAAGGATTGTCGCCTTGCCAAAGCCCGAAAAGGGCGAAATGGGACAATGGTATTTTCAACGCTATGTTAAACTTTTACCGAAACCCGGTGAAATTGTTTTTTTTAACAGAAGTTGGTATAACCGTGCCGTGGTAGAGCCGGTAAACGATTTCTGTACGCAGGAACAATACCAACGTTTTATGGCGGAGGTTAATTTATTTGAAGATATGCTTTGCAACGAAGGTTTGATGATCATTAAATTTTATTATTCCATTACAAAAGATGAACAATCGAAGCGAATGAAACAAATTTCGGAAAACCCATTAAAAAGATGGAAATTATCGCCGGTTGACCTAAAAGCCATCGAACTTTGGGACAAATACACCATTTATAAAGAGCGAATGCTCAAGGAATCGAGCACTAAAAGAAACCCATGGATTGTGATAGATGCCAACCGGAAAACAGAAGCCCGGATCGATTCGATGGAGAAGTTATTGAAAAGGGTGCCGTATAAATCATAGAAAAGGATTCGAAGAATAGGTTTTCCTTGACCAGTAAAATAGTAGTTTGATTATTCCATACCTTTAGTTGTTTATTATTGTTTGAATTTAACCCGTAACCCGTAACCCGTAACCCGCAACCCAAAACAAATGGATGCCAATCAAAGCAAACAGTTACTTCAGCAAGAAATCTCAAAAACAGAGGAATTAATTAAAGAATACAAGGAAATGACCCAACCCATTGCACCAGATTGCGCCATAGGTCGCGTTTCGCGAATGGATGCCATTAATAATAAAAGCGTTACCGAAGCAGCCTTACGACAAGCTGAGGGAAAATTGAATAACTTAAACCGTGTTTTATCCCAAATAGGAAGTAAAGAATTCGGCCTTTGTTTAAAGTGCAAACAACCCATTCCCGTTGGGCGGATTTTGATTAGACCCGAGAGTTTGTATTGTGTGCGTTGTGCGAGGTAGGTTTTACAAGATTGATATGAGCAATCAAAAAAATAAATTATTTAGTGAGGGAAAAATCTCACATGTTTTTGATTCGACAATGGCTAGCATCACTAATGAAATCGAAAGCCTTGAAAAAGATTTTTTACGGAAGCTAAACACTAATGAATACTTAGATTCCATGGTGCGTAAACACACCATTGTTTTACCTGCGATTGAATTTGAAAATGCGTATTTCCAAACCTACCAGAAAGATGTGCCGGCAACGTATTTTCCGGATTCTTATAAAATACCAGATTATAAATCTCAAAAAACGGCATTTATTCAATATTTTATTCCTGTAAATGATAAGGATAAGTTGCTTTGTTATCAGCCTTGTTCACAAACACCGGAAGGTGGAATGGATTTTATCGTCTCATCTGGCTCAATCACAAAAGCGTACGGAGACCTTAATAATGAGCCTAAAAAAATCCAAAAGATATTTGATTCTGAGGTAGCTAAGATTAGCATTAACTATAAAGGCTTAATTAGCGATATAAAAGCATTTAATAAGAAATTAATAGCGTATTGCATTGCGAAGTTCGAAAGCAGACAGAATAAATTGCTTATTCAATAATACCTTCATCCTTTAACGAACACACAATCTTTAAAACCGGGTTTGAACCGGTATTTTCCCTGGCTTCGATTTCACCCGATAATACATTTCTTTGCGGCGAATGTGTGGAGGTTTTTAACTAGGCTGGAAGGGCTGAAAATCGCTTATTTGTGTAGAAACCCGGAAGTGGATTGTCCAACTCGGTGGT
>Ga0164313_10003832_pt1 | contig 13412 bp, 12 predicted proteins | sample GuaBasSedimGuay4_FD_113735 | JGI IMG/M metagenome (GOLD analysis project Ga0164313, IMG submission 113735) | Subseafloor sediment microbial communities from Guaymas Basin, Gulf of California, Mexico - Guay4, Core 4569-4, 0-3 cm | ecosystem: Environmental > Aquatic > Marine > Hydrothermal vents... | reverse complement strand
GGAACAAACATTTCATTGAGTGCGGCTGCCAGTACCGAGGGCTCATCGTTCGGTGGGCGCCCCATATAGGTAGCCTGGTAGATGGGCTGCAATCGATGTGTCATTTTCTCAATCGTGAACACCGGAAACTTCTCGACCGAATTATAGTAGCCGGTGTGGTCACCAAATGGGCCTTCGTCCTGCCATTCATCGGGTTCAATATAACCTTCCAGGATAATTTCAGCGCTTGCGGGAACCATTAAATCGGGGTGCAGCAGGCCGGGAGTGACGCGAGTTTTGGCACCGCGCAACAGACCCGCAAACTGGAATTCTGATAAGGTGTCGGGGATCGGGCTTACGGCTGCGAGCGTGGTAGCCGGGTCGGCGCCGATCGCAACGATTACCGGAAAGCGCTTGCCCGGGTTTTGTTGTGTCCACTCGCGAAAATCGAGGGCACCGCCACGATGTTGCAACCAACGCATGATGACGCGGTTTTTCCCGATCACTTGCTGGCGATAAATGCCGATATTCTGCCGTGCTTTTTGGGGGCCTTTAGTGATCACCAGCCCGAAGCTGATCAGCGGGCCGGCATCTTCTGGCCAGCATGTCTGGATCGGCAGGCTTGAAAGATCAATGTCGTCTTTCTCGATAATGACTTCGCGGCACGGGGGCTGCTGTATTTCTCTGGGGTTAATGTTAGTCAGTTGGCGAAATTTGGAGAATTTCTCCGTCACATCACCCAACCCCGTGGGTAATTCCGGGTGGGTCAGGAATGCGAGTTGCTGGCCAAAATCACGCAGGTCTGAGGTTTGTTTCAGGCCAATCGCCGCTGCGATACGCGAAGGGCTGCCAAATAGATTGCCGAGTACAGGAACGCCTTTACCCCGACTCGGATTTTCAAATAGCAGCGCTGGACCATTTTGCTTTAAGGTGCGAAAACAGACTTCAGTGATTTCAAGTTTTGGATCAAGTGGAGTCTGGATGCGTCTCAAGTCTTTCTGAGATTCCAGGTGACGTATAAATTGACGCATGCTGTGAAAGGCATCGGGATTATCCGCATCGATCATTTTGGAGATACGATGTTGCAGGCGTGATTTAATCATGACAGGGGTTCACGCTGTGTCGCCATCCCGGCAATGCCATGCCAGTAGCCATTCGTGGTTCCAAAGGGCGCATACTTCCCAAGTTGTGCATCAGCTTTGTCGATATCGATATGACCGTCGAGGCAATCCTTGAAAAGCCGGATAATGCTAGCGGTATATTGAGATTGCGGGCTGATCCTGAAAATATCAACTTTAGGATGATTGAGTTCGTTAATCAGATTATGCGTGAGTGCAGATTGTGTCTGAATACCGTTTAACACCAGAAAGGGCTCGTCTTCACGGGTTGAGAGTTTGAGTCCGTCAGGGTAGTCCAGGCAGCGTAGCTGGCAATCATCTTTTGGCGTATTGTGGGTGCGTGCGGTGTAACAGCGCGCGGAATAGGCGAGCGGCAGCTGCCCCCAGGCAAACACTTCGGTTTCCACGGCTTCGGGTATATCAAATTCGTCGAGTGCGCTGGCCGAATGCTCGACCGGCATGACCCAGCGTTTGAGGCCCAGAGCCGTCAGTTTATTGAGTGCGCGCGTATTGTATAGATTCAGCGCCGGACCGCCTATAAAACCCTCAATTTCGCCGTGTTTGAAGCGCCTGGACAGCATCTGTACTGCCGCGATATCGTTAGCTTCTATGCGATAATGAGTATTGTCACAGCTGCGCTGCATGGTGCTGAGCTCGGATGCGGCTTCGACCAGCGTCAGGGTAGACAGTACGACTTCTTTTCCGGAGGATGTGAGTTGCCCGGCCAGTTCCAGCCAATCGTCACCGCTAAGGCTGCGGCGTTTGCTACAAATCGTTTCACCCAGGTAGACAATGTCGATGGGGGTATCGGCAATCCGGGCATAAAAATCAAACAGAGTACTTCTGTCCCAAAAATAGGAAACCGGCGCCAGGGATAGCCTGGTATTTATTGGCTTGTTCATGAATAGATTAGAGGGGCCTTGCTACTGCCATGCCCGGTAATAGGCACCCAGTGTGGTTTGTGTCCCCTCGGACAGTGCGCCCAGCCCATCCAGCCAGTCCTGTCCGGGGGTGAAATTATCGGGGTCAGATGCGCAGGCGTCAATTGCCGCGCGCATGATCGTTGTGACCCTTGCCACATACGCCGGGCTGCGCTGGCGGCCTTCAACCTTAATGGCACTGACGCCAATGCGTTGCAAATCGGCCAGAATCGGCAGTGTATTGAGGCTGGTGGGCTCTTCAATCGCGTAGCCGGTTTCACCGTTCACCTCAAAGCGCCCTTTACAGATGGTGGGGTAACCCAGAGGCTCATCTTTGTCGACCAGGTCAACCAGCACGCCATTGAGGCGCGTTTCATGGCCTCTATCGGTTTCTTTCCAGCGTACATGCGAAGCGGGCGAACAGGCACCGTAGTTATTTGGCCCGAGCCCGGTTACATAAGACGAGAGGTAACAGCGCCCTTCGACCATGACGCAGAGGCTGCCAAAACCGAACACTTCGATAGGCACCGGGCTTTTCTCGACCAGCACTTCGACTTGCTTGAGTGAGAGCACCCTTGGGATGACTGCGCGTTGGATATTGAAATGATCCACATAAAATTGTACCGCCAGGTGGCTGGTGGCAGAGCCTTGTACAGACAGGTGCAAACGAGCCTCTGGCCAGCGCTCGCTGGCATAATCCATGACCCCGATATCGGCTAGAATCAGTGCGTCGACACCTATGCCAGCGGCATGATCGACGGCAGTTTGCCATTGTGGCATGCCCGAGGGGTAGGGGAAGGTATTGATGGCGGTAAAGACTTTGACGCCTCGATCGTGTGCGTACTGGATGCCCTGTTCAATCTGTTTGTCGTTAAAATTCAAACCGGCAAAGTGGCGGGCATTGGTCGCATCGCGAAACCCGATGTAAACGGCATCTGCGCCGTGGTTGACGGCTGATTTTAATGAGGGCAGGTTACCTGCGGGACAGACGAGTTCCATGAGATAGCGCTAATTTAGTGAATTAGGCTCACGATGATGGTGAGGTTGAAATGTGCGCGTAAGTGTAGAGCGTAGAGCCACTTTTTTGCTTGAGATAGATCAAGGGAGGGGGATTGCGTATCCCGGGTACAAACAAAAATCCCGCTCAGGCAGTGGCCCGAGCGGGATTGTAATAAAGCCCTGCCGGAGCTTATTCTGGCAGCAGGCGCAGCGCGAGCTTAGTGCCCTTCCAGTTCTTCATGCCAGCCCGTGTCCAGGCCAAACTCAAAGGAATGAACTTTCAAGCCTTCCGGGAAAGCCGCATTCAGGCGTCGCATAAACTCTTCATGAACTTCGCTTTTATGCTGCTGAACGTTGTAGTCACGGCTGTCGGTGTCCACCCCTTCGACTTCAATCTCCATTTTGAATTCAATTTCGGGGGCCATTTGTACGCGTACTTTAGTCATTTTTTGTCTCCTAATAAGTGGGGCTTAAATAAGTGGAACAATCAATAAGGCAACAATATTAATGATTTTGATCAAAGGGTTGATTGCCGGGCCGGCCGTATCCTTATACGGGTCACCAATGGTGTCCCCGGTTACGGATGCCTTGTGGGCTTCCGAACCTTTACCGCCATGATTATCATCTTCAATATACTTTTTGGCATTATCCCATGCACCACCCCCTGTTGTCATTGAAATTGCAACAAACAGGCCGGTAATGATGGCGCCGATTAGCATCCCACCCAGTGCTTGCGGGCCCAGTATGAGGCCGACGGCTAGTGGCACGAGTATCGGCAATAAAGAAGGCAGCATCATTTCCTTGATAGCGGCTTTTGTGAGCAGATCTACCGCGCGTGAGTAGTCCGGTTTTTCGGTGTAATCCATGATGCCTGGCATTTCCCTGAACTGGCGACGAACTTCTTCTACTACCGAGGTAGCGGCACGACCCACGGATTCCAGTGCCATGGCACCAAACAGATAGGGAACCATACCGCCGATAAACAGCCCGACGATGACCATGTGGTTAGACAGGTCGAAGGTGATGAACTCTCCAAGGTGTTTTTCCAGCTCGTGGGTATAATCTGCGAATAGTACCAGGGCTGCGAGAGCGGCTGAGCCAATTGCATAACCCTTGGTCACTGCCTTGGTGGTGTTGCCCACGGCATCCAATGTGTCGGTAGTATCACGAATATCGCTAGGCAAATCCGCCATTTCGGCGATGCCCCCCGCATTATCCGTGATCGGGCCAAACGCATCCATTGCGACCACCATGCCGGTCATCGATAACATCGATGTGGCCGCTACGGCGATGCCATATAGGCCGGAAAGTGCATGTGCACCCATAATTCCCAGGCAGATAATGAGCAAAGGGCCAACCGTTGATTTCATGGAAATCGCAAGACCGGCAATGACATTGGTTGCATGGCCTGTGGTCGAAGCTGATGCGAGATGTTTAACGGGTGCGAACTCTGTTGATGTGTAGTAGTCCGTGACCACAACCAGTGCAGCGGTAACACCCAGGCCGATCAGGGTTGAGAGAAACAGGTTCATGACGCTAACGCCCTCAACCTCGCCCATCATCATTGCGGTGACAGGGTAAAAGGCGATTGCGGCAATGACACCCGAAACGATTAATCCGCGATACAGGCCCTTCATAACCTTCCTGTCTTCGCCCACTTTGACGAAGTAGGTGCCAATGATAGAGGCGATAATGGAAACGCCACCTAAAACCAGCGGATAGGCCATCACGCTAGTAGAGCCATTAAAGAGCAGCGCACCGAGCATAATGGTTGCGATCAGGGTTACTGCATAGGTCTCGAACAGATCTGCGGCCATGCCTGCACAATCGCCTACGTTATCGCCCACGTTATCAGCGATAACAGCCGGATTTCGCGGATCATCTTCGGGAATCCCCGCCTCAATTTTTCCTACCAGGTCAGCGCCAACATCGGCACCCTTGGTGAAAATACCTCCACCAAGACGGGCAAAGATTGAAATAAGTGAGCCGCCAAAGGCCAGCCCGATAAGTGGAGCTAGCGAAGAGGGTCCATCAGCGGAGAAGGCCCCTAACATGCCGAGAAATCCAGCAATGCTCAGCAAGCCCAGGCCTACAACCAACAGACCGGTAACAGCGCCGCCTTTAAAAGCGACCTGCATGGCGGCGTTTAAGCCGTCTTTAGCGGCTTCGGTCGTGCGTGAGTTAGCGCGTACGGCAACGTACATTCCCACATACCCTGCAAGGCCGGATAAAACGGCTCCTATTAGAAAACCAATGGCGGTCATTGCGCCTAAGGCTAGCCAGATTACGATTAATAAGACAACACCGACCAGGGCTATCGCGGCATACTGGCGCTTGAAGTATGCCGAAGCGCCTTCCTCAATGGCTTTGGAAATGGCGCGCATTTCGTCACTTCCATCGGGTTTTTCCATCACCCAGCGTATATTGAGGTAGGCAAAAACAAGGGCTGCTATCGAACAGGCAACGGCAAAAAGTATACTGCTAGTCATCGGTTATATCCTCACTACGTATTTTCAGATAGTGACACGATACTCCTCAATTTACGGTCTGAGCTTGATCTTGCTCAAGGCAGAAGGGCTTTTAGCGCTGGTAGTTCTGATGGCCGGATTAGTTATTTTTGGCGGGGGTTGTAACCACGAAGGGCACGGAGAACACGAAGGTTGTGTATCAAAAATACCTTCTTCGTGATCTCTGTGCCCTTCGTGGTAAATACCCACTAGCTATGCAGCAGACCCGCCATTACTCAGTCCTGTAAACCAGCAGCCTTGGCCGCTTCTTCCCAGTTTTCAGGCAGGCTGTGCGCAATACCTTTGTGGCAATCGATGCAGGTTTTGCTGGGGTCTTCGCCGTCGAGGACTTCCCATACGTGTGGATCGTGGCGGTCTGCGCTACGCGTATCCTGCTTGTCCAGATCCATAGAGCCGAAGTTGTGGCAATTGCGGCATTCTCTTGAATCTGTGTCTTTCATACGCTTCCACTCACGCATGGCCATTTCCAGACGATGCTCTTCGAACTTTTCAGGGGTATCAATGGTGCCCATGAACTTGTGATATAGCTCACTGCTGGCTTTTATCTTGCGAATGATCTTATGTACCCACTCTTTGGGAACGTGGCAATCGGGGCAGGTCGCGCGAACGCCGGTGCGGTTGGTGTAATGGACGGTATCCTGAAGATCTGCGTAGGGATTTTCTTCCATCTCGTGGCAGGAGATACAAAATTCTTCGGTATTGGTTAATTCAAGTCCCCAGTTGAATCCGCCCCATAAGAGTATGCCCAGTGCAATACCGACAAGAATGGTGGAAAGGCCCAGGCATTTTTTTGCTTTTGGTGAAACGCTCATTTGTATGATCTCCAGGTGTTTAAGTCTAATAATGGAATAGCCAGACCGTGTGGACGGGATTTCTCCTGTCCACGCGTGGTTTCATCGAGTTTCGCTATCAGGCGCTAGAAAGAGTTCTCGACTAGTGGCTCAATGTCCGCTTGTGGCGTATGGCATTGATTGCAAAAATGCCTTCTTGCGGATGGCTTTTCCAGCTCGCTGCCATCGCGTGCGATGTAGTGGCTTTCACCGATCTCCGGTGCATTTTCTTTCTCGAAGTTATCTTTGCTGTGACACTTCATGCAGGTATTTTCAGTCAATGAAATGCGATCTTTTTCGATATCGTGCGGGATACTGGGGGGTTGTAAGTCCCAGGCGCGATCAAAACCGCCATCCATTTTCTTTTGTTCCATTTTTTCAATGGCATTTGCGGGTGCGTCCAAACTGGATGAACCGCGCAAAGAAGCGATATCGGTTGCCTGTGCCGATAGCACGCAGGTTGAAAATAGGGCAGCGCCCAGCATGGTAGTTAGTAGTGCTTGTCTCATAAGAGCCTCCGTTGGACTAGATTGGTGATTTGTTAACAGTTTGATGAGGTGTCGTTACCTCACCAGATAAATTTTTCTCAAAACGTGAGCCGAATTCAAAAATGCTTTTGTGACAGATATCGATGCAGCGGCCGCAGTTGGTACACGTACCGTCAAGCACCACCGGCGGAACATCATTATCTTCACCTTTGAGTACCGGCGGCAGTATTTGCGGCTCGGGGCAAATGACAAAGCATTCGCCGCAGTCATCACACGCGGCACGCTCATCGGCGCGCACGCGGATCAGGCTCAAGGGGGAAACCAGGGCATAAAATGCGCCCATCGGACATAAATGACTGCACCAGCCACGTTTGCTGACAGCCAGATCGAACATCAACAGGCCGATAATCAATACCCAGCCAGCGCCCATGCCGAAAAACAAGCCCCGATGCAGTAATGAAACCGGGTTAATCAGCTCATAAGCAAGGGTGCCGGTCGCAGCGGCGACCAACATGACCATGCCCAGTAACCAGTAGCGCGTTGCACGAGGGAATACCAGCCCACCTTTGAAATCCAGTTTTCTGCGCAACCAGAAAGCAAGATCTGTGACCAGGTTGACCGGGCAAACCCAGGAGCAAAATACGCGGCCGCCCACCAGCATATAAAACACCAGTATGATCGCGGCCCCGGTGATCGCTGCACCGGTTACGCCCCAGAAACCCGCCGCGAGCATTTGCAGAAAAAGCATCGGGTCGGTCATCGGGATGGTGTTAAATAGCAGGCTGGATGAAAGGTTGCCTTTAAGTATGTAGATGCCTGCCCAGGGCCCAAGTAAAAATAGCAACAGTATGGATGCCTGGCTGACGCGGCGCAGAATGAGCCAGCGGTGCGCAAGCCACCAGCCTCTGCGTTCAATTGCTTTTGCCCCCAGTTTTGACATGCTTATTGATCTCCTCCTTTAAGAAAACCCTGGTTCAGGGTGTCTAAGGGATTAGGCAGGAATGGCGTATTCTTTTCATTTTCTTCTATGATCAGGCCTTCACCCTGTAAATCATAGCGTACGCCGTCAGGCAAATTGTATTGATGGGGCACATCTGGTGTGACCAGGCTTTTACCTGCACCTTCTTTTTGTTCCCAGCCCAGACGGTAGTGTTGACCCAGTTGGCCTTTTGCCAGTTTGATCGGTAATACTCGAATTGAGGCTTCTTCCATAATGCAGGCGCGTTCACACAGCCCACAGCCGGTACAGGCATCGGAATGAACGATTGGGATAAATTTGGCGTGTTTTCCCGAGCGCTCGTCGTGGCGATAATCCAGGGTAATGGCATCACCACGAATCGGGCAGACATTAAAGCAGACTTCGCAACGCAAGCCGTGAAAAGCGATACAGGTTTCCTGGTCGATTAATACTGCCAGACCCATGCGTGCTTCGTTGATGTCGGTCAGCGCATGATCTAGCGCGCCAGTGGGGCAATTGGGGATGCATGGAATGTCCTCACACATCTCACAAGGGGCATCGCGTGCCGTGAAATAGGGTGTGCCCAGTGCCACATCGTCACCGGGGGCGGCCAGTTTCAAAATATCCCAGGGGCAATCCTGTACACAAATTCCACAGCGAGTGCAGGAGGCTAAAAAGTCTTTCTCCGGTAGTGCACCTGGCGGGCGAATGGCTGCTGCCGGCAGGCTATTGGCACTTTTCGAGTGCACACCAATGGCCAGGCCCACCAGGCTTACGCTGCAGGCGGTTTTTGCCATATCCGATAGAAACCGGCGCCGTGATAGCGGCGTTGGTTTTTTAGCTTCGGTCGTGTCAGGCTTAGTGGAGCTCATTGGGCAAAATAAATATCAGGGTTTACATAAGTATTCGGCTATTCAGAAGACGCCTTGCGCATATTCTGAATAGCGGAATAATTACGTGTATTTGTTGAACATGAAATAGATTACGGCGCCTGCAAACCAGGCACCGTATTTCCAGGCGCTATGCCTTAACAACCTTACACGCACACTTTTTGTAGTCCGTTTCTTTGGACAGCGGATCGGTCTGATCCAGTGTGAGCTTGTTGGTTAGGCGACCGGCATCAAACCACGGCATGAACACCAATCCCTGAGGCGGCTTGTTACGTCCGCGTGTTTCCACGCGGGAAGTGACTTCACCACGGCGGGTCATCAGCTTGATTTCAGCCCCGTTACGCAGGCGACGTGCCTTGGCATCTTTAGGATGCATATAGACCAGTGCATCCGGTACCGCACGATATAGCTCGGGCACGCGACGCGTCATGGAACCTGAATGCCAGTGCTCCAGTACTCGGCCGGTACATAACCACAGATCGTACTCGCTGTCAGGTGGTTCGGCAGCCGGTTCGTACGGTGCGGTAATGATATTCGCCCGACCGTCTTTTTGCCCATAGAAGTTGACCGTGTTCTCGTCACCTTCTACGTGCGGATCATAACCACCACGAAAACGCCACAGAGTTTCCTTGCCGTCAATCACCGGCCAGCGTAATCCGCGCGCCTTGTGATAGGCCTCAAAAGGTGCCATCTCGTGGCCTTTTTTGGGGCCTTCAAACTGAAAGCGGCGATACTCTTCGAACAGGCCTTTTTGTACGTAGTAGCCGAAATCCTCGGATTCGTCGTTATCGTACTCGTTGCCGCGATCATCCGTTACCTGGATTTTCGGGAACTGGTCAACCTGGCCATTGGTATAAAGCACTTCGTACAGGTTCTTGTCCGCGTACTCGGGCATCTTGGCAATCAGGTCTTCCGGCCATACGTCGCTTACTTTGACGTATTTGGCAAACTCCATCACCTGCCACATATCAGATTTTGATTCGCCGGGTGCTTTAACCTGCTGACGCCAGAACTGGGTGCGGCGCTCAGAGTTACCATAAGCCCCTTCTTTTTCGGCCCACATCGCTGTCGGTAGTACCAGATCAGCGCCCATTGCAGAAATCGTAGGGTACGGGTCTGAAACGGTGATGAAGTTATCCGGATTCCTCCAGCCCGGCAATGATTCATCATTGAAGTTGGCGGCCGCCTGCAGGTTGTTGTTACACATGACCCAGAAGCAGTTCATTTTGCTGTCTTTGAGAGCCCGGTGCATGGCCACTGCGTGAATCAGGGTCTTGCCCATGGGCTTGCCGCTGATGTCGGTTTGATCGGCATCATTGCTCTTGCCATTGGCTCTGGGAATGGTGCCCGCAGGCAGTTTCCAGATCTTCTCAGCAAAAGTACAATGCGCGTCTTTCTTGACCACCAGATCGGCTGGCAGACGATGCGTAAACGTACCGACTTCACGTGCAGTGCCACAAGCAGAAGGTTGGCCGGTCAGTGAAAATGGGCCATTGCCCGGTTCAGAAATCTTGCCCATCAGAAGGTGAATGTTATACACCAGGGAGTTCATCCATACGCCGCGCGTATGCTGGTTAAAACCCATGGTCCAGTAAGAAGAGATTTTCTTATCCGGATTCGCATACAGTTTTGCCAGCTGCTCAAGATTTTCCTTGGGAACGCCGGATACTTCAGCCGCATGCTCAAGCGTATAAGGCTCAACCGACTTGGCGTATTCTTCAAAGGTAATGGCGCTGAGTTTGCCCTTGTTGGCATTCTTGGCTGCCTTCTGACGGGGGTCACTGTCGCGAAGCCCGTAACCGATATCCGTCGGGGTTTTCTTGAAATTACAATGATCGTCAATGAACTTCTGGTTATACGCCTTGTTCTGGATAATATAGTTGGCAATGTAGTTGCCGATCACCAGGTCTGTTTGCGGGTGAAAGATGATCGAATTATCCGACAATTCAAAGCTACGATGCTCAAAGGTGGATAAAACGTGTACTTCGCATCCAGGTTTTGTCAGGCGCGTATCGGTGATACGCGACCAGAGGATCGGGTGCATTTCTGCCATGTTGGAGCCCCATAGAACAAACGCATCCGCGTGCTCCATATCATCGTAGCAACCCATGGGTTCGTCGATGCCGAAGGTGCGCATAAAGGCGCCTACAGCAGAAGCCATACAGTGGCGTGCATTGGGTTCCAGGGCGTTGGAGCGAAAGCCCGCCTTCAGTAGCTTCTGGGCGGCATAACCTTCCCAGATGGTCCACTGGCCGGAACCAAACATGCCCACGCCTTTGGAGCCTTTGGCTTTGCGTGCAGCAATCCATTTCTCAGCCATGATAGTGAAGGCTTCATCCCAGGAGACTTCAGTAAATTCGCCGTTCTTGTCGTACTTGCCATCGGTTTTACGCAGCAGGGGTTTAGTCAGGCGATCCTTACCGTACATAACTTTGGTCAGGAAGTAGCCCTTGATGCAGTTCAGACCCTTATTTACCGGTGCGTCCGGGTCACCCTGTGTGGCGACTACTTTGCCGTTTTTAACACCGACCAGTACTGAACAGCCCGTGCCGCAAAAACGGCATGCGGTCTTATCCCAGCGGATGTCTTTATCTTCGTCCTGAGCCATCACCGTGACAGGCAGGGAAATGCCCACCGCCGATGCGGCCGCCGCGGTGGCCTGGGTTTTAATAAATTCTCGTCTACTTAGCTTCATTGAAAATCCTCCATAAGGGGTTCAAAAGGTGAAAATTATGAATGTGATGTCGCATCTTCTTCAAAATATTCGTAAATCAACGAGGTATTTAATACCCCGTCGATGTTATTCATTGCCATCATGTTGTCTGCAATCACCGAGCGCTTAGGGTGATCCAGTAGCACAACTAATTTACCCCGCTCATCACGGGCTCGAACTTCTACGCCATCCATCTCATTGAGTGAAATAGTGATAGGGTCCAGATTTTCGGGTTTTGAATGTACGACCATGCTGCAAATTGACATTTTTTAATTCTCTGGTTGGTATTTTGTGATTTCGATGCTTCCGGTCGGGCAGGGTGCGATGCAGGCGCCGCAACCGGTGCAGTTGTTTGCGTTGATTTCGGGGCTGGAGAAGCCACCGACCGCAAGTTGAAAGGTGATAGCGTGAGTTTCACAACAATCCGCGCAGGTGCGACACATCACGGCTTTCAATGCGAGGCACTGATGGTTGATTTGTGCGCGATACGGCCAGGCTTCCTGGTCGGCATCCAGTAGGGCGTTTGGTTTACAGGCTCGTTCGCAATCGCCGCAAAATGTACACTCGCCATGTTGAAAATCGACTTGCGGATAACCTTTGTCACCTACGCGCAAAATATTTTCCGGGCAGGCAGTAATGCACTCAGCACATTGGGTACAAGTTTTGAAAAAAGCATCATCGAGCAAAGCCCAGGGGGGAAGCATGATGTCTGCCACGCCGCGCCAGTTACCACGTAAAAACTGAGCCCGGTTTATAGGGCTCTGTTTAGATGATTGTGCTCGGGAGAACCGGAGGTTCATACTGGTTGAATAGAAGAGAGTAATTCTAGTTGATGAATTACCATACTCTAATAAAGGTATGCTGAGCGTGCATTGACCTGAGTCAATGCCCGCATAGTTTGTGTGGAATATCCGGACTGACGCCAGCCAGATTAGGCAGTGATCCTAGCGCTGAGCATGCTCAAGCGTTTCAGCCAGTCGCGTGCGATCAAGTAAATCGATGGATTGGAGCTGGTTGTCTATTAAACCCTTTACTTCAAGTTTGTTTAAAACTCTGCTCAACGTCTCGGCGGACATGCCCAGGTAAGACGCCAGTTCTGATTTGGTCATTGGCAGTGCAAGCTGGGATCCAGATACAAAACCGGTGCCCTGCAGGCGTTTGTGAAGTTGCAACAGGTATTCGAGTAACCGTGCAGTGGCGGCCTCACTAAAATCGGTGGAGAGCGAATACTCCTGGTTTAAAATACGTTCCCCAAAGCGGCTGAATAGCTGTTGCTGTATTTGCGGATAATGCTGTGCAGCCCGGGTAAATTTATCGGCTGGAATCTCACATATACAGGTTTTATGTATCACGGAGATATCGGCGGGCCATTGCTTGCTGGAAATGGCCTCCATACCAATAAGGTCTCCCGGGAAATAAAACCATTTCACCCTGCGGCGACCTTTATAACTCGCCGTTTCGCTGCGAAGTACACCACTCTGTATGAGATAAAAGGCTTCAAAGCGATCGTTTTGGCGAACCAGAAAATCTCCCGCCAGCAGAGGGCCGCGCTGGACGGACATGGGTTTTATTGTAGCGGCCACCTGTGGGTCTACACCCGCACAGATGCATTGGTGGTAAGCGTCACATTGCTGGCAACTCGTTTTATGTGGCTTAACAAGATGAATATTGCCGGTAGTCAATGGCATCACATTTTCCTCCTGTGTTAACGGGGCGATTGTGTTACTTATTATGTTGAAGAGTGTGATCTCTTTCGTTCAAATTAGCGCTCCCGGCTAATTCAATGACTACAGCTTACTGTGCTCGTTTGTTCGTCGCATTGATCAATATCAATTAGTTATAAATTACTAATATTCTAACGAACGATACTCATTGTGATTGCAATCCAGGATGCTGGCTTCAATCGTCCTGCACTGACAAAAAGGCTAGAATGTCGTCGATTTCACTGTCACCGAATTGCTTGAATATATCGGCATCTTGTGGCGCATC
>Ga0164313_10003831_pt1 | contig 13413 bp, 18 predicted proteins | sample GuaBasSedimGuay4_FD_113735 | JGI IMG/M metagenome (GOLD analysis project Ga0164313, IMG submission 113735) | Subseafloor sediment microbial communities from Guaymas Basin, Gulf of California, Mexico - Guay4, Core 4569-4, 0-3 cm | ecosystem: Environmental > Aquatic > Marine > Hydrothermal vents... | reverse complement strand
TTGAACGGCTGTTATTAGGTGGGCTGGATTACTTTATTTTACCTGTTCGTCTACCGTAGTTATCAACAATGGTGCCGTCCTTACGGATCTTGCCTTCTTTGCGTCCGTATTTATCAACTATTATTCCATCGTCACGTATCTGACCATCACGACGACCATAGTTATCTCTGTAATAACCATCATCATCAATAGAACCCTGACGACGCCCATATTCATCCTTAATGGTACCATCGTCTTCTATTTTTAGTCCTCTCTTACCGTAGTTGTCGTAAAGGTATTTGTCTGCAATAACCAGATTGCTGGTGCCGAGTAAAAGTAAGGCCAGAGTTAAGTGCTTTATTGTTATCATTGCATTGTCCTTAAGGAAGTTTACCGTGGATGCTCTTCATGTTTATAAATGTAGTCGAAGTAATAGATGGCATCTTCTGTTGCTGCTTTGATATCCTCATCCTCTTCACAACAAACCAATATGGGTATTATCATTGTCCCTGAATACAAAAAAATCACCGGAAAAGGTATCAAAACCATGGCGTTTGCAAATGGAGGTATGATACTCAATTGGGTCGTCAAGGCTCAGTAAATTTTGGAAAAAATAGACTTTAGCTTGTGGTGCTATATAAATCAAAATTTCTCCTTTTTACAATAAGTTTTCATCTATTAGCAAACCAAACAACGTACTCTTTAACCGGCCAATAGTTTTTATCTTTTCTTGAGGTTACTTCTACATCACAAAGAGGGATATATCCTGTCTTTCTGCCTTCTTTTACTTTAAGAATAATACCATGACTTTCATCTTCCATTTCTATTTCTATCACTTTTACAATATGACCAACCGAAAAAGCTTTATCATCATTATCCTGAAATGGGTTTGACTCGAAATCTTCCATTCGCTCTACTTCAAATGGAAACGAGAGCCTTTCTGTAAGCCAGCTTGACCAGGCTCTATTTTCCCATTCTTCAAACTTTTTATCCCATAAGTCGTCATTATCTTCATCCCATGAAGAATCATACTGATTATTCATACTCACTTTTTTGCAACTCCTATATGTTTTCAAGCAATTTGACTTTCTGCTTTTCTAAAGATGATAGTTTTCTTTTGAGGCTATTTATTTCTCTGGTAATACTCTTCAACTGGTGTTTTATTTCCTGTTCTTCTACGCCTTTATCACCAAGGAGATCTTTGGCAAAGACTTCAACTTCACTCCTTAATAGTCTGTAATAGGGATTGCCATGGGCATAGTTTTCCTTAAATTGTAACTTGTCTGCTTTTAATGCTTCAAAGAGTTTATCTATCGGAATTCCAAATTCTTTACAAGCATTTTTATGACTTAAAGTACCACCTTTCGCTGTCCATTCTGAACCTGACATTATGTTTTCCTATTAATCATTCATAAACCGTTAATATGTTTCTTTGTATACCTGTTTTAAGTCAGTTGAAATTAAAGGTGAGGTTTTGGATAGCGTTCCCCCTCACTATTGGTTTTCTTCACTTTGATGGACTGTCATGGTTAGAGTAAAAACTAAAAGGTTTGACCAACGTCTTTATACATTATTTATCAGGAACGGGATTAACCAGATCTAATTCTTCTATCCATTTAAAGTCATCAGTGTTTCGAGTGGCAAGAGTTTGCTTATATTCAAGAGCTGTTGAGGCTATAATTGCATCACCTAAGGACATGCTTTTTTGTTGACGTAGTTTAATTGCTTGATCAATAATCACTGGTGAGACAGTATAAACTTCAGCGTGATGAAAAAGCTCAAAAAAATCTTGTTTATCTTCATCCGTTAGCTTGTGGTAACCAAGTACTTCTAAACGAGTGATGTCCGACATACTAATTTTTTGGCTCAAACACCATTGTCTTAATGATTTAAAGTTTGGCTGAGTGGCGTAGATTAATATATTACTGTCGAGTAGCATGTTATTTTTCTCGACCTGGTAGAGGGCGATCCTTACGAATTTCACGTTGCCAGGCTGCTGGATCGTCAATATCCTTGAATGCACTGCCTCTTTCTGCAATTTTAGTCATAATATTGACAAATTCTGTACTATTAGATGTTTCAAGTGTTTGCTTGTTCATTTTGTTTTTTAAGAACTGTACAAAGTCCAATGCTTCTTCTTGCATTGTTTCAGGTAAGCTTTCGACATTTTCAAGAATTTGTTGAGTAATCATATTCATAATAATGATACCTATGTGTGATAGATGGGCTCATATGACTCTCATAATAACATAAATGGCGATAGTTATTGTGGTACAAAGGATTGATAAATTATAACACTATGTTATAATTCGCTCATGTTATATACCGTTGAATATAGAAAGAAAGCACAAAAAGCATTAATAAAAATGCCAGTTAAAATAAGCAATGGTTTTAAAGAAAGTTTTAATTTGTTGTCTCAGGACATAGAACGGACTGATTTAGATACAAGAAAGTTATCAGGCCGTGATGGTTTTAGGTTAAGGATAGGATCGTACCGTGCTTTGTATTTAATTGATAATAACTCCCTAATAATTCTGGTTGTTAAAGTTGGTAGTAGAGGAGATATTTACAAATGAATGTAGAAATAATACAAAGAGGTGGTAAACCTTTTGCAGTAATACCCGAAGAGTTTTTTAACATCCTACTGGAAAAAGCTGAAGAACTTGAAGACATTAAAGACTTTGATCAGGCCATTGCAGAAGATGATGAATCCATACCTGCAGAGGTGGTTTATCAATTATTGGATGGTGAAAATAAACTAAAGGTATGGCGAAACTTTAGGGATCTGACGCAGGCAGAATTATCTAAAAGAGCCGATATAACTCAGGCGATGATTGCTATGATTGAAACAGGCAAACGAGTTGGCAAGGCTGAAGTGCTACGTAGATTAGCTGAAGCACTTAATATTGATGTGGATGATTTGATTTAAGTGAAAAACAAAAAGTGCATCATTTATGGCAGCAAAGAAGAATTCCAGCTACTACTGAAGCAAATCCTGAGAGCATTATTGGCTACTATACTCTTAGTACACTATCAATTGAATTATCTCATTTGTAGAGGATTGGAAAAATGAGTAAACGTAACCTATTTGATGAATTAAAGCAGGGATTAAGTAAGCCCAATGAGCAGGCAATTACTTTATTAAAGTTAACTGAGAAATTTCCTGATACACTGGAACGCTTGCAAACTATTTAATTATTTATATTAAAAGTGTGATTAGATATAATAGTTATTATTATTTTAGAGGATTGAGTCGGTGGATTTTATTTTTTTACTTGAAATAACCCTTTTTATTTTACTACTGGGGTTTTCTGGTTTTTTTTCCAGTTCGGAAACTGCATTGTTTTCTCTGGACAGTGTTTATCTTGAACAGATGAAAAAGGCTAAAAATCCAAAAGCCGGCCTGATTGAAAAATTACTTTCTCAACCCCGGCGTTTAATTGTCACTATTTTGATTGGCAATGAATTTGTGAATGTAACGGCTTCAGTCATCTCCACATCTATGATTATTCAACTTTTTGGTGCTGAAAACAAATTCTATAACTTGTTTATTATGGTACCTATTTTATTAATTGTGGGTGAAATCACACCAAAAACTCTGGCTATTCGCAATAGAGTTGCCTTCGCCAGTTTCGAAAGCCGTCCAATTGAGATTTTTTCACGCTTAATCACTCCACTGCGTTGGGTTATAAGACATATTTCAGATTTTTTTATCACTATGTTGATCGGTAAAGAGCGTTCCCGAGGCAATCTTGTCACTGAGGATATGGTTAGAACTTTAGCCAAGGATGCTGTTGGTAAGGGAGCATTAGATCAACATGAGGCCGGCTTTATTGAAAGAATATTTGAGTTTGGCAATAAAAGACTGGAGGATATGTTAACACCCCGTTCAGATATTACTTTTATTCCCTTTAATACACCGATATTAAGTATTGTTGAAACCCAGCAACAGACCCGACAATCACGATTTCCTGTTTACAATGAACATCGCGATGACATTATCGGAATTTTGCATGCAAGAGATCTTTTAGGCATTAATTTAGGGGCTTTTGATGAAGAGCATGAGGCTCTGTTGAAAATATTGAGAAAACCCTATTTTGTACCTGAATCCAAGTCCGCGATAGAACTTTTTGGTAATTTTCGCAAGTACAAACGTTCTTTTGCTCTCACAGTTGACGAATATGGCGGTGTTACTGGTTTAGTTACAATGGAGGATTTGCTGGAGTGTATCTTTGGTGAAATTCCAAGCCCTTCTGATAGACCGGAGCAAATACAAGTTCATGAGATAGACAATAATTGTTATTTATTACATGGAACATTATCACTTGAGGAGTTTAACTATTATTTTAAGACTACCCTGAGTGAGAGTCATATGGAAACGGTAGCAGGCCTGGTGCTGCATGCCTTTGGAGAACTTCCTTATAAAGGTGAAAAAATTGATATAGAAGGATTTCAGTTTACCGTTCTTAAAGTGGCCAGAAACAGAATCGAAGAACTGCAGGTAGAAAAGCTGAGCAGCTCATTTGCTAAAGATAACTCCGCCATGACAGAAGAGATCGTGATCGGACAGACAGATGTACCGATAGATAAAGAATCCGAATCTAAGGATCAACAAAGCGATATTATACCAGGTGATTCTGAAACATCAGTCAAGGAGAATCATTAATATGGATATTGCTACTACGATATTGGTTATTTTTATTTGCCTTTTACTTGAAGGTTTTTTCTCTGGTTCTGAAATAGCGATTGTTAGTGCTGATCAGTTAAAATTAAGACATATGGCGGCCAAGGGCTCTAAAGGGGCAAAGCTGGCGCTAAAAATGTTAGAAAATCCCGAGTGGTTATTATCAATTACATTAATTGGCACTAATATTTCTGTTGTTACCAATACGACGATGGCTGCTGCGTTAATGATTCATCTTTTTGGTGAAAATGGCAGCTGGTTGGCAGTGGTATTGATAGCACCCTTAATATGGGTGTTCGGTGAAATTGTTCCTAAAAGTGTTTTTCAACAACGTGCCGATGTTATTACACCTTATATTATTTTTATTTTATATTATTGTTCTATCCTTTTTTATCCCATATTGGCAGTCTTTAGTTTTATAATTCGTATGCTGGCCAAACTATCAGGTGGAAACAATCAAAACCCTTTTACCCTGCGTGAACAGATTGTTACTATGCTGCACATGCCAGCCGTTTCTGCAGGTGATATTCAGCCTATAGAGCAAAATATGATCAGGCGAATGTTTAATTTTTCTGAAACTACTGTCCAGGATATCATGTTGCCTCTTATTGAAGTAAGTGCTGTTGAAAAGGGTATTAGCTGTGGAGCAGCAAAACAGATTTCCGTAGATACTTCTCATATACGACTGCCGGTTTATGATGAACGTATTGATAAAATAATCGGTATACTGCACACACTTGATTTGATCAATGTTGATCCTGAGACACCCATTACTGATTATATTCAACCTGCATTTTATGTTCCCACATTAAAAAGCATTAAAGACCTGATGTTTGAACTCAAAGCAGCGGGAGCCGTTGTCGCCATTGTTGTTGATGAATTTGGTGGTGCGGAAGGCATTGCTGCTCTTGAAGATATTATGGAAGAGGTTGTAGAAGATCTGGAAGATGAATATGACAGCCATAAAGATACTGAGGCACAACTTATTCGAAGTTTAGGTGAAAGGGATTATATTGTTAATGCCCGAATTGAACTGGATTTGCTTTGTGAAAAATTAGGAATTGAACTTCCCATTGGCAGCTACACAACATTAGCGGGATTTATTCTTTACAAAACTCATTCTATACCGAAAGAGGGCGTTGAGATTGAAGAAAATGATCTATTGTTAACAGTGCATAGAAGTTCTGCTCAAGCAGTTCTGGACGTTAGAATTAGCTGGTAACGTAATTTTTATGCAAAAAATATAAATAAAAAACAATATTAGTTGTTGCTAATGTTTTAAATTAAAGATATACTCTTCTCAACAAATAAAGAAAATGAAAAAACAATACATCAACTGAGATATTTGTTTTTATCATTTCATTGTAAAACATAAGTAAAATTCTTGTTGTCTGATTTAGATAACAATTAACACACAAATTTAAAAATTCTAATATATTGGAGAGTATAAAATGAAAAAATTATTAATTGCTGCAGCAATCGCTGCTACTACGGCGTCTATGGCTGTTTCTGCTGATTCATGGAACCCTATGGGTGACGGCAACAGCAACACTAACTGGAATGGCGCTGGCTACAACAACATGAACAACAATGCTTATGGCAATGGCTATGGTAATGGTTGGGGCGACGGCAGTATGGACAGTGATATGGATGGTGATGTTGAAATCACTATTAAAGCACGTGGCCGTGGTCGTGGTAATGCTAACTCTCGTGGTTCAGTATACGGAAATGGTTCCAGCAACTACAATGGTTACAACAACATGAATACTCGTCTTGATGGTTATAACCAGTATTCAGACCAGTCTGGCTATGGTCGCGGTTACTACCCACGTCCAATGATGGCAGCTCCTGCTCGTGTAGCAGCTCCAGCTCCAGTACCTGCTGCTAAGTAATATTTTGCAGTAGTTTTGATTTGTTCTGACAGTTATTTAGATTATGACTGTCAGAATGAGTCATTAATTCTATCCGACGTTATTCCTTTCTTGTTTGAGCTTCAATTTAGATCTTAGTTACATTCCGGCTGTATTATTCCTTAGATTCTGACTATCTCATTTTAGCTATTCGTGCTTTATCTCTATTCCAGTCTTTTTCTTTTTCAGATGCCCGTTTGTCATATTGGTGTTTACCTTTGGCCAGTGCAATTTTGCATTTGACACGACTTTTTTTCCAATAGAGTGACAATGGAACAATGGTATAACCTTTGCGTTCAACGGCATTATGCAGCCTGGACAATTCATAAGCATGTAATAATAGTTTTCGGCTTCGCTGCTGTTCTGGTGAGACGTGTGTTGAGGCCTGTAATAGCGGAGTGATAATTGCGCCATACAAATAAGCTTCGCCATTTTGCAATTGTACGAAACCTTCATTTATCTGGGCTTTACCGGCACGGATACTTTTGACTTCCCAGCCTTCAAGCACCAGGCCAGCTTCAAACTCCGTTTCCAGAAGATAATCATGCCGCGCTTTTTTGTTTTGAGCAATCGTATTACTCGGTGTTTTCTTTTTCTTTTTTCCCATGCAGGTAATTATACAAAAAAAAGCCTATAAGCGGTACAATGCAGTAAAAAAAAGAAGCATAAATCAAGGAAACTACTAAATGTCGGATTCTTCAGCATCAAGCAATGAGTCTTCACTTAATAGAGAACAATGGTCTTCACGTCTGGTTTTTATTCTGGCGGCAACAGGTTCAGCGGTTGGTTTGGGTAATATCTGGAAATTCCCTTACATTACCGGTGAAAATGGAGGCGGTGCATTTGTGTTAATTTATCTTTTGTGTATTGCCAGTATAGGCATTCCAATTATGATGGCAGAAATCATGCTGGGACGCCGGGGCCGACAAGATCCAGTGACAACAATGAAAAAGCTGGCTAAAGAATCCGGTCATTCCCGTTCATGGGGTTTGTTAGGCTGGATGGGCGTTATTGCCGGTTTTCTTATTCTTTCTTATTATAGTGTTATTGCCGGTTGGGCCATGGCTTATGTTCCCCGTATGGCCTCAGGTGCCTTCAGTGGACTTGATGCTGTTGGCGTTAATAGTATTTTCTCAGATTTAGTCAGTGCGCCTGAAGCTTTAATTGCATGGCATAGTCTTTTTCTCTTTTTGACTATGTTTGTGGTGGCCCGGGGGGTTCGAGGTGGCCTGGAAAAAGCCGTGACTTATCTTATGCCTTTACTCTTTGTTTTGCTTATAATATTAATTATTTATGCCATGGGTACTGGACATTTTAAAGATGGACTGGCTTACCTGTTTACCCCGGATTTCAGTAAAATAACAACAGAAGGTATCCTCAGTGCCATGGGACATGCTTTTTTTACTCTGAGTCTGGGAATGGGGGCCATAATGGTTTATGGCTCTTATTTACCATCCAATACCTCTATCGCTAAAGCCTCAATTGCGGTTGCCTTTATGGACACTCTGGTTGCCCTGATGGCAGGTATGATTATTTTTCCAATTGTTTTTGCTAACTCATTAGAACCTTCAGCGGGGCCCGGGCTTATTTTTAAAACCTTGCCCCTGGCATTTGGGCACATGGAATACGGTACTCTTTTTGGTACTCTGTTCTTTGTTTTGCTTGTTTTTGCTGCCTGGACATCCAGTATTTCATTAATTGAGCCTGCAATCACCTGGGGAATGAAAACCTTTCAAATTTCTCGTGTCAAAACTGCAGTTATCTCAGGTTTATTGGTTTGGTTTTTGGGCTTGCTGACGGTATTTTCTTTTAACCTGACCAGTGACTTTACTATTACGTCCACCATTTCCACCAGATATGGAGAGTTTGTGATCCTTAAAGATGCAACGGCATTTGATTTTCTGGATTATCTGACCTCAAATATTATGCTGCCTCTTGGAGGCTTGATGATTGCGATTTATGCCGGATGGTTAATGAAGAAAGAATATTCTCGTGAAGAACTTAATATTAGCTCGACCTGGTATCATCTCTGGTCATTTCTGGTACGTTTTGTTGCACCATTAATGGTGATTATTGTCTTTTTAAATGCCATGGGAGTGGTTGCTTTTATTCGTACTATTATGGGTGTTGCATGACCTGTATTAGTAAAACTGCATTAATTCCTTATAGTGCAGCCAAAATGTATGAATTGGTTGCAGATGTTGACAGTTATCAGCATTTTTTACCCTGGTGTGGGAGCTCAAAAGTGATCAGTCAGACTGAGGACGAAGTAAAAGGTCAGGTAGAAATTCAGCACATGGGTATGAATAAAACCTTTACCACCTTAAATCGAATGCAAAAAGATAAAATGATTGAAATGCGTCTGGTTGACGGCCCTTTTAAACAATTACATGGTTTCTGGCGCTTTGATGCATTGGATGAAAATGGCTGCAAGATTTCTTTGGATCTGGAGTTTGAATTTTCCAATAAGATCATGAGTATGGCTTTTGGCCCGATTTTCAGTCAAATTGCGAATAGTATGGTGGATGCTTTTTGTAAGCGTGCTATTGATGTCTATGGTTCTTGATAGCTGTGGCTAGGCTGTCAGCTAATGGGTATTTTGTGTTAGATAAAAAATTTACGGGAGATTGCAGTGGAAAGTGAAATGGTGTTGATTAAGAATCCACGTCAGATTATTGTGGAAGTCATTTATGCAATACCAGCATCCCAGATTATTTATACCGTTGAGGTAGATGAAAATGCAACTGTAGAAGAGGCTATATTATCATCAGGACTACTGGATGAATATCCTGAAATTGATTTAAAAATTAATAAAGTAGGAATATTCAGTAAATTGACTAAATTAGATAAATCTCTGCAGCATAAGGACAGAATTGAAATTTATAGAAAACTGATTGCCGATCCTAAAGCGGTTAGAAAGCAACGAGCCGCTGAAGGTAAAAAAATGAAAAAAGGCAAGTAGTAGAGTATCGTTGTTGTACTTATAGGCTACATTCCCTGAGTCTCAGGGGATTGTTCCATTGTTCCCTGAGTTGCTTCACCTTCGCCACGAGGGTTGACGGGGACATCAGCATCAGTAGGTATTCCTCTTTGTTCATCGGACCATGAAAAGAAGTCAACAAATCGTCTCCAGTAACTTTTTTCACCGTCATAGTTCTCTTCATAGTCTTCCAGTGGTACGACAACAATCTCGGTGGTTGTATGAGTGACTTTCGCTTCATCTCCAGGTCGAAATGTACCCTGAATATTGACTAACTTATCATCTTTGTTGAAATAGAGAGTGGCCTGTTTTGATTCAATTTCACCATAACCCGGTTTGAACCGATAGATATAATCCCAGCGATTTGCATGAAAAGAATCATCCAGCATGGGAGTTCCCATAAGGAACAGAATTTGCTGCTTATTCATTCCCGGACGTAATTGATTGATTTGATCCTGCTCCACAACATTACCCTGAGGGATATCTATTTTATGGACTCTTGGTAAACCAATATCACTAATATCGGGCTCCCACGTACAGGAGGATAGAAAAATAATAACCGGAACCAGACTGGTAATAATAATATTTCGCATTTCTATAATGATTTCTTTTTTAAATTCTGTATACTATTCAGTAGTTACTGGAGTAAGTCAAAGCACATGTTAGTTCAGAGTATGCAATGATTATGTATTTATTATATGTGACGGATAATACAATATTATCGTCATAAAAGCATCTGCATTTAGAATAAATAGACTATCAGGATGTACTAATAATTAAGGAATTATATTTGTGAATAATATTGATCTTAAAAAAGCGGGTTTAAAGGCGACTCTGCCCCGGCTAAAGATTCTGGAGCTGCTTGAGAATGGTGATGCACGCCATATGAGTGCTGAGGACGTTTATAAGAAGTTATTGGAACTGGATGAAGATGTTGGATTGGCAACAGTCTATCGTGTGCTGACTCAATTTGAATCTGCAGGTCTGGTTTCTCGTCATCACTTTGATGGTGGACATTCAGTATTTGAACTCAATCAGGGGGCTCATCACGATCATTTAGTCTGTGATAAGTGTGGCAAAGTAGAAGAATTTTTTGAAGAGACTATTGAAAAATGTCAGAACAAAGTTGCCGAAAAACTAGGCTATAAAATAACGGATCATAGCCTTTATATTTACGGTGTCTGTCCGCAATGTCAGAAAGAGGGTAAATAGTTACAATAGTTTAATGTAAATGTAAACGTATTATCCAAAGTCAATCACCTGTTCGCGCATTTCACGAGCATGAGAACGGGTCTGTTCAGTAATTTTTATTCCGCCTATCATCCGTGACAACTCTTCCACCCGTTGTTTTTCATCCAGTTGATTGATTTTAGTTGCAGTACTCTGTGCATCACTTTGTTTGTAAACATTGAGGTGTTGATGAGCCTGAGATGCTACCTGAGCCTGATGGGTCACGCAGAGTATCTGGGCTTTCAAACCCAGCAGTCTTAATTTGTTGCCAACCATTTCAGCAATGCCACCGCCAATACCGACATCGACCTCATCAAAAATAAGGGTTGGAATATGGCTGAATTCAGCAGTAACAACCTGAATGGCCAGACTGATCCGTGAGAGTTCACCCCCGGACACCACTTTTGATAAAGGTCTTAATGGTTGTCCGGGATTGGTGGTGACATAAAACTCAATGGTCTCCATGCCGTGTAACTGCGGTTGTTCAGCATTAGAGGCTAATAAGCGTATTTCAAAAATACACTGTTTCATACCCAGTTCCTGAATATGTTTTATGACCTGTTCTGCCAGAAGTACAGATGCTTTCTCTCTATTGCCAGTGAGTTTTTTTGCCAGCTTAAAATACTTACTCTGAGCTGCGGCGACTGCCTCATGCAGGGTTTCCAGATGAACATCGGCATTTTCCAGATGTTCCAGTTCTTTTTTTAGTGTTTCAATATGAGCAAATAACTCAAATGTTTCTACCCGATGCTTACGGGAAAGATCATAAATACCGCTGATACGTTCATCCAGCCATTGCAGGCGTCCGGGATCCAGCTCAAGAGAGTCCAGATAATGACGTAATTCTGAGCTGGCTTCATCAACCTGTATCAGAGCGTTGCTGAGCAGCTCAGAAATGGGTTTAAGTGTAAGATCCAGCTCTGACAGATCTTGCAAATCAATTTGGCAACGACTTAAAAGATGATTGATGCTATTTTGTTCATCTTGTGACAATTGGAAGTGTATGCTTTGAGATGTTTCTATCAGGCGGTTAGCGTTGCTGAGCTTACGATGCTCATCTTCCAGAGCGGAAAGTTCATTTTCCTGGAATTCAAAGTTATTCAGCTCCTTAACCTGAAAGCGCAGAAGCGCCAGTTTCGCATCACGCTCTTTAGTATCCTGCTTTAACTGATTATATTCAGCTGATTTTTTTTTCCATTGTTGATAATACTGATTGAGTTCTTTTCTCAGCGTGCCGGTGCCGGCAAAATTATCCAGTAATGAGCGTTGTTCCTCGGTTTTAAGTAATGCCTGATGAGTATTTTGGCCATGAATATTAACCAGTTGTTCGCCAAGTTCACGCAGAATTTGTAATGGTACAGGCTGGCCATTAATAAAGCCTCTGGAGCGACCTTTAGCGTTGATAGTACGTCGGATCAAGCATTCACCATCGCTGTCCAGTTCATTATCGTTCAGCCATTGCTCAATGCCTGGATCCTGGAGTTCAAATTCAGCGACAATATCTGCACGTTCTGCACCATGACGGATGGCAGAGGCTTCAGCGCGATCACCCAGAACAAGCCCCAGAGCATCAATGAGAATAGATTTACCAGCACCGGTTTCACCCGTTAAAACAGTGAGACCGTTGTTGAGTTCCAGAGCAAGTGAATCAACGACAGCAAGGTTATTTATGGTAATGTGGTTTAGCATATGTTTTTCTGTTTTTGGCTAAAGGCTTAATTCTGTATTCGCTAAAGGCTTCTTAATTTCTTAATTTCTCGCCCCAGTGTAGTTTGGCCCTGAGTATATTAAAGTAGTCATAATCTTTAGGATGCAAAATAGTAATGTGTTTGGGGTGACGCATAATTTTAACATGATCACCTGGTAACAGATTAAAATTAATCTGACCATCATAAGTCACCTGTGCCTGAGTTGAAAAATGATCACTGACAACAATATCAATTTCACTCTCACCTGAAATAACCACCGGTCTGTTGCTCATGGTATGAGGGCAGATGGGGACGAGTTCAATGACATTAAGCGATGGATATAAAATTGGACCGCCACCGGAGAGTGAATAGGCTGTTGAACCGGTGGGTGTTGAAATTATAAGACCATCTGCATGCATGGAATGCATGAACTTATCATCGATATAAGTTTCAATTTCAATCATGCGAGCGACATCAACCTTATGCACTACCACATCATTAAAGGCGTTGCCGCCGCCAAAATAATCACCATCACGCTCTATTTCACTGATAAGTAAAAAACGGTTTTCTTCAGTGTATTCACCGGCCATGATCTCATCTAAAGCCTGATGAACATCAATTGCACATAAATCCACCAGGAATCCAAGGTGCCCGAGGTTGATGCCTAATAAGGGCACGCCAAAGCCCACCAGACTTCTTGCCGCACTGAGTAAAGTACCGTCACCACCCACAATGATGACTAAATCACATTGTTGACCAAGCTGTGTGCGAGTCACCACATCCATCTCATGATCAGTAAAGACGGCGGCTGTGCTTTCATCCAGAAGCACATCACAATTTCTATCCAAAAAATATTCATGCAAGCTGACTAAGGCATCTCCTACGCTGGGATCAGCATATTTACCAATGAAGCCAATGCACTTAAAAGTTCTTTTTTGTTCG
>Ga0164313_10003830_pt1 | contig 13416 bp, 12 predicted proteins | sample GuaBasSedimGuay4_FD_113735 | JGI IMG/M metagenome (GOLD analysis project Ga0164313, IMG submission 113735) | Subseafloor sediment microbial communities from Guaymas Basin, Gulf of California, Mexico - Guay4, Core 4569-4, 0-3 cm | ecosystem: Environmental > Aquatic > Marine > Hydrothermal vents... | reverse complement strand
GTCGCAGGACTCCGCGATACGCGGCATACGGCACCAAGATGATGACCGCGATGATCGCCCTGCTTTGTGACACATGGGCCGGCGAAACGACATCGAAGACTCCAGCAGCCACTGCACCGGTAACACCCCACATCGTCGCAGCACCGAGCGCTAACAGCATGCCTTGAGTGGCGCGTGACGATGACATGAGACGGAAGGTAGTAACGGACGACCGATGACCGATGGCGGACGAGGAAATCGATAGACCCAAGTCGTACCGGTCGGCTTCCCCCCTCTCCCCTCGTTCCTCGGGTATCTCCCCCGCGAAGGCCGGGAGAGAAAATCGCAGCGGCCTTCCGTATCTGGCATCTGGTTTCTGGCATCTGGTATCTGTTAGATGCAACCGATCTGGCTTGCGCGAGGTTCTATAGGGTATGGACACGATGACGATCCCTCGCAAGACCGATGTACGCGACACACTCGTGTCCGACCTTGACGATGGCTTCACGGTGCTCGTTCGGACCTACCAACCTGGCATCTACTCGGGAGCGCTCAGACTGACGCGTTCGAGAGAAGATGCACAGGAAGTGGCCCAGGACACGTTCTTGCGGGCGTACACGGCACTTGGAAAGTACGACGACGAGAGAATCAGAAACCTCCAGATCCGCCCATGGCTGTGGACGATCGCTGTCAACCTGTGTCGCACACGGGCCAAACGAGCCCGCCCGACACGTCCGCTGCCACCAGACGAGATCCTCGGCGGTGAACCGGACGAACACTTCGATGACAGCGCCTGGAGCAGACGCCTCGGCGCGCTCTCAAATCCCCAACGAACGGCCGTCATCTTGCGACACGTTGCAGATCTCCCTGTCAACGAGATCGCTGAGATCACCGGTCGGCCCGTAGGAACGACCAAAACGGATATCTCGCGTGGGCTCGCACAGCTCCGCACGATCGTCCATGAAGAGGAAACCACATGACCGATATCGAACAACTCCTCAGCAATCTCGATGCTCGTCCTCCCCAAGACCTCGAACGCACGACACTCATCACCGCGGGAGCCGCAGACCAGGTGACGACCGCCGACAGCCCATTCGGCCCACTGTGGATCTCGTGGAGTCCGATCGGTGTGACCGCAGTATCGCCGCTGTTCGCCTGCTCATCGATGGACGAGTTCATGGCGACTCACCGCAGAAGCGCCTATCGGGCCGAGCGGCTCCCAACCGACCTGGCCACCCAGATCGAGGAAGCGCTCGAACACGGGACCACGCCAGATTTTCCTGTTGACCTGCGCGGCATCGCTGAGTTCCAGAGTGCCGTTCTCGAGACATGCAGCAGGATCGAAATTGGAACGGTCCGTTCCTACGGGTGGATCGCTGACCAGTTGGCCAACCCTGGGGCGGTGCGCGCTGTCGGCACTGCGCTCGGCCACAACCCGATCCCCCTCCTCATCCCCTGCCACCGTGTTGTGCGCTCAGACGGATCTATAGGCAACTACGCCTTCGGACCTGACATGAAACACGATCTGTTGGTGAGCGAGGGAGCGCTGCTGGCGTAGGAAGCTCTCAGCCGTCAGCTATCAGCCTGAAGAGTCCCATCTGTGGTCCTCGTTCTTCCTGAAGGCTGACGGCTGAGAGCTGATGGCTACTCTTCCCCCCATGGACCTCATCACTACCATTCGCGACTCGGTCATTGGGACCAGGAACGTTGTGCCTGGACCGTTCGGACCGCGAAGGGTTACCTACGCCGACTACACAGCATCGGGACGATCCCTCGGGTTCATCGAGGACTACATCCGTGACGTCGTGATGCCCCTGTACGCGAACACTCATACGGAATCCTCAGGAACAGGACTCCAAACCTCGAAATTCCGGGAGGATGCGCGAGAGATCATCCGTCGATGCGTTGGGGCAAACGACGAACACGCAGTCCTTTTCGTTGGTTCGGGATGCACCGGCGCCATAGACAGGCTGATCCGGGTACTCGGATTGACCATCCCGCGCCCGCTCGACGACAAGTACCACTTCACCGACATGATCCCCGAATCCGAACGCCCCGTCGTATTCATCGGACCATTCGAACATCACTCGAACGAACTGCCGTGGCGCGAGTCGATCGCTGATGTCATCAAGATCGGCGAGGACCGCGACGGCCACATCGACCAGGAGCAACTCGAAGCCGAACTGATCAAGTATCAGGACAGGCCGATGCTCATCGGGTCGTTCTCTGCCGCATCGAACGTCACGGGCATCATCTCGGATACTCACGGCATTGCGAGCCTCCTGCACCGCTACGGCGCGTTGTCATTCTGGGACTTTGCGGCAGCAGCACCCTACGTCGGGATTGCCATGACGCCCGAAGACCGACCCCACGCCTACAAGGACGCCATCTTCATCTCGGCGCACAAGCTCATCGGAGGGCCGGGCACACCGGGACTCCTCATCGCTCGCAAGGAAATCTTCACGAACCCGGTCCCAGGTATTCCCGGAGGCGGCACCGTTGCCTTCGTGCAGCCGGACTCACACGAATACCTTTCGGACATTGAGCACCGCGAAGAAGGGGGCACGCCCGCCATCATCGAGTCCATTCGTGCCGGACTCGTGTTCCAACTCAAGGAAGAAGTTGGAACAGAACGCATCCGGTCCCTCGAGGAGAGTTTCATCGACAGGGCGATCTCGTCATGGCAGGAGAACCCCAACCTCGAGATCCTCGGCAACCCTGATGCCGAACGGCTGAGTATCGTCTCGTTCGTGGTCAAGCACCACGGCCAATACCTCCACCACAACTTCGTTGTGTCACTTCTCAACGACCTGTTCGGGATCCAATCACGCGGCGGATGCTCGTGCGCCGGACCATACGGCCACACCCTCCTTGGTATCGACGAAGAACACTCCCACGATATCGCCGATGAAGTCATCCTGGGATGCGAAGGAATCAAGCCGGGTTGGATCAGGGTCAACTTCAATTACTTCATCTCAGAAACCGTTTTCGACTTCATCGTCGAGGCTGTACACCTCGTGGCGACCTTTGGCTGGAAGCTGCTCCCCTGGTACCGATTCGACGTCGAAACAGCCGGTTGGGAGCACGTGGACGGACGTGGCCGTACGCCGTTCTCGTTGTTCGACATCGAATACACTCAGGGAGAGTTGAGCTACGACGCTGCTCCCGAAATCGCAGACGACTACGAACTCGCCGCCTACATCGCTGAGGCCAAGGCGCTCTTCGAATCAATCGATCCCACGACCGGGCCTGCCACTGCGCCGTTGCATGCCACCGCATCCTTCGAGGACCTTCGCTGGTTCCTCCTCCCCGAAGAGGTGCGCGGCGGTGAGTGACCCGACGCCACTCTGGTTCACCGAATCGTTGGCGGACACACCGACCGAACACGAGGTCATCGTTGAGGGAACACCGATCAGATACCTGTCATGGGGAGGCAGAGGCAAGCCAGGATTGGTCTTCGTGCACGGTGGCGCGGCCCACGCACAATGGTGGTCGTTCATTGCTCCGATGTTCACAGAGGAATGGCATCCAATAGCTCTGCACCTCTCAGGACACGGCGACTCCGGGCGCAGGGACTCATACTCACACGCTATGTGGGCACAGGAAGTGATCGCTGTGTCGAGAGATGCAGACTTCCCTGGCCCCCCGGTGGTGGTTGGACACAGCCTCGGGGGGATGGTCACCATCCAGACCGCAGCAACGTATGGTGAGGACCTCGCAGGCGCAGTGATCGTCGATGCACCGGTGAGGCGCCCGGACCCCGAATCGGAGGAGGGTCGTTCAGGCCGCGCGTTCCGTGCACCTGGCATCTACCCCACCCTGGCGGAGGCCAAGGAGCATTTTCGCCTGATCCCACCTCAACCCTGCGAGAACGACTACATCGTCAACCATATCGCGGAGAACTCGCTCCATGAGACTGAGGACGGGTGGACGTGGAAGTTCGACCCGCGGCTCTTCATGGGAACGCTCGTTCCTCTGAGAGATCAACTCGCTTCTGTGCGCTGCCGGGTTGCGCTGTTCACTGGCGACAAGTCCGTCGTCGTGCCCCCCGACACCGCCCAATACATGTATGAACTCATGGGGAGAGTGGCTCCAGTGGTCTCGATACCGCAGGCTCATCATCATCTGACGCTCGACCAACCTCTCGCGTTCGTCGCGGCCCTGCGAACACTTCTCGCCGACTGGGACCACTCGATCGGTTTCTCAAGAGACGCATAAGAGCAAGCGCGTTTCGCTGGAGTCACCGGGCATGGAACACTACGTCTTGAACGTGGATCGCGTTTCGTATTACGTAGTACGTACTACGTAATACGAAGACCCTCAGCCTTCTTCGTCTGACTGTTCACTGTCAACCGTCGCCTGTCTGCTTGCCTTCCGCTTGCTGCCCAGAACCGATCGATCGGCGGCCTCGGCTCCGGTGATGGACACAGGGATCCCTGCCAGTTCCATTCGTCTGGTGAGAGCGTCACGGAAACGTTTGGGGAAGGCCCCGAACCCTGAAAGAGGGATCGTCTCACCGCGTATGAACCTTGCGAGTTCTTCCCCATCGACCAGCACAGGAGGTGGAGATGCCAGCGGCTGACCGGGGGGGTTCCCCTGATCAAGACGCGTCACCGCGCCCGTGCTCTCCGGATCGATCGCAACACGCACGTACCACGGCAGGAACTCGGCTGACTCATCGTAATCGAGGTGGAACTCACTCACAGATTCGTACGGAACCCGATAGGCAAAGTCCGTGGGGTCAGACCCGACAACAAGGAACAATGCCCTGTCGCTGAGAACCCAGAACATCACAGCACGCTCCCCTGAGCGCGCATCCATGCCAGCCGCAGAACGGTCGAGGGATTCACCACCGACGGTCAACGGACGAGCCTTCGCCTTGGCCTCGGTTCGGCCGAGTTCAAGAACGGTCTGTTTGAACGATTGAAGAATTGCCATACCCACAGGCTAGACGCTCATCCGAGGCCGGCCGTCCGTTCTTGGAGGACCTACCGAGTCTTGCGGACGAAATCTCCGCAAGGACGAGTGGTCGGGTACCTTTGCGCCATGGCGCGCGATCTGTTGAACACGGGACGAGAACATGCCTGGTCATGGCCACTGGCGGACTGGGACCAGATGTGGCGACCCAACATGTGGCTCAAGAAGCCACCCCGGCCCCACAAGGCCCATATCTGGCACATCGCAGCCATCATCGCGATTGCCACATACGCGAACATCATCTCGAACCTGGTCCTCGATCCTGTGTGGCACATCCCTTTCCAGCTTGGGATTCTCGGAATCGCCATGCTCATAGCCACACGAGCCGGTACAACGTGGACGTCAATGGGCCTGAGGAAGGACCGCGCCAAGCGTGGCTTCATCGTCGGTGGAGTGATCATCGGGCTGATCATGATTGGATTCATCATCGCGATAACTGCAGCTGCCATCTTCCCCGGGCTCCGTCCGATGTTCGAGAACACTGAGGTGGTAGAGAACTCGACAGGGTTCGTGCTGTTTCAGGCGTTCGTCCGGATCCCGCTCGCCACCGCGTTCTATGAGGAGATGCTCTTCCGCGGAGTTATCTTCGGTATGTTGACGCGCAGGCATTCGCCGCTTCTCGCGGCTGTGATCACGTCACTGCTGTTCGGGCTGTGGCACATCGCCCCGACGCTCGCCGACCCTCCAAACGCACAACTCGACCCGAGCAATCTCCTCGACATCGCCAAACTCGCTGTATTCGCGGTGGCCGGGACAGCTCCCGCCGGACTTGCGTTCTTGTGGGTTCGCCTCTACGCCAACAGTGTCTGGGCCTCGGTGCTCGCCCACATAGGCACCAACAGCATCGGCATCCTGGCTGCCCTATTCGTAGTGAGCTTCATGTAGGGAGAGTCAGAGAAGCAGTATTTGGTATCTGGTCCCTGGTACATGGCTAAAGACAGGTTCCGCAGGAGGTACCAAGTGCCAAGTACCAAGTACCTCTTTCCCTTGACAGGTTTGCGTTGAGCTGCAAACATTGCGGTGTCTGGTCCTTTGCGGGGCCGGGTAAGCGACAAAGGAGGACCGATGAGACGGCAGATTCAGCCGACCAACGCATCACCGGTCTTTGCTCGCGCCCGCATGCGGTAGATACATTCCCGCACCCGCACCCGAGATTCGCCACCGGTGACGTCACCGTCGTCGTGCTCCTGTCTCTTCTTCCGTATTCAAAGGACCATTCATGATCCCCGTCAGAGCCTATTTCAAACTCTTCAAGGCCTACCTCGAGCCGCATCGCCGACAGGCAGTGCTGCTCGCCGCGGTGCTGGGTTCAACGATCGCGCTCCAACTGCTGAACCCGCAATTCATCCGGGCATTCATCGACGGTGCTACGTCAGGAGATGACGTCAGTTCGCTCTGGCCAATCGCTGTCGCGTTCATGGTCGTCGCCATTGCTCACCAGCTCCTGATGGTGTGGGCGACCTACCTGGCCGAGAGGATCGGCTGGTCCGCAACGAACCAGCTTCGGGCTGACCTCACAGACCATGTGCTGCACCTGGACATGAGTTTCCACAAGTCGACGAGCCCTGGTTCGCTGATAGAGCGTATCGATGGGGACGTAACTGCACTGTCCAACTTCTTCTCATCGATGATCATCAAAGTCATCGGAAACGGTGTCCTACTGATCGGAATCATCGTGCTCTTGTGGGCAGAGTCATGGATTGTCGGCATCACCATCACCGCCATCACGGTCACGACGTTCCTTGGCCTCTTCCGGCTCCACGGGGTCATCGTTCCGTGGCAGAAAGAGATCAGAGCGACTGCTGCCGAGCTGTACGGGTTCGTCGGTGAGCAGGTCGATGGAACCGAGGATGTCGAGGCGAACGGCGCCACGGGGTACATGCTGTCCAGATTCGACGACATCCAGGCACGATGGGAACCCCAGGTTGTGCGCGGATGGAGGGGATGGTCATATATGTGGATCGGCTCGATGATGCTCTACTTCGGGTCCCTGATCGTCGTTTTCGTCCTCGGGTCCTACCTCTTCGGTATCGGAACGCTGACCCTTGGCACCGTCTACCTCGTGTTCCAGTATGTCCAGATGGCGCACAACCCTGTCGAGCAGATCAGACAGGAACTCATCGACCTCCAGAAGGCAGGCGCATCCATCGAGAGAGTTCAGAGCTTGTTCGACACCGAGTCGGCTCTCGCCCGCAACAACTCAGCGACATTGCCTGGAGGTCCCCTCGGCGTCGAGTTCGATGACGTCACTTTCAGCTATGGAGATGCCGACGACGAGACGGTGCTCGAAACAGTCAGCTTCTCCATCGCCCCCGGACGGGTCGTTGGACTTCTCGGAAGGACAGGAAGTGGAAAGACCACGGTTGCCCGGCTCATCACACGACTCCATGAACCCCAGACAGGGAGCGTGAAGATCGGTGGCATGCCGACATGGGACGTGGAAATGGCGGACCTCAGACACAAAGTGGCGATGGTGACCCAGGATGTCCAACTTTTCAGGGCGACGGTGAGGGAGAACCTGACCTTCTTCGACGACTCGACACCGGACTCGGAACTGATGGCTGTAATCGCCAGGCTGGAACTCGAGCCATGGCTCGAATCGTTGCCAAACGGGCTTGATACGATGCTCGAAGCAGGCGGTGGGGGGCTCTCCGCGGGCCAGGCACAACTCCTTGCATTCACGAGGGTATTCCTCAGAAATCCGGGCGTCGTCGTCCTTGACGAAGCCTCGTCACGCCTTGACCCCGCGACAGAGCGCCTCATCGAGCGCGCTGTGGACCATCTCCTGGAAGATCGAACAGCGATCCTCATAGCCCACAGACTCGCGACCGTCGCCCGAGCCGATGACATCGTCATACTTGATGACGGCAAGGTGATCGAACAGGGCGACCGAGAGACGCTGCTCTCGGACCCTGACTCGGTGTTGTCGGGGCTGATCGCAACCGGCATGGAGGAGGTGCTCGCATGACCGAGCAAACGACTCCGTGGTTCGGGAGGATCCTGTGGGAGATGATCAAGGCACAGCCCCTCAGGTACGGGTTCGCTCTGGTGCTGTGGACCACGATCTGGACGATGCCGATCCTCGTCGGGCTGATTACCGCCCGGTTCTTCGACCTGCTCACAACCGGCATCGAATCATCCCAGGTCATATCGCTCGTCGTCGCCGTGGGCGCATACGCTGCAGCGCGTTCCGTCGTCATCCTCATCGGCATGCGCAACCACGGAACCATGCTGTTTCGCGCCCACGCTCTCATACGAAGGAACCTGCTCACAAGGATCTACGAGTTGCCCGGCGCAGCAGGACTCGACGAGACACCTGGCGAGGTAGTCAGCAGATTCCGTGATGATGTCGAACACATCGTCGAACCATTCGACTTCACCGCGGACGTCGTTGGGGCCACAGTGTCTGGGATCATTTCTTTCGCCATCATGTGGACGATCGACCCCGTTATCACCGTGGTTGTCTCGCTCCCCGTACTCGTGGTCGCGGTCGTTGCGAACCGTACGGGAGGAATCGTGAGGCGATACAGAAAGGACGCCAGGGACGCCACAGAGGCGATCACCGGGTTCCTTGGCGAGACGTTCTCGGCAACCCAGTCGATCAAGGTCGCTGGTGCCGAGGCACACATGCTCCACCGATTCGCCGCGCTCAACGACGTGCGCAAGACGATGATGGTGCGGGACCGCACATTGACCTCTGTTCTGGAGGCTACGTTCCGTAACACCGTGAACATCGGCACGGGTCTGATCCTCCTGCTCGCCGCGGGGCGTCTCGGTGCGACAGGCACAGCGGGCATCTCTATTGGCGAGTTCTCGCTCTTCGTATTCCTGCTGACGCTGGTCACGGAGGCCTCCTACTTCTCAGGTCGGTTCGTCGCGCAGGCCAAGCAGGCAACGGTATCCGCGCAGCGTCTCACAGACACACTCTCGGGAGCTTCTTGGGATCGGGCCTATGCAAGGGAGGGGCTGATTTCAGTCCACGGATCGCCCGATGAGGATCTGCACCTTGCCGAACCCGATCCATTCCGATCACTACAGATACGCGGACTGACATACGTCTATCCCGGTTCTACCAACGGGATCAGGGGAGTCGATATTGAGATTGGCCCTGGCGAATTCATCGTGGTCACAGGGCGGATCGGATCGGGAAAGACGACGCTCCTTCGCACCATCCTCGGATTGCTCCCCGCTACAGAGGGGACGATCATTTGGAACGATGACACGATCGATGATCCTGCCACATTCATGGTTCCACCGCTCGTGGCCTACACACCACAGGTGCCGAAGCTGTTCTCGATGTCATTGAGAAACAACCTTGATCTCGGTATCGATCTGTCAGATGCAGAGCTTGATGAGTCCATTCACATCGCAACGATGAACAGAGATCTGGGCGATATGCCAGACGGTCTCGAGACCATGATCGGACCCCGTGGCGTGCGGCTCTCTGGTGGGCAGATTCAGAGGTCAGCCTCGGCTCGCATGTTCGCTCGTGACCCACAATTGCTCGTGCTAGATGACGTGTCATCGGCCCTGGATGTCGAGACGGAGAAGGTTCTGTGGAGTCGCCTGTTTGCGGCCAGGGCGGGAGTGGCAACACTCGTCGTATCACACCGTTATGCGGCGCTGGCCAGGGCAGACCGCGTCATCGTGATGGAGGATGGGCACGCTGTGGCAGTGGGTACGGCAGAGGAACTCGACAAGACGTCAGCCGCGTTCAGGTCAATATGGGCAGGAACGCCCTCATCCGCCGGCCATCACCCGTAAGAAGCCCCCAATGGCCCTCGCTCCTCGGCCCATCTCCCCCAGCAAGCTGAGGGAGAGCCTCGAGACTGCTAGGGGCGAGTGATCAGCAGAACCTCGATCTCGAAGGTGAGAGCTTCGCCTGCGAGCGGATGGTTCACGTCGAGTTTCACGGTCGTTGCTGAGACCTCAAGGACCTCGGCAGGTTGGCCGGTATTCATCGTCACCGTATCACCGACGGACAGTTCACCCTCGGATGGGTCATATGGCAGTTCGAGAACGTTCTCTTCGCTCCACTCGCCGTACGCATCCGCTACTTCCATACGGACCGTGTTGGTCTCGCCAGCCTGTGCTCCGCGCACCGCCACATCGAATCCTGAAATCACCTGGCCCGTCCCGACCGTGAAGCTGAACGGGGTTCCTCTGTCGCGCGACGAGTCAAATTGTGAACCGTCGTCGAGAGTGCCGACGTAGTGAACCTCGACAACATCGCCATCCTGGGCGACAAGATCGCCTGATTCGGGTTGGGTGGACTCAGTCACGGTTGCCTCCGTTGTCGTCGGAGCGACCGTGGCACCGTCGTCTGAGCCGCTGCACGCAGCAGCAACGATGCCAAGTGCGGCAACGAGCAGGAAGAGACGACGGTAACGCATGAGGTATCTCCGGAGTAGATGAAACGGAGAGGCTACTGAGACAGGGGGGTACTTGGTACTTGGTACTTGGACGGACCCTGAGCGTCTCTGCCCTCTCCCCCGGCCTTCGCGGGGGAGATGTCGAGGAACGAGACAGAGGGGGGAGACCAAGTCGCACCACTCACCTCGCACCTGTGCCAAGAAACCCACGAGCTCAGTGGAACCTCGTGGTCTCCCCCGGCATCCGACCTCGCTGCGCTCGCCCACCTCCCCCGCCCAAAGAGCCGAGGGAGGAGAAGCATCTGTAATCTGTCCTCATGGCTTCCTATACCCCTCCCGTTCGTGACATGACCTTCACCCTCGAGACGATCGCTGGCATCGAGTCGATCATCAGCGCACCTCAATTCGACCACGTCGACTCAGACACGATCGAAGGAGCTCTCGACGAAGCTGCCCGCTTCTTCTCCGAGGTCTTCGCCCCGACGAACGAGATCGGGGATGAACAAGGCGCCAGGCTTGTCGACGGCCAGGTCATCACACCCGAAGCGTTCAAGCCCGTGTGGGGCAAACTTGTCGACGCGGGGTGGACAGCGGTGACCGGGTCACCTGAGTACGGAGGGCACGGGTTCCCCAAGACGTTCGGTATCGCGATATCGGAGATGATGACCTCCGCGAACCTTGCCTTCTCCCTCAATCCGATGCTCACCGGCAGCGGGATCACGCTCCTGACCCGTCACGGGAGCGACGAGTTGAGGGACCTGTACCTGGCCAAGCTCATCTCGAGCGAGTGGACAGGAACGATGGTCCTCACAGAATCAGAAGCTGGGTCTGACGTTGGGGCGCTCCGCACGAAAGCCGACCCCAACCAAGACGGAAGTTACCGCATCAACGGGACGAAGATATTCATCACCTGGGGCGACCACGATCTCACAGACAACGTCATCCATATGGTGCTCGCCCGAACCCCGGATGCACCCGCAGGCACCAGGGGAATCTCTCTCTTCCTCGTACCGAAGTACCTCCTCAACGACGACGGCACACCGGGCGAGCGGAACACGGTCGAGGTCGTATCGGTCGAACACAAACTCGGCATCCATGCCAGCCCAACCTGTGTACTGTCCTTCGAAGACGCCACCGGGTACCTGATCGGTGAAGAGAATCAGGGCATGCGGTACATGTTCACGATGATGAACCAGGCACGCCTCGAGGTCGGCCTCGAGGGGCTAGCCGTTGCGGAGCGGGCATACCAACATGCAACCGAATATGCCAAGGAGCGCATCCAGGGGCGAGCGATCGGAGCTGATGGGCCCTCACCCATCATCGAACACCCCGACGTTCGTCGCATGCTCATGACCATGAAGGCATATACCGAGGCGATGCGAGGTCTCATCTACGACGCTGTCGCAGCCGACGACCGCATGCACTCAGCCAGTACGGAAGAAGAGCGCGATGCTGCCCGCGATCGGCTTGCCCTCCTGACACCGATCACGAAGTCGTGGTGCACTGACCACGGTGTGGACGTCGCGTCGATCGGTATCCAGGTGTTCGGCGGAATGGGGTTCATCGAGGAGTCTGGTGCCCCGCAGTTCTATCGCGATGCCAGGATCACACCGATTTATGAAGGAACGAACGGGATCCAGGCACTCGATCTAGTGATGCGAAAGCTCCCTGTGCAGGGCGGCGCCGTTATCAACGCGTACCTCGATGAAATCGATGCCCTCGCCGTCAACCTTGCAGCGACCGACGACCTCAGCGACATCGCTGGTGCCCTCTCTCGCTCTCTCGCCGCTGTTCGCGATGCGACGACGTTCCTGCTCGAGGCAGACCCTGGCGACGCCATGGCAGGGGCAACCTCGTACCAGGAGATGCTCGGCACACTCGCCGGCGGCTACTACCTCGCACTCCAGGCAAGGGCGGCCACCAAGGGAGCACAGGACGACCCGTGGTTCGCGGCCAAGGTGTCGACCGCTCGCTTCTATGCGATGACAATTCTTCCATTGGTCAGCGGCATGGCTGGTGCGGCCACAAGCGGTTCGAACGTTCTCTTTGCCATTGATGAGAGTCTGATAGGAGGCGTCAAATGACACCCAGGAAGGCGGCAGCGTTCTTCGACCTGGACCGAACGATCATCGGCGGATCGTCCATGTTCATCTTCGGACTGGTTGCCTACAAGACCGGACTCGTGACCAAGAGGGAACTGCTCAAAGATGCCAACAACGCCGTGGCGTTCAAGATGTCCGGGGCGTCCGACGAGAAGACAAACGCCGTCAGGGACCGCATTCTCCAAGCGATCGAAGACGTCGAGGTTACGACCCTGACCGACATGGCCGACGAGATCATTCCAAAACTGATGCACGACGTGCGACGAGAAGCGCGCGGACTCATCGATCTTCACACTGACGCGGGCCGCGACACGTACATCGTGTCTGCCTCTCCCATCGAGATCGTCGGCAGGTTCGCCGAAGAGATGGATATGACCGGGGGCCTCGGAACAGTCGCCGAGATCCGCGATGGCAGGTACACAGGAGAACTCGCACAACCTTTTTGCTACGGGGAGGGCAAAGCCCAGGCACTGCACCGGATCGCAGATGAGATGGGCTACGACCTCGAGGCAAGCTACGCGTACACGGACTCGGCCGGTGACATGCCCATGCTCGAAGCTGTCGGACATCCCGTTGCCGTTAACCCGGATAGGACCCTCGAAACGATTGCCTACCACAGGGGATGGCCGATCGTGGAGTTCTCCCGCACGAAGAAGAAAGTCATCAAACGCACGACGGCAGCCACCGGAGCCCTCGCTCTCGCAGGGTCCTCCTTCGCCGTCGGCTGGTACTGGGGAAGATCAGCCAACAACTAGCAACTCTCCCTTCTCCCCCGGCCTTCGCGGGGGAGATGGGCCGAGGAACGAGGGCCAGAGGGGGGAACTCAAGTCGCACCACTCTGCTTGGACCGACTCCCGAGTCTGCTTGGACCGAGGAACGAGGGCCAGAGAGGGGAACCCAAGTCGCACCACTCTGCTTGGACCGACTCCCGAGTCTGCTTGGACCGAGGAACGAGGGCCAGAGAGGGGAACCCAAGTCGCACCACT
>Ga0164313_10003829_pt1 | contig 13416 bp, 14 predicted proteins | sample GuaBasSedimGuay4_FD_113735 | JGI IMG/M metagenome (GOLD analysis project Ga0164313, IMG submission 113735) | Subseafloor sediment microbial communities from Guaymas Basin, Gulf of California, Mexico - Guay4, Core 4569-4, 0-3 cm | ecosystem: Environmental > Aquatic > Marine > Hydrothermal vents... | reverse complement strand
TTTAATTGACCCGCTAAAAATCCACTGGAAAAAGACCATTGTAAATTATAACCACCGCAAGGACCATCTAAATCCATAATTTCTCCACAAAAATATAAACCTTTTATTTTTTTACTTTGCATTGTGTAAGGATTTATTTCCTTGAGTCTAATGCCACCACGAGTAATCATAGCCATCTTAAAGCCTTCATGACCATTAACGGTCAATGGTGTCCAAGCTAAAAGTTTTACGAGCTTGTCGCGTGCTTGTCCTTGAAGTTTATTCCAACCTAACTGCGGATCTACATTCGCAAGATTACATAAAGAGAGGCTTAAGGAGTGTGGTAAAAGTGTTTGAATTAGGCTTAGGGTATTTCTATGAGGGTTTTGAAGTAGTTCATTTTTTAAATGTATGCGTATTTGCTCTTCGTTCATGCCTTTGCTAAAGTTTAAAAGTATGGGCACCTCATCGAATTTGGATAAAATAGGGGTTATTTCTCTTGAAAAGTCAAGTACAACAGGTCCTCTTATTCCTGATTTGCTAAAGATAAGATCACCTAGGGCAAATAGTTTTTTATATTTTTTCATATCAACACGTATATGTACCTTTGCGATAGTATCAGCTCTACAATTAGCTACCCAACTTTCTTTTACTTTTAAGGGCATCATGGCAGGATAAAGTGCTGATATTGTATGCCCTACAGCTTTTGCCATGAGGTACCCATCTCCTTCTGCGCCCAACACAGGATACCCCATACCACCACTAGCAACAATAACGGCATCTGCCTCAAAAGTGTCTGTTTGTGTACAAACACCAGTGACATGTACATCATTATGCATAAGTGACTCTACTTTTTGAGAGCATAAAATTTTGATGTTAAGTTTTTTCATTTCCTCTGCCATAGCATTAATAACTGTAGAGGAGTTATGTGTAATAGGAAAAACTCTATAGCCATCAGGAGCATGGCTCTCTACGCCAATATTTGCAAAAAAATGAATAAGCGCTTTATAATCTAAAGCATCAAGAGCAGAAGTCATAAAGCGACCATCTCGACCAAACCTAGCCATAAAATCTTCATTGGAAAGAGTATTAGTTAAGTTGCAGCGTCCGCCACCTGTGGCTTTTAGTTTGGAAGCTAGTTTTGAAAGTTTCTCCAAGATAAGAACAGACTTACCTTTTCTTGCAGCAGTAATGGCGGCCATCATGCCAGCAGCACCTGAGCCTATTACAATAAGGTTGTGTTTAGGCACTAATTGCTTCCAAAACTTTCGCCACCATTAAGCCTCCAAATGTACCAAAAATATATCCCATCATTGCCATAAGTACACCTATGGGTATGAGCGCCCTTGAATAGGCTGATGCCAATATAGGAGCAGAAGCAATACCCCCTATATTGGCTAAAGAAGCTACAGCCAAAGTAAATAAGTCAAATTTAAAAATCTTAGCAAAAACAAGCATAATTAGTACATGTATTAAAATAATGACAAATCCTGCCATAATATACAAGGGGGCTTCTGTAAGTTCTGTAAAGTTGGCTCTAGAGGCAATTAGAGCCACAATTAGATAAAGCATCATATTACCCAATATGGAAGAGCCTGAAAGCTTAGCCAAAGGACTCATGGCTAGAAAAATACCCGCAAATGTGGCAAGTATCACAGTCCATGTCGTGTTGGTAAGGAATGTACTCTCGGGAAGAAAATTTGCCATGTATTGCAAGAAAAAAGAAAGTAATAAAGAAGTAGATAGAAGTATAAATACAGAAACAGGAGTTGGAGATTTTTTTTCTTTTTCTTTTTTCAGAAGTGTATTACCCACAGTATCTATAATAGAAGTATCTGCTTTAGTCCAAAGATTGAATCTTTTTGCCAAAGGCACAAGACTCAAAAGAATCATTACCCAAATAGCATAATCTATAGAATCTATGAGCAAAGTATAGCCCATAGCAGAATCGGGCAAATTCAAAGCTCCCTGTATAGCTACCATATTTGCAGTACCTCCCATCCATGAGCCACTTAAAGCAGCAAAAGCCTTCCATGCATTGGGGGCAAAATAGCTATGAAATAGTGCAAAAGTAAAAATGAAGCCCAAGGCAATGCTAAAAGAGCTAAGAAAAAATCCCAATAACATCTTTTTGCCTAGCTTTAAAATTTCTCGCATATCTGCAGAAAGAAGCATGAGAAAAATCATCGCAGGCAATAGGTTTGATTTAAAAATTTTATAAATGTTTGTAACAGATTCAGATTTTTGCCATAAACCAAAAGTGGAAGCCAGCATAATTACAAAATATAAAATCACAATAGAAGGCAAATAGGCAAAGAGTTTATGTTGAGATTTTTTTTCAGTATAGACAATAGCTGAAGCAATAAAAATCAATACAGCAAGATAGGCAAAACCATTTTCAATCATGCAATAAATCCAATCCTGTGGCTCGTATTTCTTTATGCTTATGAAAATGAAAAGTTTTATAGTCTTTGGTTACAGGCTCTATGAGAATAATATATTTGTTTGAATATTGTTTATGTATTTTACTTTGGTTGTAAATAAGTAAGCGTATAGATTTTTCAAACATTTCTAGGATATTGGCAGTTTTAAAAAAATTATTAGGCATTGTCTTGTCAAAAGAATTTTCTCCTATTGCATCTACAGCGAGTATGGCGGAGGAGGAAGCTTCACTAATGCCCAAATTTTCACAAATAAATCCATCTCCATAACTTTCATTTTCAATAATATGTTCATCAAAAATACCTGGTATAGCCATAGTGGCTAGTATGGCATCTTTAATGTAAATATCGTCTTTCTGACTGAAAACTTTTTTATTTCCAGTACGAAGATTGGTAGCTATTAATTTGAGTGGAACTTGGGTATCTTTCATTTTTTTATCTTGAAAAATATCTTGAAAAATATTTGCTATTTTATCATTATCTACCAGAGCGTTACCAGAAAAAGACAACTTCACCCAAGCAGAAACAGAAGCAAATTTACGTATATTACTATATATTTTTGCTTCATTCATGCCTATAGATAGGCAAGCAGCAATGATGCCACCCATACTTGTACCAACTACTTCGCTAGGAAATATCTCATATTTTTCCATATCATGCAAGACTCCTAAATGTGTTATTCCTAGTGCACCTCCACCAGAAAGAACCAAAGTGAAGTTATGAGTTTTTAAATATTGTATCACTTAGGCAGACCTTGATTGTTATTTTATATTATAGCGACTTTTATCATTGGCAAATTTAATAGACCCTTTATAGTTTTTTTGTATTTCTCTTTTACTTTCTTTTTCTTTACCAAGGGTTCTGAGCATCCTGTGCGAAAGTATAAGCATCTTGGGATTAGCTTTTTGGGCTATTTTCCCTATGGTAAGAGGTGTCATGTGTAGTTTAGCAGCTACACCATTGGTACCTTTAGGTATAGCATTGTGTGCAACTAGAATATTTGTATTTTTAGCTAACTTTTCCAAAGTGCGATAATCACCATTCATATCTCCTGAAAATGTAAAACTTTTATTTCCTATGTTTATTCTGTAGGCTATGGCAGGAATAGGACCATGATGTACTGAGACGGCAGAAATAGAAATACTATTTTTATTATAAATAACTTTTATTTTTTTATTTTTGTCTATATTGTGGGTTTTAAGTTGTAGCCTTGCCGAACCATCCAAATGGTCTCCCAAATACTGCCAAGCACCGTCATCATCATCAAAAAGTCTTTTGATAAATGTTTTGGTATCTGACATAAAGTCATTACCTTGAGGACCAAATATATCTAAAACACCAGAAGCATTTGTAAAAAAACTGGATTTAAGCAAAGCAGGTAAATCAGCAGTATGATCTGCATGTAGATGCGTAAGAAGGATTACATCCAAATCGGCAATATTTGCAGCTACCTCCTCAAAGCGCAAAGAAGCACCCCCTCCAAAATCTATAAGAACCTTACTTTCTCCATTTATCCACAAAAGATAGGCAGTAGAAGCCCGTTTATCTCCGCTTTCTGGCCCTCCAGAACCTAAAACCTGAAGGCTTACTTGCCCAAATGCAAATAATGAAGCAAAAGTGAGTAATAAAAGTATTTTAGACATAAAATTAATCCTTATTTTAATGTTTGTTTATGGGTACATAAAAAGTACATAAAAAAGAGTGTACAATATCTTTTATGTAAAGATTGTGCAAAAAGGGGAAAAATGAAAAATATTTTGGCAGAAGTTGCGGTACTTTTTTCGTATCCTAAAAATTTAATTATTTTGATACTTCGCTGGTTGCTTGCTTATGGATTTGCTATGCCTGTAGTACTTAAGGTAAACAATGTAGATGATACTATTTCTTGGTTTGATAAGATGTCTATACCCTTACCTGCACTAAGTACTTATTTAGTCTTAGGTATTGAAATTGCTGGTATTGTACTCTTGATTTTGGGTTTATTTACAAGATTTATTTCTGTGATGTTAGCCTTTGTGATGTTAGGGGCTATATTTTTTGTTCATTTAGCTAATGGTTTTTCTGTAGCTAATAATGGCTTCGAGGTGCCACTTTACTATTTAATCTTCTTGATGATATTTGCAAGTTTTGGTGCAGGTAAATATAGCTTTGATCATATATTAAGCAAGGATATAAACTATGAATAATGAAAATATATTTTCTCATTTTCCTCTTCTTGCAGCAAACTGGGGTGTTTTGCTTAAATTTTTTATCATTATTATACTTGGACTTATGGTTGCTATATATATCTATGATAGGTATATACAAAGAAAAAATCAACTCCTAATTAACTTTCCATTAATAGGTCGTATGCGTTATTTATTTTATATGCTTAGAGGGCCTATGCGTCAGTATTTTGGAGATGAAACATTTTATGATTCTTTTGAAAAACTTGAGTGGATTAATAAGTCATCAAAAAAAGAAAATGCTTATCTTTCTTTCTCGCCTTCTGAGCCTTATGCCAATCAAAAAATACTTTTCAAGCATGCTAATTTTGTCAAAGAAGTAAAAGAGGTACAAGAAGCGTTTTCTGTTACTTTTGGAAAAGATAGAAAAAAACCTTATATCAGCCAAAGCATTGTAGGACGTTCTGCTATGAGTGATGGTGCAATTTCTCCAGAGGGAACAAGAGCTTTTGCCATTGGCGCATATAAGGGAAATTTTCCTATAAATACAGGAGAGGGGGGCTTAACCTCAAACTTTTTGGCTACCCTAAATACACATACTAGCAATATAGATTATCTAGAAATTAAAAAAGGTACTTGGTTTGCCAAGGGAACCTATAAACTCATTAGGTTATTAACCAACAAAGAAATTTCTCAACGTGTGTATAAAAAAATGTTAGTGCGTCAAAAAGATAGAGGAACTTTTATTTTTGATGACATTAAATTACTTTATTTTCGTATTGACTGGGCTAAAAACTTAGATTTATTTCCCTTAGATGTACCAGAAGGAGTGCAAGATATTACTTTTCAAATAGGTTCAGGATTATATGGGGTAAGAGATAGCGATGGCAATTTTGACAAGATACGTTACCAGAAAGTAATGCGTTTTTGTCGTATGACAGAAATTAAAATTGCCCAAGGAGCCAAACAAACAGGTGGAAAGCTTTTGGCCGCAAAAGTAAGTGATTCTATTGCTTACTATCGTGGTATTTCTGCAAATAAGAACCTTATTAGCCCTAATTGTTTTCCTTATGCCAAAGATATGAATTCACTTTTTGATTTTATTGATAATTTACAAAATCTTTCAGAAAAACCAGTAGGATTTAAAATTGTTATTTCTGATAGAGAAAATTTTGAACTTTATGCAAAAGCATTTAAGAAAAGAAAAGATGCAGGTAAAAATATAGCTGACTTTATTACTGTTGATGGCGGAGATGGTGGGTCTGCTACTGCACCACTAGAAATGATGTCTAAAATAGGTTTACCTATACGCGAAGCTTTGACTATTGTCAAAGAGGTACTCTTAGATTATGGTCTAGATGAAGATATTAAAATTATTGCAGCAGAAAAAGTATTGACACCGGACGATATAGTGGAACTTTTTTGTTATGGTGCAGACTTTATCAATATTGCAAGAGGCTTTATGATTTCTGCAGGATGTATCCGTGCACGTGAATGTTCAGGGGCAGGGGGTAGAAACTGTCCTGTGGGGCTAGCCACAATGGATGAAGGCAAAAGAAGTAAATATTTGGTTCTTCAAAAAGCAAAAAATATAGCTAATTATCATCAAGAACTCTTGCATGGAGTTCAATCATTGCTTGCTGTTATGGGAAAAATACACATAGATGAGTTGAATATGAATGACTTAATGATTAAAAAAGATACTTACCTAAAAGAAGTATAAGGTTTAAAATTAAACCAAACTATAAAGACCTAAAGTATTACAGCAGATATGCTAGCAATAATGCCTGCTTCTTCTTGAAGATGAACAAATGAAGCAGGGTTAATATCTGAAGAGAAGCCGTAGCACAAACATACATAGGTACAGCAATCAAAACTACAAGTACATAAGACAAGTAGCTACTGTCCTTAAATAAGACAGAAAGACTCTCTGGTATAGCTCTACCGTAATCAATGTGATGTGCTACCCCTTAAAATCAAGCCCCACAAAAGAGGTTTTGCTATATCTTTTAACAAAGTAAGAAAAGCATATTTTATTACTCGGCTAAAAGAAAAATATTTTTTAGAATTAAAATTTTCTGCACACTTATAGGTTTCGTTATTTCTTGCTAAAGAAAAGTTAGCTTGCCCAATCTTTGGACTTGCTGTTTCTGAAAAAATATTCTTAGGTTTTTTATCCTTGAGATCAAATAGATTGGTTAAAATTCCTGCTATCACGGCTACAACTATAGAAATAATCACACGATAAACTGTAAAAAAACAACCAAATAGGCCATACCTGCAAAAATAAGTCTAAAAAGAATATATGGTTCCGTAGCCACACTTAGTTGCCATAATGTCTCATTTTCTTCTAAAAATCTTTCTTAAATACAAATAGCTTGTTTGATGCGTTCTTGATTAAGTTTTTTTATAAGTTTTGCAGAAAGCTCACGATAGCGTTCTTCGTCGATTTGTAATTGTGTTTGGATATCTTTGTCCAAAAGTTTTTCTGTCCATGCCTTAAGAAGTTTTAATTCTTTTTTGGTTAACTTTCTCTTTAGAACTTCATCTAGGGCTTCATTTTCCTTTAATGGATGTACAAGTTTCTTAATATGTTTTTCTATTTCTTTTGCTAATGTTGACAATATATTTCCTTATTATTTATAAATTTGCATAATGATTAAGTATCCAAAGCCTGCCAAAAAAATACTACCAAAAAGATTGAGTGCCATATTTGCAAAAGCATGTAAATATTGTCCCGATTGCAATAAGAAAAAACTTTCTATAGCAAAAGTAGAATAGGTGGTTAATGCGCCCAAAATACCCGTAATCATAAAGGTTTTAAATTGAGGAGAAAAAGACGTGCTAAAATGAAAATATGCAAATAATATACCTATCAGCAGGCTACCTATGAGATTAACAGCTAGTGTACCCAAAGGCAAGACATGAATAAAGTGCTTATTAGTATAGCCATTCATCAGCAGACGTAAAGTGGCGCCTATGGCGCCCCCACTAGCGACTGCTATTATGCTTGTTAAGTTCATCATCTATGACCTTTTGCATTTCTTTTTTTGTAGTATCAAACCATTTTTTATCATCATTTTTTACAGATATACTAGCTAAGAAATGATAAGTAACCACACCAGAATGTCCTGTACGTATATGCTCATTTAGTATCCATTTACTACCTGTAATAACTACAGGCTGCACTTTGAGTTCTAATTTTTTTGCAATAATATTAGAACCTTGCTTAAAGCTAAGCAGAGCTTGTTTGTCTGTTCTGGTACCCTCAGGAAAAATTGCCACAGGACGGTGATATAATTCTTTAGATTCTTTCACATCTCTAATTAGCTTAATAAGCCCTGCTTTATTCGCACGATCAAGAGAAATCATTTCTCCATGACGAAGTAGATTGCCAAACCAAGGTGTGTCAAAAAGTTCTTTTTTTGCTACCCAGCGTACATGATTATTTTGCAAGGCTTCAAAACCAATGATATCCACTATGCCTTGATGATTCATAATATACATATCTGCACTTGTATCCATAATACCTTTTTGCGCAAGTTTACCACCCATCATAAACAACGTAATTGTATTAATATAGTGAACAATTGTACTTTTATATTTTCCAAAAAGCATTAAAGCAGGTATCATAAGCACTGCAGTATTAAAAGAAATGATAAAAGCACCCCAGTAGAATCTAATGCTCGCAAAGATTTTCATTTTTAATCCATCCTATAATACCTTTTTTATATTCAACTTTTTGATAGCCTTCTCGTTCTCCCAGTATTACCGTATCTAGTTTTGCATCTATGTATGCACTTACGGTGCTAGTCTCTGTGGGAAGTATATAAAGAGAAGAACCCTGTTTTACACATATTTTTTTATGTGGCACATAGAAAGTTAAAAGTGTAATCAGGGAAACAACACCTAAAACAAGATAGAAAAAGTCTCTCCTAAATAGAAACATAATAAAAAAGAAGATAAACAAGGCCATAAAAGTATATTTTTTTAGTTTTGCAAAATTATCTTCTTTTGGATTAAGGTCAGACTGAGTTGTGACAGCAGCATCTACTACAATTGTAGGAACTTCTAAAAATACATACTGTTTTTTAATAGTATTAAAATAAGTAAATTTAAGTTTTTTCTCTTCTAGGGGAAGTACAACATAATATTCAGCTTCTACTTTGGCATTTTCTCGCTTAAGTGTTTCTATGCCAGATTCTTTTACCTCACTAAGGTTCATATCTTCCATATTGGCTTCGAAAGCTTCTATGGAAAGTGTAACAATATGGTTTTTCTCATCAAAATTAGAAACTTGAGAATTTTTTATTTTCATATCTGCAGCTAAAACACCAGAAAAGTCTTTTCTTTTCTTTAGAGTACGTATGGGAATACGCTGCGAAGGTAAGTTGTAGTCTATATTTTGACTAGTAAGTAAAAGTTTTGGTAAATAAACATCTACAGCAGAGGCCTTAAAGTAAAAGGTATAAAAACTGTCATTACCGTTTCTAACAATAAGTGGTTTAGGAAAGAGAGGCTGAATACTACTTTGTGCATCAAAAACAAATTGGCTTTCATGACTTCCATTTTCTGCTATGCCTATAATGGTGACTGGAAATAATTGATTTTCATAAACAGTTTTGGGCACATAGCTGTATTTGAATTCACTTTGAGCCAGAGCAGGTGTCATAAAGGACAAGATAGCGATTAGTCCAAGATAAGCAAAATGTAATACCCTCATAGAGATTCAAACCCTTGAAGCATGCGTATGCCATCTTGGGAACCCAGTATTGCTTCTAAAGCACGTTCTGGATGTGGCATAAGCCCAAAAATATTTCTTTCTTTATTACATACTCCTGCGATAGAAGTCACGGAGCCATTCACCACTACAGGTTTGCCACTTGCATCAGAATAACGAAGTAGTATTTGCCCATTTTTCTCCAAATCATCTAATCCGGCATCATCAATATAATAATTCCCATCCGCATGAGCGATAGGTATATCTAAAACTTCATTTTTTTGACAAAGATTTAAAAAAGAATTGTTGTTATTGATGACCACAAGATTTTGATGTTTTGAAATAAAATGTAAATTATTATTACGCTTTAGTGCACCAGGAAGCAAGCCCGCCTCTGTGAGAATTTGAAAACCATTACAAATACCAAGGATTTTACCATTATTTTTAGCATATTCAAGCACAGCCTTCATGATAGGTGAGAATCTAGCAATAGAACCAGAACGCAAATAATCACCATAAGAAAAGCCACCAGGGATAACAAGCAGATTGATATTTTCTGGAAGTTTTTTATTTTCATGCCAAACAAGTGTCGTTTTGTGTCCTAATTTTTCAAAAGCATATTGGGTATCAAATTCACAATTGGTTCCAGGAAAACGCAAAATGGCTACTTCTAAAGATATTTTGTCTATGGATTCTTTTTGCATATTATTGTATCTCTATATTATAATCTTCTATTACTGTATTTGCGAGTAAGGTTTCACACATTTCTTCAACTTCGTTTTGAGCTTGAGTCCGATTTGTTGTTTCAAGTTTGATAATAATCTGCTTTCCTATGCGTACATCATTTATGTTCGAAAAACCCAAAGAGTCCAGTGCATGATGTGCTGCTTTTCCTTGTGGGTCGAGTACACCATCTTTCAAAAATACATTTACTACTGCTGTCATCGCTTTTCCTTATTTGTTTCTATTTTTTATTCTCTCAAGTACTAGCTTGTATGCCTCTATTAGTCCACCTAATCCTTCTCTGAATCGGTCTTTATCTAACTTATCTCCTGTTTTAACATCCCAAAGTCTAAAATTATCTGGGCTAAGCTCATCAATAAGTATAATATTACCATCTTTATCTCTACCAAATTCTAATTTGAAATCTACAACAGTAATATTAAGGTCAAGATAAAAATCTACTAAAATACTATTTATGCGTCTAGCCATATATCTTATATAGTCTAGTTCTGCTGTATCATTCACTAAGTTCAAGATAAGACAATGCTGGTCATTTAGCTTAGGGTCACCCAATTCATCATTTTTATAATCTAGTTCTACAAGTGTAAAAGGAAGTACTGTTTTATCTGCAATACCCAGATTTTTACTTAGAGAGCCTGTGGCGATATTTCTGACGATTACTTCTATGTAAATTACTTCAGCTTTTTTATGCAACATATTATTAGAATCTATAGTAGATACATAATGTGTAGGGATACCTTTTTGTTCTAAATATTTAAATAATTCTGTTGAAATTTCATTGTTTAAGGCACCTTTACCCTCTTCGCTAGACTTCTTTTCACCATTAAAGGCAGTAAGACTGTCTTTAAATTCTGAGATTAATAGATTTTGATCATCAGTTTTCCAAATTTTTTTTGCTTTACCCTCATAGAGAAGTTCCGTTTTGTTCATTATCTTTTTCCTTTGTTTGTAATAATAAGGGCTTTTAAAATATCAACTGCCGATTTAAGCTGTGCATCTTTATGGAGTTGCTCTTCATTAATGATACTGGCATCCACAATACTTTCATTATTTTCTGCTGTAGCATTGACTTCTTGTGGTATGCTAATATTTGCATCTATTTTAGCTAATTCACTCTCTAAATGTTTTTTGAGATCTTTTTCTTTAAGCAAAACGGGATCTTCTCTGTATTCTATTTTTCCCAAATGTACCAAAATGTCCGGAGTAACTCCAATAGCCTGTATGGTACGTCCACTAGGGAGGTAATAGCGAGCTACGGTCAATTTTAGGGCTTCGGCTTCACCTACTGGCATTACTACCTGTACAGAGCCTTTTCCAAAGGTTTTTTCACCTATAACAATGGAACGATTGAAATCCTGCAAAGCACCAGATACAATTTCTGATGCAGAAGCAGAACCACCATTTACTAGTACCACAAGAGGGGTATTTGCGTTTGTGCCTTCTTTGCTTGCAGTATAACTAAGGTTTTCACTTTTAAGTTTACCTTTTTGGCTGACAATTACTCCATCTTCTACAAATAAATCTACCAGTCCTACGGCTTGATCAAGTAAGCCCCCTGGGTTATTTCTAAGATCAAGAATGATACCTTTTGTATTATGATTTTCTTCCATTGCATTTTTAACTCCATCTACAACATTTTGATCAAAAGAAGTTACATGCACATACAAAAGTGTATCTTCAATAGTTTTAACATAAACAGATTGTATTTTAATAATATCTCTAACAATTTTGATTTTAAGTGGCTTAGGTTCTTTTTTTCGTATGATGGTAAGCACCAAAGATGTTTTAGGCTTTCCTCTCATTATTTTAACTGAATCATCAATATTCATACCTATGGTAGCTTGATCATTTATTTTCAATATAATATCGCCAGACTTAACACCTGCTCTAAATGCGGGTGTGCCTTTAATGGGAGCAATAACAGTTAAGGCTCCATCTTTCATACCTATAGAAATACCAAGTCCACCAAATTCTCCTTTGGTTTGTACGGAGAGGTCTTTAAATTCTTTTGTATTCATAAAAGATGAATGAGCATCAAGATTTGCCAAAAGTCCGTCAAGAGCTTTATCTACAAGTGCAGAAGTATTAATTTCATCTACATATTGACTTTCTATCACAGATAAAATTTGTGTAAACTTTATATAGGCTTCTAGCTTTTCTGCAGGAGAAGAAGGAGTATATGGTTTTTCTGTACTATTTTTAGCATAGGCAAAAGATCCAAACATATATGCTGCTGCCATAGTACTCATAAGTCCCAAGGCTATAACTTTTTTGCTTTTTTTAATCATTGAGTTTCTTTCTCCATTTGATAATTAATTTATTATTTTATTTAAAAACATCTAAAAGGTTGCTTTTTACTGAGCGATTAAGGAAGTATATAAAGTTAGGGTAAATCTATGTTAAATATAGTTCTTCTATGTAGCTGTCAGTTTCTTGCGATAAAATATATGCTGAATTAAATTATAATTATAGAAAGAGATCCATGAAAGCAATCTACCCCATAAATATTAAAAATGAATTTTACTTTAATTCCTCAGCACGAGATTTTAGCGTTGAAGAGATACCACTTTATGAGTTTACAGGCGAGGGGGAACATTTAGTCTTGCATATAAGAAAAAAAGATATGACCACATGGGAGATGCTAGATGCCATTTCTAACCATGTAGGTATTCGCCGCCGCGATATGGGATATGCAGGGCTTAAAGACAAGCATGCTATGACTTTGCAATACATCTCTGTGCTGGCCATATACGAAGAAAAGCTAAAAAACTTTAAACATGAAAAGATAAAAATACTCTCTACTGTACGTCACAACAACAAAATACGCGTAGGGCATCTGAGAGGCAATCGTTTTAATATTCGCCTTAAAAAAGTGCTAGGGGTACAAAAAGACAAGCTGGACTCTGTACTGAAATGGATTAAAAATAACGGCGTACCTAACTATTTTGGTAATCAACGTTTTGGCACAAATGCTAACAACTGGGAAGACGGCAAAAAACTTTGCGAAGGCACACTTAAGATGCGAGATAAAAAAACCAAAGAATTTCTTATGGGTTCATACCAGTCCTACCTTTTTAATAACTGGCTGTCCAAACGTATGGAGCTAAATCTTTTGCTTGAAAAATTTACAGAAAAAGAAACAGAACAAATTTTAGAACTTCCTTTGGGTTCTTTAAAAAATACAAAGTCACAGCCAAACTTTTTTAAATTAGTAGAAGGGGACACAATGATGCATTACCCCTACGGACGCTTATTTTTTGCAGAGGATTTAAGTGAAGAAGCCAAACGTTTCAAGGCTAAAGACATTGCTCCAGCAGGACTACTCCCTGGTAAAAAAGCCAAACATTCACAAGCTACAGCAGGCATA
>Ga0164313_10003828_pt1 | contig 13417 bp, 12 predicted proteins | sample GuaBasSedimGuay4_FD_113735 | JGI IMG/M metagenome (GOLD analysis project Ga0164313, IMG submission 113735) | Subseafloor sediment microbial communities from Guaymas Basin, Gulf of California, Mexico - Guay4, Core 4569-4, 0-3 cm | ecosystem: Environmental > Aquatic > Marine > Hydrothermal vents... | reverse complement strand
CCTTGGCGGCCGCATCTACCGGGGGTTCAAGCAGCTCACCGGTCGAGGGGACCGCCAGGCCAAGATCGCCGTCGAGATGACCCTCTACTTCATGCGCGGTCTAGCGATGGAGCGCATCTTTCGCGAGAACGACGCGCACTATGATGACCTGATCGAGCGTTGGAAAAAGGGCCTCCGCACGATGTTGAGCTAGTCGCAGGCACCCCACGTAGTAGTATCTGCATTCTGTTGGCTCCTCGCTTCTGCCTGTTTGTCTGTGTCGTCGTCATTGCGGCTGGTTCGGCTCGCCAGGTCGAAGCCCAAACCGACAAGGACTTCGCCATATGGGCGGCGCTGTTTGCGACAGGGCAGGTCTTCGCAGACAAGCCGAGCCCGATGTTTTGGCTCGATGTCCACGCTCGGCGTGGCGACAGCGGGACGGTTCATATTCTTCGTCCCGGCATCGGCTATGCGTTTGCTCCTTGGGTTTCTCTGTGGGCCGGGTATGCATGGGTGCCCGAGTGGTTTGATGCGACGGGCCAACGCACCGACGAGCAGCGCGTCTGGGAGCAGCTAATTTTCGACTACCGAAGCAAGCAAGGGCTGTGGTTCCAATCCCGAACTCGCTTCGAGCAACGCTTCTCGAACGCGGGGAGTGGAACAGCCCATCGCTTTCGCGAGATGGTGAGGCTCAACTACCGTCCCAAGGAGTCGGTTCCCGTCGGCATTGCGTTGTGGGATGAGCTCTTCGTTGGCATCCAGGGCGCCAACTGGGCCAAGCAAGGCTTCGATCAGAACCGTGCCTTCTTAGGGCTCGCCATCTACGCATTCGAGAAGCGGTTTCGCACCGAGATCGGTTACGCCAATGTCTACCTATCGCGACAACCCAATCGGTTGACCCACGTTCTGGGGTTCACCTTCTTCGTGAGCTTCAAGGGCAAGAAGCCCGCCCCGTGATCGGCCCGCCGCCTATTGCCCCGGGACCCCGTCGATGCCCGGCTTGAACCGGAAGATGTGGTACGGCGCGCTGGCGGCCATGTGGGCCTTTGATTGCAGCATTTGATCGGGGATCGCGCTGTCGGCGACATAGAGCCAGCCCTCGGGGCCGTAGCTCAACGCGTCCGCCCAGCGAATCCGGTCGCTGCGAATCAGCGTCGTCAGTTCGCCTTCCGGTTTCATGCGCATGACGGCGTTGTGCTCGACGTCGGTAATTAGGAGGTTCCCTTGGTTGTCCGTGCTGAGCCCGTCGTTGAGGGGCTTGGGGCCCACGGCTTGGACCCGCGCCGCAAGTGCCCCGGGGCTGAGCGAATCGTCGAGAAGATCTGTAACCTTGACTCGGTACATCGTGTCATGCGCCATCGCACCGTAGTAGACCCACTCGTCGTCACGATCGATCGCGACCCCGTCGACGCCCGGCTTGAGCACGACGATTCCGAAGAACACCATGTCCTTAGTCGGGTTGCGAATCAGCCAGTCCTGAGCGGACACCGATGGGTCGCTGTCGAGGACCCGGCGCGCCTTGCCGAGCTCCACGTCGTACACGACCAAGCCAGGGTTCTTTCGCCAGAAGCTGACATCCGCGATGAACACGTGCTTCCCTGTCGAGTCCACCTGCAGGTCCTGCAGAAAAGAGCCCAGCTGCGCGACTGATGAGTCAAACACGTGGTCGTGCACGACTGCGCCCGTTGCCAAGTCAAAAGCCAGGAGGCGCGCCTTCCCCGTCCCGTGATTGCCATGGTCGATCGTCCACAGGCGATTCTGCTGGTCGACGACGATGCCGAGCGGCGTTTCGAAGAGCGACTGTGCATCGTCGCTCGGAAAAGCCTTGGGTGCGCCGTCCACCCATTCGAGCAGCTTGGCGCCACTGGGCCGGCTCTCTGGGTGAATCGTATAGAAAACCCGCCCGTCAGCGGACACCGCCATGTTGCCGATCGGTTCGAGGCTGGTCACCACGACCTCGAGCTCGCTTTCGTTGAAGATCGGCGTGCCGCTCAGATCGGGGTATGGCTCGCCGCCCCCGTAGCGAATGTGCAGGACGATCGCCAGCAGAGCGACGAACACTACGAGGCCAACCAGAATGCGCGCGAAGAAACGTTTCATGGGTCGGGGACGCTATACCACGCCTACAACGCAAGCGGGTCGCTGGGCCATCGGTGGCTATTTCTGGCACATGTCTATCGCGTCAGAAGTTGTACCCGTAGCCGATACTTCCGACGTTCACGCTCAGATTGTTCGTGCGCGTGTATCGGTTGAAATAGACGTCGATGTCGTGCTGACGAGGCCGGCCGGGCGGGGTGATGTGAAACAAAACCTTGGCGCCCCATTCGTGAGCCCAGAACTCCGCCAAGTCCGAATCCGATGTGCGCGGAGCGCCAGGATCGAAATTCGCTAGGCCAAGATTCGTGGTCCAGAAATACACGGCGGTCTGGCGGTGCGCTCGATAGTGAGCGCTGATGTACGCGCGCTCGGTCACGTACTGGTAGATTTCCCCTAGAAGCGTGTGGGCGCGAACATCGTAGTCGTCTGCGAAGAACCGATAGCTCAGGCGTACCGTCGTGCTCGTCCGCGGAATGTGCTGCGCGAGAAGACCTGAGACAGTCTGCTTTAGGCGAGTCCCTGGAAACTGTTCTTGCAAGCGCGCGAAGCACTCGGTGACATCTGGGTTACACAGGAACGGCACCGAGTTCCATGGAGTGAGTAGGGCTCCCTTCTGCCACGCGATTCCGTAGCCCGCCTTGACCAAAGTGGTCGGGCTCAAGACCTGCGAGACTTCCACGCTTCCGCTGAGTCCTCCGCGGAAGTCGAATTTTCTCGTGAGCGGAACGATACGACGTGGCCACGGACCGTAAGGCGTGAACCAATCGAAGGAGCCATCGATTCTTGCGGTGATCGTCGCGTTGTCCTGGGCAAGGTCACGCGTGTAGCCGACACCGCCAAAGACCGAAGCGAACCATTCTTCGCCATGGCCGCCGTATGTGAACTTCAGCGTGTCGTCGTCTGTGGCTTTGACGCGCGTGTCGATCATGATTGTCCCCGCCTCGTTGTGCCGCGAGGCCGTCGTCAGAGCATCGATCGCATCGGTCGATGCCGATGTGATGATGTCGATCGGAACGGTGATGGTGTGCTCGACCTTGTCGTTCTGCCGAAATCTCACATAGAACATCGGCTCGTAGACTTGCAGTCGTTCGGAGCCTGCGGGCCCTGGGCCCGCCTGTGACTGATATCCGAACCCCTTCTGGTCGAAATAGGTAAAGCGAATATGCGCTTCCTCGACCCTCACCCCGTCCTTCGACGAATCCTCAGCGTCGCTATGGGCATTGCCGCAGAACAAGGCCAAGGTCAGCGGCACTAGAGCCCACCTGCCGAATCGCCCGTGCGTCGGTCTAGTTGGAGCAGCCACAGCCGCCCCCTGCAGGTGACCAGATGCCCCCACTCGTGGCTTCACGCGCCCGGTGCAGGTGCGTCGTGGCGAACGCTTCCAGCGGATCGACGACGGGCTGCATCGTCGCGTCGCTCAAATACCCGCGTTCGTAGGGCCCCACTCGGACGCACCCGGAACACAGAACCACAGCCACCCAAGTCAGAAAGAGACCTCGCATGAAGTCTCTACACCTGAGCGATGAAAAGGTTTCTTTCTATTCTTCCCAGATGATGCTTTGCCCGGCGCCGTACCACGCTTCGGTCTTCGGCCCGTAGTTGTCTTCGAGCGTGCTCCGCTTCATCTTCATGGTCGGCGTGAGGAAGCCATTCTCGATCAGCCAGGGGTCTTTCACGACGGCCAAGAACTGGAGGCGTTCGAATGCTTCGACCTCCTGGTTGACGTGCTTCAAGAGCCCTTCCAACTCGGCGTTGACCTCTGCGCGCACACTGCTGTCGCTCAGCTTTGGACGAAGCTCTTCGGCGAGGAGGATCAGGGCGAACGGCGCTGGCTGCCCGGAGCCGCTGACGCAACACATTTCGACGTGGGCGTTGTTGTTGAGGAGATTCTCGATCGGAACCGGGGCGACGTACTTGCCCTTGCTGGTCTTGAAGAGCTCCTTCACGCGCCCGGTGATCTTGAGCCGACCATTTTCGTCGCGTTCACCGCGGTCGCCCGTGCGGAAGTAACCATCTTCGGTGTAGCACTCGTCCGTCAGCTCCGGCTGCTTGTAGTAGCCCATCATGTTGCCGGGTGACTTGATGAGGATCTCTCCCTCGTCGCTGATCTTCACGTCGACCCCGGGCATTGGCTCGCCCACGTAGCCAACGCGCCCGCCGCCGGGGGGGCTCGCGTGCGAATAGGCGAAGTCTTCGCTCATGCCGTAGCCTTCGAGGAGCTCGAGGCCCAGATCCCGGTACCAGTGAATGAGATCGGGCGGAATCGGCGCCGAGCCACTTGCCGCGAGCCGGACGTTCTGAAGCCCGAGGCCCGTCAGCACCTTCTTCTTGATCAATCGGTTGAGGAGCGGGATACGAAGAAGGCGATTGAGCTTTTGGGGCGGAAGCTTGTGGAACACACCGAGCTGGAACTTCAACCAGAGCCGCGGCACCGACACGAAAACCGTCGGCAGCGCGCGATTGAGGTCAGCCACGAACGTGTCGAGCGACTCCGCAAAAAAGACCTGCATCCCCGAGCGGATAGTCCCAATCTCGACAATGTACCGTTCAAAGACGTGGGCAAGCGGGAGGTACGACAACATCCGGTCCTCGGTCGTCGTGCCGAAGACCTTCTCGGCCCCGTCCGCTGAGGCGGCAATCGCGCCAAAGCTGTGCATTACGCCCTTCGGCCGACCGGTGCTTCCCGACGTGTACACGATGATCGCAAGCTCGTCGGCCCCGCGGGAGGGCTTCCCTTGTAGGGGCTCGGTCCTGGCTATGATCGAATCCCACGACTCGTAGTCGTTTGGAGGGGCGAGGGGGAAAGAAATGCAAGGCATGTCCGCCGGGATGCCTTTTTTGATTCCCTCCCAGCCGTCGAGCTTGCCGACGAAGAGGAGCTTCGATTCGCTATGGTCGAGGATGTATTCGATCGTGTCGGCGTTCAGCGTTGGGTAGAGCGCGACGCTCACGTGTCCGGCCATCCAAATCGCCAAGTCTGTCAAAATGAAGTGCGCGCAGTTCTTCGAAATGAGACCGATGTGGGTACCCGGCTCGAGGTTGAGCGACTTCAAGTGGGCGGCCATTCGCCTCACTTGATCCATGGCTTGCGCCCAGGTGTACGTTTCAACCTCTCCGTTACCGATCGGCTGTGTCATCCATAGCTGGTTGGGAGCATTTTCCTCCCACGCGTAGGCGTCATCCAGTGCAAGTCGAAGTTCGGCCATTGGTCACTCCTCGTTTCTGACGGGGCCGGAGCATACACCGTCCCGGAGCCGTCGTGGGTCCTTTGATCGCCCGAAGCGTATGATAGGGTCACGGCCAGCGATCAAGGCAAGGTTGGGCGGGGACTCGTTCGATAACCACCCTGACCGGGAGTGAGGCATGGGACAGGTAGACGTACGGTTCGTGGGGAGCGGCGATGCCTTTGGAAGCGGGGGTCGCTTTCAGACCTGCATCGCACTACGCACCTCCGATGACCTTTTCTTGGTCGACTGCGGGGCATCCTCGCTGATCGCCATGCGTCAGCAGAAGATCGAGCCCCGAGATGTGAGCAAAATCCTGATCACACACCTGCATGGCGATCACTTCGGCGGGCTTCCGTTCTTTCTGCTCGACGCGCAGATTGTTTCCAACCGCACGGCGCCGCTGACTCTCGTCGGACCGCCAGGTTTCGAGGCGCGCCTCATGGAAGCCATGGAAATCCTCTTCCCTGGGTCGTCCAAAGTCGATCCCAATTTTGAAGTGCGGTTCGTCGAGTTGAAAGCGCGAACACCGACCGCAGTCGACGAGATCGAGGTGACTGCGTTTCCCGCCGCCCATTTCAGCGGCGCACCCTCATACAGCCTGCGGGTAAGAGTCGAGGAAAAGGTGTTCGTGTATTCCGGCGACTCGCAGTGGACCGACACGTTGATCGAAGCCTCGGACGAAGCCGACCTCTTCGTCTGTGAGTCCTACGTATTCGACAAAGACGTGGCGCTCCACAACACCTACACGACGATCATGCAGCATCGCCCGCGCCTCACTTGCAAACAGATCATCCTCACGCACATGAGTGAGGACGTTCTGTCGAGGGCCTCGGAGGTCGAGTTGCCGATGGCCGAGGACGGTTTGCTGCTCACGTTGTGAACGAAGCGCCCGCATTCTAGACTAAGCTCTCGCCCATGCTGGATTTCTCCGATCGACACGCGGTCGTCACAGGTGGCACTGGCATGCTTGGCCGGGCGGTCGTTGGCCGTCTCGTCGAGGCAGGGGCCACGGTTCATGTTCCCGTTTACGCGACGGAGGAGCTCGAGGGCTTTCCATACCGGAACCACGATGCGGTCCAGCTTCACGAGGGTCTGGACCTTCGCGTCGAAGCGGACGTCTCGCGACTCTTCGGCGCGACGGCCTCGTTGTACGCGAGCATTCATGTCGCGGGCGGCTTCGCCATGGGCCCCCTGGCTTCGACGAGCCTGGATGAGTGGGATCATCTGATGCGAATGAATGCCACCACTTGCTTCCTCTCGTGTCGTGAAGCGGTGAAGGTGATGGCCGGCGGGGAGGGACGCATCGTCAACGTGGCTGCGCGACCGGTCCTCGTCCCCACCGGACAGATGGCCGCATACGCCGCGTCCAAGGCCGCCGTCGCTGCGCTGACGCTTTCGTTGGCGGAGGAGCTCGCCGAGTCTTCGATTTGGGTAAACGCCATCGTCCCAAGCATCATCGACACCCCCGCCAATCGCGCAGCCATGCCAGACGCGGACCACAGCGCTTGGCCCACCCCCAAGCAGATCGCCGAAACCATCGCCTTCCTAGCATCCCCACAAAACGCCGTAACCCGCGGCGCCCTAGTCCCCGTCTACGGAAACACCTAGAGCCCCCATACAGAAAGGGGTCTGACCCTTATCCAATTTCCGGTAGTATCTGGGCGATGAAGTACACCCAGTTGGGGCGGACGGGGGTGACCGTTTCGCGGATTTGCCTTGGTTGTATGAGTTACGGGACGCCCGAGTGGCGGCCGTGGGTGCATGATGCAGAAGCGTCGGCGCCGTTTTTCAAGCGTGCCATCGAGGCGGGGATCAACTTCTTCGATACAGCCGACATGTATTCGGTCGGGGTGAGCGAGGAGGTCACCGGGCGGTGGCTTCGCGAGTACGGCAATCTCGACGAGCTCGTGATCGGCACGAAGGTGTTCTTCCCGATGAGTGGACGGCCCAACATGGGTGGGCTTTCGCGTAAACACATTCAGCAGGCTTGTGAGGACAGCCTTCGACGTTTGGGCGTCGAGACGATCGACCTGTATCAGATTCATCGCCTCGACCCGAACACGCCGATGGAAGAGATGTTGGCGGCCCTCGACCAGCTCGTCACGCAGGGCAAGATTCGCTACATCGGCGCGAGCTCGATGTATGCATGGCAGTTCCAGCGATCGCTCTCCATCTCGGAGCGCAATGGCTGGGCGCGGTTCGTTACGATGCAGAACCACTACAACCTCGTCTATCGCGAGGAAGAGCGGGAGATGATGCCGCTCTGCGAGGATCAAGGGATCGGCGTGATTCCCTGGTCGCCGTTGGCTCGGGGTATGCTCGCCGGAACGCGCAGGAAGTTGGGCGACAGCTCGACCGCTCGGTCCTCGAGCGACGGCCTCGATCAGATCCTCTACGATCAGCCTTCCGATTGGGAGGTCGTCGAAGCGGTGAAGAAGGTCGCGGCCGATCGCGGCGAGCCCCCTGCCCGAATCGCGCTCGCTTGGCTTCTCTGCAAGCCGGCCGTCACCGCGCCGATCGTTGGCGCCACCAAGCTCAAGCACCTCGACGACGCCATTGCGGCTGCCGAGATCGAGCTCAGCGTCGAAGAGGTCGCGATTCTCGAAGCGCCGTATCGCGCCCACCCCGTCAAAGGGTTGGAAGCCCCTCGCAGTTGAGCGAAGCGGCCGTCACGTTTCGTCGAGCTCGGAGCGCAGGCTTCGAATCATCAGCCTCTCGTAGACGCCCGGCGCCAGGCGCGACAGGACCGCGCTGGTTTTTCCAACCGGGGTGAGCACGAGGCGTCGGCGTCCGGTCTGCGCGGCCTTGAGAACTTCCGCAGCGACATCGTCTGCACTCCCCAGTCGCCCGACCTTGGAGCGCGCCCGGGTGACTCGCTTGCCGTCTCCGCCAAGCGTCGATGCTTCCAAGCCGGACTCTACGAACGACGGACAGACCATCAACACACCGACGCCCTGACCCGCGACTTCGGCACCTAAGCTTTCGAAGAGGCCGTGCATGGCATGTTTGGAAGCGGCGTACCCGCTGCGCCCGTACAGTGGCGCCAGCCCGGCGATGCTCGACACAGCAATGATCAGCCCCCGGGCTGCAAGCAGGTCGTCCATGCACGCCTGCGTGCAATGCAGCGCGCCAAAGAGGTTCACCTCCATCACGCGGCGAAAGACGTCCGGCAGAGTGTCTGCGAATGCGCTTCGATGCACGATGCCCGCGTTGTTGATGAGAACGTCGATGCTTCCGAACGCTCCCCGCACGGTGTTCATCGCGGTCTGAACCTGCCCCGTGTCGGTGATGTCGCAGGGAACGGCGATCGCTTCGATGCCAGCACTCTGGAGCTCCTCTTGGGCCTCGTTCAAGGGGCTCGACGGCAAATCGAACACGGCGATCTTGGCGCCCGCGCCTCCGAAACTCCGCGCGAGCGCGCGTCCGATGGTGCCGGCGCCCCCGGTGATGACGACCGTGCGTCCGTGGAAGTCACGCCGTGCCAAGAAGACCTCGCGCGCGGGCGTAGAGCTCGAATGCTTCACGGCTGGTGAGCTGGGGCACGTAGCCGTACTCCTCCTTGAGGCGCCGGTTCGAGAGCACGGGACGGTAGCGCAGGAATGCAACGCGCTCCGGCCCGTTGTCGGTCACGCCCAAGCCCTTGAGCGCCCATAGCACCGCCTTCACGAAAGTCGCCGGAAGCGCCACGTAAGGCTTGCGAAGCATCTTCGCGATCTCGCGTGGCGTGAGCGCGCCGTCGCCGGCTTGGTTGTAGATGCCCACTTTATCGGAGAACACGGCGTCGACGAGACACGCGACGAGGTCCTGGTCCCAGATGAACACGAAGGGCGATTCCGAGCCAATGATGCCCAGCATCACGGGTTTCTCGAAGAGGTCCGTGACCGGGCTGTGCACGTCGGTGCCAACGATGGTGCCTGGGCGAAACACGACTTGCCGGAGCTCGGGCCGCTCCTCCCGCCACTCTGCCAACATTCCTTCGACCAGGCGCTTGTTCTTCGCGTACTCGAACTCGTCGTTGCCGCGAAGGGGATCCTCCTCGTCGAGCCACTCGGGGTTGTCCGGATGGTATCCATAGGCCGCGCCGCTCGACGTGACGATCAGCCGCGTGGCGCCTGCGCTCTCGCACGCTTCGAGGATGTTTTGGGTCCCTAGAACGTCGACCCGATATGCAAGGTCAGCCGGCGCGCCTTTCGGTGCGCGAACGATCGACGCCAAGTGCACGACGGTGTTGACCCCGTGTTTGCGGAAAAGGTCCTTGAGCGCGTGATCGCAAATGTCGCCTTGTTCGTAGACCACGCCGTCGATCCGCTCAGAAGCATCGACCTTGGTCCAGTCGAGCGCGACCAACGTCGACAGCTCTTCCAAGCGTTCGGAAAGAGCCGCAACGCAGAGGCGTCCGACGTAGCCGGCCGCCCCGGTCACCAAGACCGCGGGGCCCGCACCCATCAGGCGCCGGGCTCCTGGTGCATCGCCTTGAACTCTTGCAACCCCGGCGCGAACAGATGCATGTTGGGGTCGACGTCGACGTGGACGACAGACGGTTTACCGGAGTCGACGCACCGCTGGAGGGCCGCTTCTAGGTCGGCGGGGTCGGAAACACGCTCGCCATGGCAACCCATCGCTTCGGCAACCTTATCGAAGGCGATCTCTTCGAAGTCGGCATTGATCGTGCCCTGCTGCTCAGTCCCTATGACAGGTCGTAGCGTGCCTAGCGCGATCGATTGCGTGAGCTTCACCATGCCCCACTGCTTGTCACAGAGCACGAGGTAGATGACTGGAAGTTCGTGGCGCAGCGCGGTTTCGAGCTCTTGAAAGTGAAAGCCCATCGCGCCGTCGCCGATGATGCACACGACCTGGGCGTCGGGCTGGGCGACTTTTCCGCCGAGCGCCTGCGACACGCCCGCGCCCAACATCCCGAACTTGAAGGTCGACAGGAGCGTGTTCGGTCGATTGATTTCGGAGAAGAAGCTCGCCCATACGGCAGCGTTGCCTCCGTCGAAAACATAGATCGTGCCGTCCGCGAAGAACCGCTGGCACGCTGCCGGCACTTGGGAGCTATGCATCGGGCTCGACATATTTTGCAGGGCCGTGTCGAGTTGGGCTCGAACCTTCGCTTGGTCTTCGGCGAGGCCAGCCGTTCGTGCCCGATTCGCTTGCAGCTGCTCGTCACTCAGCGGCGATTGCCGAAGCTCGCTTGCGAGGGCTGACAGAAAAGCGCCCGCGTCCCCGAGGACGGCAAGCTCGGTGGCCTTGTTGACCCCGAGAATCTCCTCGTCGATGTCGACTTGAATCATCTTCTGTTCGCCGGGTTTCCCCCAATACGGCGGCTTACCCCACCAATCGGTTTCGCCGAGGCGGGAGCCGAGCACTAGAACGACATCCGCTTCGCTGCGGGCCTTGTTGACCGGCTCCATGGCCCAGATCGGGAGCAGCTGCTCGTGGTCGTCGGGTAGGGCGCCGCGTCCCGCCCAACTCGTGGTGATCGGCGCGCCCAGGGCTTCGGCTACGTCCTTGAGCGCGTCCGAGGCGTGCGCGTGCAAGACTCCGCTGCCGGCATGGACGTGTGGGCGCTCCGCGTTTCGGAGCAGATCCGCTGCGCGAGCAAGCTGCGTTACCGAAGGCTCGATGACTTCAGTTCGTCGGTACGCTTGCGGAGGCCGAAGGTCGATCCCATCGGCTTCGAAGATGCCGTTCATCACTGTCTCTGGAACATCCAAATGGACCACTCCCGGCCGTCCGCGCCAGCTGATGCGCGCCGCGCGCCGGAAGAATTCGGGGAGGCGTTCGAAAGAAGGCACGGCGCCGCTCCACTTGGTCATCGCGCGAGTCACGCCGGCTTGATCGAAGTACTGATACGTACCGCCGCGATCTGGATATGCGATCGGCGTCCGCCGGCTCGACGTGATTAGCAGGACTCGATTCCCCTCGCCGTTCTCGACAGCGACCCCGGGGAGGATGTTCGCTACGCCCGGCCCGTTGGACGCCATGCACACGCCTAGCTTTCCGGTGAGTCGCGCGTACGCGCCTGCCATGTGTGCGGCGCTCGTTTCGTGCCGCGGCGTGATCAGTCGTATGCCGTGCTTCTCGAAGCTTGCAAAGAAGCCCATGTACGTTCCATCGACGATGCCGAACACGACTTCGACGCCCTCCGCCGCCAACATGCCAGCGAGCGCGTCACCTCCAACCATTTGAGTCATTACGCGAATCTACACCCGCGCTTTACCGAGCCGAAAGCGAAACATTTGCGCCTAGAAAACGCCGGGATCCGCAGGTACGCGAGGCCTCACGGTTGCCCGGCCGGCCTTGCTAGCGCGCGATCGCCGTCGGCACCGTCGGGATCGATGCAGATGAATGACGGCAAGCCGTCCTCGATTGCGTACGCAGGCAGGTTGGACGAGCTCGAGCAGACCTTCCCGTCTTTCGTGAATACCAAGTCGCGCATCCAGGTTACCCGCGTCGGGGTGGGGTAGCTGATGAACCGTTCTTCTTTCGGAATGAAGCGTAAGATGCGGTCCGACATGTTGGAGGTCATCCAGACATCTCCCGTGTCGGGGTGGACGTTGAGCGCGTACGGCGTCTCGTACTCGTCCGGCGAAAGCGTCGGAAGCGGATAGGTCTCGAACTCCCCGGTCGTGGGGTCGAAACGCAGCAGTGCGCTTTCATCGAACGATGGAATCCACAGGATGCCGTCAGCGTCGAATCGGGGGCGCCTCGGGCCCTTGAGCGGTGTTTCGTATTCGGTGATCTCGAGGGTCTCGGGATCGATGTGCCCGATCATGTTCCCGTAAAGCTTCGCGTACCAAATGCCGCCATCCCTCGGGTTGATGTCGATTCCGTAGGGGAGGTTGAAGAGGTCCTGATACCCAATGCCGCTGAAAGTCTTGTGCGGCGACAGATCGATGTGCTTGTTTTCTCGTGGGGATTTTGCCGAGTACTTCAGCAGCATCGGAAAGAAAGCGTCGGTCGCCCAGCGCCAAAATCCATTGTGCGGGAGCTGCAAGACCGTGAAAGTCTCGGTTTCAGGATCGAAGCGGCCCACCTGATTGGAAACCGCGATCGTAAACCAGACGATCCCTTTGCCGTCGATGCGAATGGTGTGGGGATACAACGCACCTTCGCCGATCTCGTAAAGTTTGAAGGCCTTCGTCTCGGGGTCGAACGACATCAGCGTGGCCGACAGGGCATTGGTAATCCAGAAGCGACCGTCTTTGGCTTGCGCCATGCTGTGCGGCCCGTGTTTCCCGGTGAAGATGCCGATGGGCAACGCGGCGCCCGACAGCAGGCCGCCTACGGGAAGGTCGGACTCGGGCAGTGGGTATTTCTCTACGACGTTGGTTTCGCGATCGAGCACCCAAATCACGTCGTGACCCTCGTCGACGCCATAGAGCTTTCCGTCTTCACCCACGTCGGCGTCGTGAATGAACGACATTCCGTCACCCACGAGCCATTCTTCGATCTTCGCATGTGCGAGCTCGGGGCTGGCATCGTCGGTCTGAACCACGTCAATCGGCTCACCGTCGAAGCCTGCGGCGAAGACTTCGCTGAAGCGTTCGACTTGCTCATCGGTTACGATCGCCATGTAGCCTTCCATCTTCTCGATCGACTTGACCCACGACTCGGCGCTTCGTTTGCCTCGCGTGAGGGGGTTGCCGACCTGATGGCAGTAGTTGCATTGAGACACAAACGGCGCTCGGTCCTCGGCGTCCTTCCACGGGAGCGTGGTCAGGTGTGCCGATGCGGGGAGGGCGTTGGAACGCTCGATGTCCGACACGAACGCCGTGACCGTAAGGTTGAGCGTCTGAGCTTCAGCGTCGCGGATCGCTACCTTCTGTGTGTGGTCCGCGAAACCCGATGCGCGAGCGCGGACCGTGAGCTGACCTTCGTAGTCGACTGCGATGAGATACCGGCCTTCCGCGTCGGTGAATACGGTCTGCTTCCGCATTCTGTTGGCGCTGAAGACGGTGACCATGGCGCCGCTTACCGGCTGACCGGTGGACGTCTTGACCATGCCGTCCACGGTTGCCGCGCTCGCCGAGAGGGGGTGTCCAACCATGCCCAGAAGGATCCCCAACGTCACGGTAGTGGCTCTTTTCAACATGCCCAACCTCCTACTT
>Ga0164313_10003827_pt1 | contig 13417 bp, 12 predicted proteins | sample GuaBasSedimGuay4_FD_113735 | JGI IMG/M metagenome (GOLD analysis project Ga0164313, IMG submission 113735) | Subseafloor sediment microbial communities from Guaymas Basin, Gulf of California, Mexico - Guay4, Core 4569-4, 0-3 cm | ecosystem: Environmental > Aquatic > Marine > Hydrothermal vents... | reverse complement strand
TGTACGTATTGAAGGGTTTGTTTCAACCGCCAGAAAACAGAATCAGAATGTTTTTTCCGAATTATGCACTACCTTTGAGGGACATAATTTTATAACTGTAAAAATACCCTACTAAATAATTACGATTTTTGTACGATAATTAAGTTTAAAAACATACTCTCAGACATCAAAGCATCTAATCACCATTTTCTATTCTATATTACTATCTTTGCCCGAAATTATTTTAGCATTATGAACTTTGTTGAAGAACTTAAATGGAGGGGTATGATCCATGACATCATGCCCGGAACTGAAGAATTACTTAAAAAAGAAAAATCAAGTGGATATATAGGGTTTGACCCTTCTGCCAGTTCGCTACACATTGGGAACCTGGCAGGGATTATGATACTTAAACATTTTCAGGAAGCCGGACATAAGCCTGTTGTTCTGGTTGGAGGGGCTACAGGTATGATTGGTGACCCATCGGGGAAGTCACAGGAAAGAAACCTGCTGGATGAAAAAACATTAGGCCATAACCAGGAATGTATTAAAAAACAACTATCCCACTTTCTGGATTTCAATTCAGGTAAATCCAATGAAGCCCTCATGGTGAACAATTACGACTGGATGAAAGAATACAGTTTCCTGGATTTCATTCGTGAAATTGGCAAACATATAACTGTCAATTATATGATGTCAAAGGATTCAGTTAAAAAAAGAATAAGTTCTGAGGCCAAAGAAGGTATGTCCTATACAGAATTCTCATACCAGCTGGTACAGGGAACGGATTTTTTACACCTTTACCAGTCCATAAACTGCAAATTGCAAATGGGTGGGTCTGACCAGTGGGGGAATATTGTGACCGGAACAGAACTGATAAGAAGAAAAACAGGGGGTGAGGCTTTTGCACTTACCTGTCCACTAATAACAAAATCTGATGGGACCAAATTTGGTAAAACTGAAAGCGGTAATGTATGGCTTGATGCAGAAAAAACATCCCCTTACAAATTCTACCAGTTCTGGCTGAATGTTTCGGATGAAGATGCTGCACGATACATTAAAATATTTACCATGCTGTCAAAAGATGAAACGGAATCATTGGTTGCTGAACATCAACAAGCACCACATCTCAGGGTTTTACAAAAACGATTGGCTGAGGAGGTAACTTTAATAACCCACGGTACGGAAGAGCTGGAAAAAGCAAAAGAAGCTTCCGGCATTTTGTTTGGAAAAGGCACCACCGACTCATTAAAAAGGATGGATGAGTTAACCTTTTTGTCAGTATTTGATGGGGTACCCAGGTATAATGTTAAAAAAGAATCCATTCTGAAAGGAACAGAAGCGTTCACCCTGCTAACTGAAATGACGGGGATTTTTACCTCCAGGGGAGAATTAAAAAGATTAACCAGTGGCGGGGGATTGAGTATTAATAAAGAAAAAATGAATGAGCCTGAAAAAGTTATCAATACCTCCTTTTTATTAAATAACAGATATATTCTGGTTCAAAAAGGAAAGAAGAACTATTTTCTGATTGTAGCTGAATAAGCTTTATACTATTTTTTATTTTTTTTCGTTAAGTGTTTATACCCTAATAAATTAAAATAAGCTAACCCTTAGAAAACCAAAAATTCATGAAAGAAAAAGCGTCCGGAGAATTCGACTTTAGTTCTTTTAAACTCATTCACTACCTTTTATCCAAGCGAAATCCATTAATTATTGTTTCATCATTTGCATTTGTAATCTCAATAATAGTTTCGCTTTTAATCACTCCAAAATTCCAGTCCACTGTAATTCTATATCCGGCATCTTCAACCTCCGTGTCCCAGGCCCTGGTAAGTACTTCCGGAGGGACTACAAAAAACGATATTCTAAATTTTGGGGAGGAAGAAGAAACCGAGCAGTTGTTACAAATCTTAAATTCAGATGAGATTAAGGAAAAACTTATTCAAAAGTACCAACTATTTGATCATTATGAGATTAAGCCTGATGATAAATATAAATATACCCACATTTACGGTAAGCTGAAGAAGAACATCACTTTCAAAAAAACCGAGTTTATGTCTGTCAAGATATCGGTACTGGATGAAGATCCGGAAATTGCAGCGAATATGGCAAATGATATTGCTGCTTTGCTTGATTCAACGATCAACAGGATGAAAGGCAATAGGACAAAGGCTGCCTTTGATATTGTTTCCTCGGAATACACTATGCTTGAAAATGACATAATGGTTCTTAAAGATTCACTAAAAATGATTGGAGAGAAGGGTGTTTATAATGTTTCAGCGCAGTCCCAGGGATTGAATGAAGCCTGGCTGGAAGCTTTGTCAAAAGGTCAAAAATCCCTGGCAAATGATCTTAAAGACCAAATTACAATATTAGGCGAATATGGAAGCGATTATATTTACTTAACAACCTTTCTCGAATATGAGAGTGCACGCTTAAGTATCCTGAAGGACAAATATACTCAGGCTAAAGTAAATCTTGAAGAAAGGCTTCCTAATACTTTTATAGTCAGCAAAGCAAAAAAAGCCGAAAAGAAAGCTTATCCAAAAAGGTCATACATTGTTATCCTGGCTACTTTCTCGGCATTTTTATTTGCTTTGTTTTTCCTGATTCTTTTAGACACCATAAAAAGAGATGCCTGAAAATGCTTCATTAAGCCCGGGTTTTCAGAAACGGAATCAATTATTATTTTTTGGTTTGTCGTCTGTTTTTATCATTTCTAACAGCATATTTCTTTTCTTTGGCTATTATATTTACAGTCTCCTGCCAATAGCCCTGTTTTTAGTATTTCTTGCCTTTGTCTCACTGGAGAAGATTCTGTTCGTCATAGTGTTTTTTGTTCCTTTATCAGTACAATTAAAAGAGTTTTTTCCTGACCTGGGAATGAATTTATATTTACCCAGTGAGCCATTGTTATTTCTGGTACTGGTTTTATTTTTGGGTAAAATATTATTGGAACAAGACTTCCCAAAAAAAGTTTTGTTCCATCCTGTTTCCCTGGCTATCTATTTTCATCTGATATGGCTTATAATCACCTCCTTAACCAGCTCTATCCCTCTTGTTTCATTTAAATTTGTCTTAACCAGGATCTGGTTTATTGCCGGATTCTTTTTTCTACCTGTTATTGTTTTTCGCAACCAAAAGAATTTTATACGATACATAAGTCTGTATGGCATTGCTATGGCATTAGTTGTTTCTTATGCGCTTATTAACCATGCACAGGATGGTCTGATAAATCAAAAAGCTGCCCATGGGGCCCCTGACCCCTTTTTCAATGACCATACCTCTTATGGAGCTATCCTTGCCATGTTGATCCCCGTGTTCATAGGGCTGACCAACAGTTTAAAAACAAAATCCCCTACCCGTGTTTTGCTCTGGCTTACCGTTATTTTGTTTTTGGTGGCACTCACCTTTTCCTATTCCAGGGCAGCATGGATAAGTGTAGTCATGGCATTGGGTGTTTTTCTGCTTATCAAATTCCGTATAAAATTCAGTCTGGTTGCCATGCTTGGGATTCTTACTGTTCTTTCCGTATCCTTTTACTGGGGTGATATAATGATGAAGTTAGAACGAAACCGACAGGATTCAGCTAATAATTTTTCTAAACATATAGAATCCATGTCCAATATTTCCTCTGACGCTTCCAACCTGGAACGTATAAACCGTTGGGCTTCTGCTATTCGCATGTTTAAAGAAAGGCCATTTCTAGGCTGGGGACCCGGCACCTATATGTTTCAGTATGCAGGGTTTCAGTCTTCCCGGGAAAAAACCATTATCAGTACAAATTTTGGAGATCGCGGAAACAGCCACAGTGAATACATTGGGCCTTTGTCGGAATCAGGGGTTTTTGGGTCATTCTCCATTATACTTATCCTTTTTCTTACGTTTTATACCGGATTCCGGTATTACAATAAAAACAGGGAAGGACCCACATCCTGGATGGCGCTGGCAGCCTCACTTGGTCTGCTCACCTATGCCGTCCACGGTTTATTGAATAATTTTCTGGATACAGACAAAGCCTCTGCATTGTTCTGGGGGTATATGGCTATTATTGTTTCTCTCGATCTGTATGGGCAGGAAAAAGGCTCAGAAGAAGGGGGAAATCAAAGTATTGAAGCTTGAGTGGTTTGTGCTGGCAATGGATAAAAGCTTCTGGGCAAGTGTAACCCAGAGAAGCCGGACTTCATGGACAGACACTTATTCATTAAACTGTACACCAAGGATAGAAACGTCATCGAAAAGCCTTAAATTCTCTTCTACAATTTCCTCACTGGAAATCAAATCATTAATATTGGTGTCCACACGGTCGGCATTTTTTATTATTCTTTCAATGGCAACAGTACCCGATTCAACTCCATTTTCATCCGGCAATTCCGATAAACCATCCGTATAGCAGATAAGCTTAGATTGTCCCTTAAGCTTAACAGAACGCACTTTTACCTTAGGCATTTCATCCAGCATACCTATCCCTACATTATCACTTTGCAACAAGGATATTTTATTTTCCCCTGACTCATAAATAACCGGGGGATTGTGGGCAGCATTAACATACTCCAGAACTCTGGTTTTGCTATAGTATTTAGCAATAAAAAGTGTGATAAACTTCTCACCGTGAGCACTGCTAATAACACTACTATTTAATTTTACCACCAGTTCCTTAAGGGAAATATTAAAATTAAACAATGCCCTCAAAGTTGCCTGAAAGTTTGCCATTAGCAAAGCTGCAGAAATACCTTTCCCTGAAACATCTGCAATACAAAAACCATAATCATCATCATTTAGCTTCATGCAATCATAATAATCGCCTCCAACCTCCAAATGGGGAAGATAAAATCCCGTCACAAAAATATTGTTATTTTGCGGAAGCGTATCATTATCCGGGATAAGCATAGATTGCATCTTAGAAGCCAGCTCCAGCTCCTTTTTCAGGGCTTCCTGTCTCAGGCTATTCGCAAAAAGGCGAATATTATCAATGGCAACAACCACAATATTTAAAAGGGTCTGTATGAAATTCATATGCTTAATGACAGGGCTTACAAGGTCCCCTTCCTCATCAATGTCACCAATTAAAGCATATGCAAGCGGTGCGTTGTTGTTATAAATGGGGATAATGGTATCAAAGTCTTTAAGATTTTCATCTTCAGAGGAGGAAATTGAAGTGATTTCCATAATAGGAAATAGTACATCTTCCAAAGAAATCTTTCTGCAGGAGTCAGGGGAGCAACCTGATTCCAGGACCCATTCCCATCCCCCATTATTCATAATAATTGCAACCTTCCCTATATTCAACTCATCTCCCCTCAGCACCTCCTCAGCCCTATGAAGCAGGGCTTCCGGAGGAAGATTATCATTAATGGCCTGAGTAATACTCAACAGGGCATTAAGTTTAAACTTTTGCCGTTCACTTCTATCCATGGAAGATCTTCTAAGCATAAAGGATTTTTATAAGAGAGTTTCCTATTCTTTTGCTCTTTCTGAATAAGAGCGGTCACGCGTATCAATCTTTATCTTATCTCCTGTATTTACAAATAAAGGGACATTTATTTTGGCTCCGGTCTCAAGCTCTGCCGGTTTCATTGCAGTGGTAGAGGAAGTATCACCCCGTACCCCCGGCTCGGTATAAGTAACTTCCAATACAACAAAAGGAGGAAGGTCACAAGTCAATGCAGTTTCTGTTTCGGCATGATAAACAATTTCCACTTCCTGCCCATCCTTTATCAAATCCTTGGAAGGAATCATATCCTCCTGTAAAGAAATCTGCTCAAAAGTCTCTTTATGCATAAAATGATAGCCCATATCATCCTTATATAAAAACTGATAAGGTCTCCGTTCAATTCTGGCTGTTGTAATTTTATGACCTGAGGAAAATGTATTGTCAATTACTTTCCCTGTTTTTAAATTTTTTAACTTTGTTCTTACAAAGGCGGGTCCCTTACCTGGTTTTACATGTTGAAACTGAACAATAGTATAAAGATCATTATTAAAGATCAAACATAATCCATTCCTGAAATCACCTGTTGAAGCCATATTAAACAATTTAAATTTATCCCTTATCGTACAAAAATAACTGAATCTTATCAAAAACCATTTTAAAAACAGATATTCTGCTTTATTTTTTCAATTCAAGGCTTGAAAAATCGTATTTGAGGCCTTTATAACCCGAAATGGTAGCCCTGAATGAACCAACCCACAAATCAACCTTCATTTTTACCGGAATATTATTTTTATCATCTGAAAACCACACCGTCATATCTTCCTCCGTCTTAAATGCACGTCCTACCTCAGTAACCGGGTTAAATTTCAGGCATCTTACCTTACCGTACGGCGTCCTTACAGTTTCCTTTCCCATATAGCGCACTTTCAGGTCCCATATTTCATCGGTGAAGTAGGTCCTGATGATTATCAGATCACCAACTTTCAGATCTGGCGTAATGAAGTTTTTTCTTAATTCATAGAAACCTGATAAAATATCCAGGATATTCTTATCAACCGTTTTGGTACCAGACTTCTGACTATGTACAATACTGGAATCCTGACGGGAAGAATGATCAAATGTCACCACATTATAATCACGGTAATTCCCCTCCCTTATATTTCTGATCGCCTTTACAGGTAAACCGGAAAGTGTATCCATATAACACTCATAAATATCAAGGATCCTGTAAATCACATTAGCAAGGCCAATGGTTCGTGCAGCTGCCTTAATATGATAATCCTGACTAATTGAATCATACTCAAAAATAATTTTTGCGGCACCTGAGTTTACAAATCCATAGGCAATTATATACTCCAGTTCCTCCCCAACATAGGCCGGAACCTTTCTTTGATCGCCCTGGCCCATTCCCTGCAAAGGAAACAAAAGCATTAGCAAAAAAATAATATATTTAGCTGCTTTCAAGGATATTTTGATTTTTTAATTCAACTATAAACAGGCAGGCAATATAATAAACAATTCTTATTTGCCCGAAAAGGGAGGCCCCAGAATTTTATTTTTAGGGATAGTTGCAATAAAATCTTTTAGATAGAAAGGCTCAAAATAAGCAATATCTTCAAAATTCTTTAGCTGATACGACCTGTAGGCCAGGGAAACCATATATTTTGAAGAGTTATGGAAGCCGGGAATAAACCTGGCATTTTTATGTTGAATGATGTCTTTACACTTCTCAGCCCCATTTCCAAAAAAGAAAACGGGCTTCTCATCAAGGAATGCCTGAAAAGACAGCTCATCGATAATCTCTGCTGATACTTCTTTTATTGTATTTAAGTCAGGATCAAAAAGAGAAGTATAAACTTCCATCCGGCGGGCATCAATCATTGGAGAAAGATAAAATTCTTCCCCTGAATCATTAACATAAAAATCAGGTGTATTTACCAGACCCCAGGCCATGGCTTTCAATGTATTTACTGCAATTAATGGCTTGCCAAGTCCGTAAGCCAATCCTTTCGCACTGGAAACGCCAATCCTTAAGCCGGTATAAGAGCCAGGCCCCATACTAACAGAAATAGCATCCAGGTCAGCAGGCTTCAAACCGGTTTCTTCAAATAATTCCTGAATAAAAACGGTAACCAGGGCAGCGTGTGACTTATCCACATAACTCTCGCGTAAAGCAAGGAGCTTTTCATTCACCGAAATTGCAACCGAACAGGTAATGGAGGCTGTTTCGATATGTAAAATATATGCCATTTATATAAATATAAGCTAACAATAGAAAAAAGCTGATTACTTGTTATCTATAACAATGGGACTATGGAAATTTCAAATTCAGGATAAATCCTGGCTTATTTCTTTTTCTTCTTTTTACTAAAGAGGTCTTTTTTTGAAACCACCTCAACCAGGGTACTATCACTCAATTTTTTAGATACCGCACTATAAGGGGCAATTATTACTTTATCATCCTCATCAATACCTTCCTGCAGTTCAATGAAATTATTATCCTGAATACCGGTTTTTACTTCCCGTTGAAGGCAAATAGTTTCATCATCATTCAAAACAAAAACCACTACTTTTTCTTTATCATCTGATTTTATAACTACATCCTCTCCCTCAGCTTCATTTCCTAAAGTATCCATACGCGTAGTCACAGCCTGGATTGGAATAGACAAAGTACCAAATTTTGATTCAGTTTGAATATCTACAGTAGCTGACATCCCCGGTCTGAATGGGCTGGGGCTTGATTCATTGACGAGGCTAAGATAGGATTCCCTCAGTAATAATATTTTTACATTAAAACTGGTTACCTGATCTACCGAAACTCCACTGGTTGTTGCAGAATTGGCAATTTCAGTAACCACACCTCTAAATTCATGGTCCATATATGCGTCCACCTCTACCAGAGCGGTATCTCCATAACTTACCCGAACAACATCATTTTCGTTTATTTCAACAACCACCTCCATAATACTTAAGTCAGCAATCCTCATCATCTCTGTCCCGGACATCAATGCAGTACCCACCACACGCTCGCCCTGCTCAATACTCAAGCCGTAAATAGTACCATCAATGGGGGCGTAAAGGGTAGTTTTTAAAAGGTTTTCATCAGCCTCATTCAAAGATGCTTCGGCACTTCTAACTGAAGCCTTTGCTGAGGCAACATCTGCAGCAGCCATTTTATAAGTAGCCTCAGCTTGTTCATAATCTGACTGGGAGATGGTCTTCTGTTCCCAAAGGGTTTTACTTCTTTCAAAAGAAAGCCTTGCCTGTGTTAAATTTGCCTCTGCTTGAGTTTGGCGGGCTTTTGCTGAGTTTAATGCAGCTTCAGAACGCGCCTTTATAGATATATATGTATCAGGCTTTATCTTTGCCAAAAGGGTTCCCTGGGTAACATTTTCGCCTTCTTTTACATATAAACCCACCACTTCACCCGACACATCCGGTGTAATTTTAACCTCTTTTTCCGGATGAATTTTACCATTCCCGTTTATCGTTTCAATGATGGTCCTGCTTTTTGCCTGCTCAACAGAGACTTTTACGGTTTCGGCCTTTCCAAACCAACCTTTTCTTTTGCCAATAAAAGCAAGGGCGATCAGAACTACTGCAAGAACGAGAAAAATTTTGAGCGTTTTACCTGTATTCATTTTTTTAGCTAATAATTATTATAATAAAATTGGATTCCCCCGATAAAATTCGAGTACATTAATTAGAAATATATAAGTGTATTTCGATTGTAGCCATTCTGACTGAGCCTGTGTAAGCGTATTTTTTGAAGTATTATAATCGACTGAATTAACCATACCAACATTGTATTTTTGTTCGGTATATCTGAATGCTTCGGTCATCGAAATAACAGCATTCTGGCTTGCTTTATATTTTTTCATAGCTGCAGTAGCATCTGCGTATGCCTGTTGTATTTCTTTATACAGGATATTTCTGGTATTCTTTAGCTCCAGCTGGTAATTTTCAATATTCAGTTTAGCATTATTTACATTGGTATTAACCATCCATCCGTTAAAAATAGGAATAGATAATCCCAGCCCAACACCCCAGTTTCTGTTGTCCTGTAATTGATTCCAGTAAGGATAATCTTCTTCAATTATGCCACCACCCGGATCTAAGGAAAACTTTCTTCTGGTATCAGAAAATAAAGTATTATAATTTCCATTCATAGTTAATCGGGGAGAATGACCTCCTTTGGCAACCTTTAATGACATTTCTGAACTTTCCAACCGATACTGGGCGCCTCTGATCTCCGGCCGGAAATTCTGGGCATCACTAAAAATAGTTTCTATCGGAGGGACAATGTAATTTGTATCCAATAAATCTGCCAGATCAGGTGTTTCAATCCCAAAATTGCCTACTGAATCAAGATCAAGCAATTGTGTAAGGTTTAAATAAGAAATATGCAAGCGGTTAGAAGCTTCAACTACCTGCATATCTTCCCTAGAGACCTGGGCTTTTATTTCCAGCAGGCTACCTTCGGGCAGATTCCCGACATCCACAAAGGATTTAGTCCTCTCAACCTGTAAATTAGAAACTTCCAGCTGACTTTCTGCAACCTGAAGAAGCTCTTTATTAAGTAATATCTGTAAATAAGCCAGTGCAATATTAACAGCAATGTCGTTTTTCAGCCTTTCCACGTCCTCAATACTCGCCATTAAAGCATATTTATTCTTTTTAATGGTATTGGACTGCTGCAAGCCGTTAAAAAGAGTCATCCCTGAGTTTATTCCAATATTCTGAGAATTCTGGTCCTGGTTCTTATAAAGATAAGTAGATTGGTCAAGGACCCTACCGGTAGCGTACATATAAGAGGTATTCGCATTCAGGTTTGGGGCTATCTGGATTTTAGATTGTTTAACCGTGTTCTCATTGAATTGCGTGTTCAATACCTGTTGCTTAATCTGAATGTTATTTTCATGTGCATAAATCACACACTCCTCCAGTGTCCAATATCTTTTCTCCTGATTAAAAGCACTGGTAATGGAAACGAAAATAAAAAATGTACTTAAAATAAATTGTTTACTTTTCATTTGTGTTTTCTATATTATTTGTGTTTTCTATATTATTTTGATCATAAGAAATAAATAAATCTTTAAAACTACACCGCTTTATCATTATCTTAAGCTATTTATTTTATAAAATATAATGAATTCATTAATCACAATATTCCCCATAGCCGATAAAATATCAGTATAAGGGCCCGATTTTCTATAGGGGGTTAGGGGAGGGTAAACCGGTCATCAAATGTACAATTTTAATTTTTTATACAAAAAAAAAGAATAAATAACTTTTATTTAAAAGACTTTTATAATTTCCCCGGCTGAATTTCTAATTTTCTTTTTATGAATCAATTTTTTCTGGAAGGGGTAGGTCCCGTTTATCTTCGAAAAAGCAATAAAGCAAAACGGGTAATTATCCGCATAAAATCCAGACATGAAGTCCAGGTAATTATCCCATCCGGAACTCCATTCGTAATTGGAAAGAAGTTCGCCAATGAAAAGAAAGAATGGATAAAAAAACACCTTGAAAAAGCAGCCAGGATTGAAAAACCTTCACAAATTTTTAATGAACAAACTGAATTTCATACAAAGTGGCACAGCTTAAAAATCCAAAACGAAGAAAGGGAAAATATAGGTATTCATATTAATAGTGATATGATCCGGATTAATTATCCTTCCCACCTGAAGGTGGATCATCCTAAAGTTCAGGAAGCTATCAGGTACGGGATTCATGAAACATTAAGAATGGAAGCAAAGGAATCTATTCCAGGCCGCTTAAACCACCTGGCTGAAAAATATGGTTTCATTTACCGTAAACTAAGTCTTAAAAACCAGAAAACATTGTGGGGCAGTTGCTCGGCTTCAAATAATATCAATATCAATATTCATTTGATGAGGCTCCCCCAGCATTTACTTGATTATATTCTGGTTCATGAGCTCGCGCATACGGTTCACAAGAATCATTCTGCAAATTTCTGGAATGCAGTTGATCAATGCATTGGCAATGGCAAAGCATTGTCAAAAGAGCTAAGGGCTTACAGGATAGAATTATTTCCATGAATAAAAGTCAGGGTGTGACTGGCAGTCACACCCTGACTTTACAGGAAACATTCTTAATGAAGCTTCGTAAATGAATATATGATAACTTGTTGCCTTATATTTTAGGGTTTATGCAAGCACAATTTATAACAGGCAGATTAATTCCTGATGAAATTGAATCCTTTTTATAAAAATATTTTAAAATATTCGTTTATATCCGGTATTTGGGTTTTCCTTATTCTAAGTGAACTAAGTGCCCAGGACTTATCCAACCTTAATCCACAATCAGGCTGGTATAGAGATTCCCTGACTTTACCAGAAGTCTCCAATAAGAAGCTTAAGTCATTCTCAGGCAATAGTCTGCTTGATTCTGTTTATTTATTTGAATGGATCCGAGGAACTGATATCTGGCAACAAACCCAAAGTGGCCTTTACAAATACAATGCTGAAAACCTACCCTCTGAAAAATTATCACGTATTTGGATATCCCTGGAAGAGCGATGGAAGGAAATATCAAAAGTTGAAACTTCCTACAATTTACAAAATAAAAAGAATGAGGAAATTACTAAAGTATGGAATGCAGTAAATGAGTACTGGATAAACCGGGCAAAAAACACATACTCATATGATTCAGTAAACAAATTAAAACATTATATAAATGCCTACTGGAATGCAGAAAACCAGCTTTGGAATGATACGGTAAAGTATTCTTATAGCTTTGATAATGAAGGCAACTGGATTTTCTACTTAAAGGAAACATGGATAGCTGACAGCCTTTCATGGGGAAAAAATTATCGCTTTTTATTCAATTATGAGTATGGAAATAGAGTTGAACTGCTGAGGCAAAATTACCATACTGACTCTATGAGTTGGATCAACTCTAATAAAATATTATACTCTTATGATGCGCAAAACCGATTAACAACTGAAACAGGAGAAGTATGGGATGCAGATAGCGCAAAATGGGATAATAATTCAATTATTCAATATTTCTACGATAATGTTTCAAACTTAGAAGAAAAGATCTATCATCAGGTATGGGGGCAACAAGGATGGATTTATGCAGCCAGATATACCTATACTTACAATGCTCAGGGAAAAAACAACTTTATTACTTACTTCACCTGGGATAAGGAAACAATAAAATGGATTGAAAATGCTGCATATCAATATGATTACAACGAAGATGGTGAGCTAATCCGGGAGATATGGCTGGTATTTAATCTACAAGATATGTTATGGGAAAATGAGATTAAATTCAATTATTATTTAAGTAATCCGCTTGGCAGAGACGAATTAGAGGAACAAAAACTCAGTATTTTTCCAAACCCTTTTAGAAACAAGCTGTCAATTACCTTTAATGATAGATTCAATCCAAAGGATAAGATATGGATACAGATTTTAGATCTTAATGGCCGTGTTTTTTATAAAACACTTTTAACAAACCAGGAAACCAAGCTATTCGAATTAGACCTCCAACCTGGTATTTACATCCTAAAGGTTCAACAAGGGAATCGAATCTTTTACAAAAAAATAATCAGTAATTAGAGTTTGTCTATAAAGTCCAACTTCTGCGTTATTGCTCAAAATCTAAAACCTCATCCCGATTTTCGGGACTGCGGGTTAGATTTATCGCACGCCCTTGTCTGCAGTACTTTGCACTAAGGAAGGCGAGGCTTGAATTTGAACTTTCTAGTTCAAACTCTCGACTTTATAGATACACACTAATTAGCCTGAAAGGCTTCAATATCATAGCATAGGGCAACGCCCTATGACAGTGATGAATATGGCAACTGCGCCCTGTAAGGGCAGAATACAATAAGAGTTTATAAAATGACCCTATTGAATTGATTATATTGCCCTTACAGGCATACGCGTCAACTTAAGCCTAATGACCTGTATGCCAGTATGTGATTGCCATATTCATGAGCATTTCTACTTTTTTGGCTTTACCCTTTTT
>Ga0164313_10003826_pt1 | contig 13418 bp, 9 predicted proteins | sample GuaBasSedimGuay4_FD_113735 | JGI IMG/M metagenome (GOLD analysis project Ga0164313, IMG submission 113735) | Subseafloor sediment microbial communities from Guaymas Basin, Gulf of California, Mexico - Guay4, Core 4569-4, 0-3 cm | ecosystem: Environmental > Aquatic > Marine > Hydrothermal vents >... | reverse complement strand
TGTATTTGTTGGTTTAACCCCGGGTCAATATTCACTGGTTGTAAGGGATGCGAATGCTTGTATTTCTGCCAGCGAGCACATTATCTCAATAACTGAACCGGATGCAATTGTTATTATTTCTGAAGAGGCGACACATTCTTGTTTAGGTGAGAATACCGGATCGGTCATTGTGGAAGCTACAGGTGGTACAGGCTCCCTTAGCTATCTGCTTAAGAAAGGTGCGAACATTGTTGACCAAAATACAGATGGAAACTTCACAGGGCTTAAGGTTGGTATTTATACAGTTGAAGTTAGCGATGATAATGATTGCGGCCCTGCAATTAGTAACAATCTGCAGGTGAAGCTTTCGCCAACTGATGATTGTGCCATTACAATTTATGATGCATTCTCTCCAAACGGAGATGGGATAAATGAAGAATGGACAATTCACAGGATTTGGAATTATCCGAATTCAACAGTTAAAATCTTTAATAGTTGGGGATCCCTGGTTTTCAACTCTTCAATAGGATATCCTGAAAAATGGGATGGTACATATAACGGGAAAGAATTGCCCCCGGGAACTTATTATTACATCATTGATCTTGATAATGGGGAGAAGCCCAAATCAGGTACGGTAAATATTGTTAAATAGGAAATTTTATTTCAATAGTTATGAAAAAATTTTATTTGCTAATTATTGGCATTTGTACAACCGGGATGTTGTTTGGACAGCAGCTAAACATCAGCAGTTTGTATAACATTAATAAATATGAGATCAATCCTGCAGTTGCTGGTAGCGAAGAAGGAATGCCAACAGCATTGACCTATAGAAAATCCTGGATTGGAATTGAGGGTGCTCCGACTTTCCAGCGCCTTACTACACACATAGGAGTGGGTGAAAGCTCTGGCCTTGGACTCAAAGTATTAAATAGTACTCAGGGCCCTTTGCGACAAACAGGGATGGAGGCAACCTATGCATATCATATTGAATTTAATAACTCCGATTCTTCCTACTTGTCATTTGGATTATCAGGATTCTTATATCAGTATAACTTAAAAAAATCAGAACTTTCTGTAGAAGACCCAACTGACCCTTCTTTCCAGGGTGATGAAGCTAGAGTGCTCCCGGATGCTGCTTTTGGTGTATATTATCATGCAAGGAATTACTACATTGGCCTTGCCATTTATCAGCTGTTTCATGGAAGGATCCGTTTAGATGCTGATGATTTTGCCGATAATCGTCGATCCCGGTATTACTTTATGAATATGGGGTATAGATTTGACCTTGGGGAGGATTTTGAACTTGAACCTTCTGTTTTGTTAAAATATGTGGAAGGAGGTGTCTTCCAGGCTGATATAAATGCTTATGCAACTTATATGAAAATGATTTCTTTAGGTCTATCTTACCGAACTTCTAATGCTGTTGTTCTGCAACTTGGGTATCAAACCGGGGCTCTTAATATTGCTTATGCTTATGACATTAGTATGTCTGACATTAGTACCGTTAGTAGTGGCTCTCATGAGATCATGGTGGTTTACAGATTTGGGAATTTCTTTAGATAGTTTTATTTTACTATAAATGAAAACCCTTCAGAAATGAGGGGTTTTGTTTTAAGGATCCTTTAAAACACATCTTTTATTATCTTCTTTTTTCAACTTCCATCGCTGGATTAAGGATTTCTTTTTTAATTTTGAAGGATTAATATCTAAAACTATTTTTATTTCAATGAATGTTTTAATCTTAGGTTCAGGAGGGAGAGAGCATGCCCTAAGCTGGAAAATTGCTCAAAGTTCACTATTAACTAAATTATTTATTGCTCCCGGGAATGCCGGCACCATAGAGTTAGGCGAAAATGTTGATATGGATATTTCTGATTTTAAGAGGGTGAAGGACTTTTGCCTGAATAATTCTATTGATATGCTTATTGTAGGTCCGGAAATTCCATTAGTGGAAGGTGTAGTTGATTTTTTCCGGAATGATAAACAATTGGATAATATTAGAATAATTGGCCCGGACAGGCATGGGGCAATGCTTGAAGGGAGTAAGGAGTTTGCTAAAGAATTCATGGAGAAATATAATATCCCCACCGCTGCTTTTAAATCTTTTACAAAAGAAAGCATTGCAGAAGCCAGGGCATTTATTAATAAGATAAATCCGCCTTATGTTATTAAGGCTGATGGTCTTGCCGCCGGGAAAGGGGTACTGATATTAGATGACGCCAATAAAGCTTACAAGGAATTAGATGAAATATTTAGTGGGAAATTTGGAGAAGCCGGGAACAAGGTGGTTATAGAGGATTTCTTAAAAGGAATTGAACTTTCAGTTTTTATTCTTACGGATGGGAGCTCTTATGTGATATTACCTGAAGCTAAGGACTATAAAAGGATAGGAGAGGGTGATACCGGACTGAACACAGGAGGGATGGGAGCTGTTTCACCAGTTCCCTTTGCCGGAAGTGATTTCCTGGAGAAGGTTGAAACCAGAGTAATAAAACCCACTATGAGGGGTTTACAGGAAGAGGGTATTGATTATAAAGGTTTTATTTTTATAGGCTTAATGAATATGAATGGAGACCCTTATGTAATTGAATATAATGTACGGATGGGAGACCCAGAGGCCGAAGTTGTTATTCCCAGGATCAAGTCAGACTTGCTGGATATTTTCAAGGCGGTGAGTGATGGTACCCTGGATGAAAAGCAATTGGAAATTGATGAAAGATCAGTAACAACGGTTATGTTGGTTTCCGGAGGCTATCCTGAAACTTACAAAAAGGGATATAAAATTGATGGTTTAGATGATGTGAAGGACAGCATTGTTTTTCATGCCGGAACAAAGGTGGAATCTGAGAATATTTTGACCAATGGAGGCAGGGTCCTGGCAGTTAGTTCTTATGGGAACAATTTCAGGGATGCCTTGGAAACATCTTATAAAAATGCGACAAAAATAGAATTTAAAGACATGTATTTCAGAAAAGATATTGGCTTTGATTTATAGTGTTTATCTTTTTTGAATTTATTCAACTAAATTTATGTTAAGCTTTTATAAAAGTATCCATCCGTATGTAATATTTTTAATTGTTCTTACTGGTCTGGTTTTATGGATACCTGTATTTATTAAACCTGCGTTTTTTATTTACGAAGGTGGTCTTACTGTTTCTCCATTTGATAATGCTTTGAAAGGCCTTTATTCCCTGCCTGTTGTGGTTAAAATGGTCCTTGGCCTGATTGCATGGCTATCACTGGCTTTTTTACTTTCTATAATTAATTCACAAAATCTTTTAATTGAAAAGCGTAGTTATCTGCCGGCACTCTTTTTTATATTATCATCGGGGTGGATTACCGGTATTCAGCAAATAAGTCCGGCTTTGTTGGGAATGATTTTTATGGCACTGGGATTTATGCGATTTTTTTATGTCTTCAGGGAAAAGGAAAATACTTCGGCCCTCTTTGACTCAGGTTTTTTATTTACGCTTAGTAGCCTGTTTTATTTGCCTTTTATTGTATTGATTTTTGTTGTTTGGATTGGTTTATTGATTTTTCGATATACCGGCTGGCGCGATTGGTTTATATCTTTATCCGGTTTTCTAACTCCATGGTGGATATTATATGGAATTCAATTCTTTAAAACGGGATCTGTTAATAACCTAAATGAAATGGTATCAGCTGTATTTCAATTTGGTAGCTTCTCATTTATGTTTGAGCCAGGGAGAATTGGCAGCTTTATTTTTATCGCCCTTTTTGCTTTATTGGCAACTTTTTTTCTGGTTAGCCAATTAAATATGAAGATGGTCAGGTCAAAAAAATATTTTTCTATTTTAATATGGTTGTTTATTGCATTAGCTGTTACATATTTATTTCTTCAACCTATGGATAGGTCATTCCTGGTTATAAGTTTGGCCTTACCTACAAGTTATATTTTTGCAAATTATTTTTCATTGGCAAGGGAAACAAAAATAACTAAGGCCTTATTCTCAGTATTTTTGGTAGCCAGTGCCCTGAGCATGTATATTCCATTTTTCTTTTAACCTCTTGTTGACCAATGTTGAAACTGCCTGTCTTTCAGCTGGTAAAAAGCATTGATCTATATTGATTTCAATTATTTGGAAAATTTGTTACCCTAATGTATAAAATATACACCTTACCCGAACTATGAGGTATTATAAGTGAGTTAACAAAGGTGGATTTTATTATTTTTTTACATAGGATAAAATACCAATTGCACTTCCTTTTTTACCATCCTTGAAATAGAAGAAAATATTGTATGGCCCTGTTTTTGAACAATGGAAGTTGAAAGACTTATAACATTTCCCTGTCTTTTTATCAAATGTGCTGGCTATTAGCCTTTGCGTGTCATATAATTGAATAATGGGCTCACTTTTAGAGTTATCTTCTGTGCAAACTGTAAACCTGTAACTTGTATTTTTTCTAAGAATTATTGAGTTTTTTGATACCGGTGGCCGTTGTTGGTTTGTTGCTTCCGGTAAGTTGATAGTAAAGTCTTTAAGATATGTTGCATCCTTTCCACTGGTACTGATGCATTGGCTTAACAGTTCTTCACTCCCCTGCGAATATAAAAAGCCTGAATTCACTATAAATATAAGCCAGATAAGAAATTTGAATTTCTTCATAAGTATGATAAATAAGCCAGCTTTATGGCTATAAATTTATAAATTGATTTCTAATTTTTTCAGTTTCTTTAATAATATTTTCAACCTGATCTATTGAAATATGAACAATACTTTTTTCATTCTGAATAATTTCAAGCATTCCATTTTCATTTTCAAAGGTTTCAGGCTCACCGGTTTCATACGTTATTTCAACCCCCTCATATATTTTGGTTAAGTTTTCCAGACTCTGGTATAGTTCTTTAAAAGTAGAATCATCCTCGTAGTTCTCAAGAAGGGAAAACAGGTCTTTAAGAATTATTTTTTGTTCGCCTATACTTTCAATAAGTTCAGGTTTTGGGTCTGATTTACTTATTTGGGTCGCAATATAAAAACCTTCAAGCCATAATCCGGTAACAACCAGGGTGCTGGTATTCCTCCTGCCAGTTTTTTCTAAAAAGGTATTCATTTGATTAAAGCTATATACTGACTGGAACATTAAAGAGTCAAGCATATGTTTATTCTCACAAAGTCTTTTTAAGGTATTAAAATCGAAAAACTGTCCAACATTTAGTTCGTCTGTCAGGTATTTAATTGACGAGATATAATCAATAATCCTGGTGTTTTTATTATAAATATTCAAGTAGCCCAGGTCGGCTCCCAGTGCTCCAAGGGCCATTGCTTTCTCAAAATTAGTTTGCAGAGTATTTACTTTTTTAGTGGATGCCGGAAGTTGTTGATAGAAAGGGACACCAAGCTCATTTAGCATGGCTGCTACTTCAACGGGGGAAGCCAGGTTTCCAATGATACCGGCCATTGCCTCCTCATGCAGTTGAGAAGGTACATCTTCAAGGGAATCAGGTAGAATGAAACTTTTTTCAGCCCTACGCTTATTATTAGTGCTACAACTGAGTATTATTGTTGGAATAACCAGTAACAGTATGATGATAACTTTATATTTCATAACCTGGCTGTAAATAGTTAAACAAAAGTAGAAATTTTATTTTTTAAACCTTAGATTTTCAATAATTTGTATTGATTTTTTAAATAATCCAAAATATAATATCAAAAATAAACCAAATGTCATGATCCATATTATAACAATATTAAACGAGAAGGTGTCATAATAGTTACCGTTAAAAATTTTTGTGGGCGAAAAAAAGTGAGTCCTGAAACTAAAGAATCCGTGTGGTTCAGGGTCATGATAAATTGGATGATAGTGCTGAATCAGATGGTTTTTATATTCCAGAATACGATTTCTTTCAAATCTGTTCTTAACTAAATCTGAAACGGCTTCATTGTAGTAGTCATCTTTCAGTTCCCGGTATAAGTCTGGATTTTCTGATAGCATGTACTGGATCCTTTTCTCAATTTGCTGCTCAGAATTTGATAGGATTCGACTATAATAATCCTGCACTTTATCAAGATATTCCTTAACTGAAATTGCTACCTGCTCATTAAATTTCCCTGGGTCAAGACCGGTGGCATGTTCGAATTGTATTTTGGGAAGTAGCTTATTATATCTAAATATTTCATTTTTTAACAGGCTTAACTTTCCCGGCCTGTTGTTTGAGAGTTTTTTACTTATAAAAAGGTTGTAGGTTTCATTTATTGCTTTATTGAGAGCAGGGATTCTTTGGGAAAGTTCAAAATCGGCCTGACTTTCTTTTTTCTCCAGTGAATAAAAGTATTCCTCGTAGGAATTATCCTTAAATTGATGTACCATTAACGCTTCGTATGTCCAACGGGTTGGCATAAACTCCGCAATTCCAGGAACCTTGTCTGCACTACCGAGTGAACGGTTAAGCTTATCAAAATTAAACATGGCTCCACTTAACAGCATCATGGGTATAATTAAGATAGGAAGGATGATATAAATAGTTATGGCTGAATTAAATGATGCAGAAATATTAAGTCCTAACAGGTTGCCAAATGCAGCAGTACTGAATAGCGCTATCCAAAAATAGAAGTTCATATCTTTTATTCCAAGAATAGAGTTTCCCACAATCAGAAATAAATAGGCCTGAAAAGCCGAGATAGTTAACAGTATAATGATTTTAGAGAAAAGGTAACTGCTCCTGTTTAAATGAAGGAACTTTTCTCTTTTAAGAATTTTCAAATCTTTAAAAATTTCTTCAGCACTTATTATGAGTGAGAGAAACAGAGCAACAATTACACTCATAAAGAAGTAAATCGGTATATTATCATTCTCTTTGAAAATATACTGGTTTGAAACGGGGTCGGCAATATAGAAAATTAAATAGGACAAAATAAAGCCCAGGGCAGGTGCCTCTAAAAGGCTAAGTGCAACATATTGATGATTGGAAACCTTAGCCAGGACATCTCTGCTTATAAATATTTTGAATTGCCTGAATCTTCCAGGTATGTTCAGAGATGAAGAAATAACTGAAGGTTTTGTTGGTGCTGGGGGAACATATCTTTCACGATAATACTCTGCCCATTTTTCCGGACTTACTTTCCTTCTATTTGTGTATTGGCCAAATTCATCAACTACCTTTTTGTCAATGATATTGAATATTAATTCAGGGTTTACGTTACCACAGTTTGGACATTCTCCAATTTTGCTGTTAATCTGTGCATCAAGTTTTTTAAAATGCAGGATGGTTTCGACCGGATTCCCATAAAAAGCCATTTGCCCTCCGCTGTCAAGTATTATTGTACTATCAAACATTTTAAACAAATCAGAGGATGGCTGGTGAATGACTACAAAAATCAGTTTCCCGGCAAGTGAAAGTTCCCTGAGAATACCCATAATATTTTCTGAATCCCTTGATGACAGGCCAGAAGTAGGCTCATCAACAAAAAGGATAGACGGTTCACGTATGAGTTCAAGTGCGAGGTTAAGTCTTTTTCGTTCACCGCCGCTAATTATTTTGTTTGATGGTTTTCCAACTTTCAGGTCTTTTTTTTGGAACAATCCAAGGTTCTTAAGGGTATTAGAAACCAGTTTTCTGATTTCTTTCTTGTCTTTATCTTTAAAACAGAGCCTTGCATTAAAATAGAGATTCTGGAAAACTGTTAGCTCATCTATAAGCAGGTCATCTTGTGGAATATTTCCAATAATTCCTTTGAATTTTTTTGGTTCTTTATGTAAATCAAGTCCATTTATTAGAACTTCCCCACTGCTGGGTTTCAAGCTGCCATTAAGTATATTTAATAAAGTTGTTTTTCCTGCACCGCTTGCTCCTAAAATACCGATTAGCTTTCCCTGGGTTTCATGAAATGAACTATGGTTAACTCCTATTGATCCATCTGAGAACTGATAGAATAAATCTTTTACTTCAAATTGGATTTTTACTTCTTTTCTGTCAGTTTTGAAGCTGGAAATAATATCACTGAAATAAATAGGTTTCCCCAGGGATAGCTTAATCGTGCTTCCATTTGACAAAAAGTAAACTTTGTTTGGATATATGGAGATTCCGTTTAGGGTGGCTTCGGAAGAGTAATTATGCTTAATAAAGTATAAATCTACACTTTTTACCTGAAGAATGTAGATTCTGTCTTTTATAAAATTATCTGAATAAATCTCATGAGATTCAATATCTGACTTTTCTGGTAGAATCTCCCTGATCATTTCATTCTGTACTTCTATGGGATTTTCATTATTGACAAAAGATTCAATGTCTTTGAATTCATCAGAAGAAATGTTGAAAACATCAGAAACCGTTATAATGATAGTCATTCTATGTTTTGACATTTCCGGATTGGTGGCTATCAGTTCAAAAAGTTTGATGATTACAATAACCTTTTGTTGTTGGGTAAGGGTACGATTTATTTTTTTGCAAATAGAAAGAATGGCAATAGAGTCTTTTACGGAGGGGATTGGAATGGTTAAGGATATCCCTTCGGGAGAGGTGAGTCCGGCAAAGTCCCTGAAAATGGCCAGGTACTTACTGACATCAGATTCATTGAGTTGTTCCTTTAGGAATTTCCGTACAAAGCGTATTTCAATTTTCTGTACCTCTGTGCTACGTTTAACAATCAGGGCAAAAAGTTGCATTAATGCTTTTAGAATTTCCTCACTCATATTATCTTCAGGATTTTAATTGAAGAAATTAATATATAGATACTTGTATTAAGTATCATGATGAAAACTACAGACTTGAATGTTGCCTCTGGGAAATTCATACAAGATATATACGAAAAAAATTCACATAAGTTATACTTTAAGTGATTGAAACAAAGAATGGTGGGTCCCCTTAAAAAGGATGTTCTTCGGATATTTTTTACTTAAACTTGATCGAGGTCAGAACTGGCTGATGGTCAGAGTTTTCGAAGTTAAGGTTAATGGTCTTTGCACGATTTGTTTTGATATTTGGTGAACATAGGAAAAAATCTAGAATGGTAGTGGCAGTTTCTCCGGGTTTATAGGGTGCTGCAAGTGACCGGTTAGATGGGTATGTATGATCATAAATCCAGTTCCATCCATTTGGGAGGAAATCAGAAGGGATATTTGCAAGTTCAAAATTCTGGTATTCTGAGTCCTTATTAAAAGAAGAGCCCTCAAAGCCAGGAGGATTTTGATTCCAGTCCCCCGCAACTAAAACATAATTCCCTTTTATATACTCATTTTCAACAAAATCCTTAAGGTATTCCATTTCATGTTTTTTTAATGTTCCCCCATCAAATGCTGAATTATGCGTGTTAATTATCAGCAGGTCTTTATGATTAGACAAAGCAATACGGGAAACCAAAAAGCAACGATCAAGCATAAATAAATTTTTTGGCCAGGGATAACTTCCTGGGAAGTCAAATCGCTCAACCATGTATGGCTTGATTTTACTTACAGTTAACAATCCCGAGTGAACCAGGCCCACAGGTTCAGAAGGAGGTACAGGAAGAAAGAGTACTTTGAAATTTGGAGCAAAATAGTGATTGGGATAATCAAGCACATCTGCAATTTCTGAGACTTCATTAATATGATAGGTTCTTTTTGACCGGATATCTACTTCCTGAAGTAAAAAAATGTCAACGGTATCATTTGAAACAAGAAATTTGCTGATTGAACTTAAGTTATTATTTGTACTTTTTTTAGAATCTCTTATCTTTTCACCTCCGTCATAGAAAAAATCCATTTCTTTACCCAGGCCACAATAGCCAATGTTCCAGGTTAATATACACAGACTATCATTAATTGATAAAGTATCAGGCATTGAGGATTCATCTATAATTATGCGCTCTTCCGGTTTGTAATCGACTATGGTTGAGAATAATAAAAACAATCCAAACAATAGGGCCAGGCCGAGGACTAAGTACAAAAAATAACGTAAGAGTTTCATGATCAAAGTTTTTTTTTGAAAATTTAAATAAAGTTAATAATAAAAATGTAAAATCCATATACTAAAATTGTCTTCAATGTGAATTATCTATATATTTGAACAATAAATAAAAATTAAAAAAATGAAATTTGGTGTTGTAGTTTTTCCGGGTTCAAATTGTGATCATGATACAATTTATAACTTAAAAGAAATATTAGATCAGGAAGTTGTTGAATTATGGCATAAAGATACAAACCTTCAGGGCGTTGATGTAGTTGTACTTCCCGGTGGTTTTTCGTATGGAGACTACCTGCGGTCAGGTTCTATTGCTAGGTTTTCTCCAATTATGGGAAAGGTGATAGAATTTGCCAACAGGGGAGGTTATGTTTTAGGCATTTGTAATGGTTTTCAGATTTTGTGTGAAACAGGCTTATTGCCTGGTGCACTCTTGCATAACCTGAATCAAAAATTTATTTGCAAGAATATTCATATTGTACCGGATAATTATAATGCTCCTATAACTACAATGCTTGAAAAAGATAAACCACTGAAAATTCCTATTGCTCATGGTGAAGGGCGATACTTTGCCTCTGAGGAAACTCTTGCCCTGATGCGGCAAAATAATCAGATATTATTTCGGTATTGTAATGAAACAGGAGAAATTTCAGAACATTTTAATCCGAATGGGTCTGTTGAGAATATAGCTGGTGTATGTAATGAAGAATATAATGTTTTCGGAATGATGCCCCACCCTGAAAGGGCTGCTGACGATGAGCTGGGAAATACCGATGGGCGCTTGATACTGGAATCATTGATTAAAACATTGGAAGAAAAGAAAATCAGTTTTTATAACTAATTTGTATATATGAGGTGTTTAAAATCCGGATATGGTCCGGATTTTTTATTATTAAGAATTGGTTAAGTTATTTGATTATGAATATTCGAAAGTTAAATATTTGGCATTTCGGATCTTTTCCGGTGTTTATTCTCTTTGGGGTTTTATTAACTGGTTTTGATTATCTGGCAGGACAAAGTTCTGATAAAAACATCCGGGAGGAGTCTATAGATGTTTTACAATACACATTAAATATTAATATCCTTGATCTTGATTTGCATCAAATCTCAGGTATTGCTGATCTTCAGATCAGGTCTTTAAAAGATGGCGTATCTAAAATCCAATTGGATCTTTTGTCCTTGAAGGTTGATTCGGTATGGGTTGATGAAGATGGGGTGAAGGATTTTACGCATATTGGGGAAAAATTAACAATTCCATTATTTGAGCCGCTGGACAAAGAAAGTACGGTTCTGATAAGTGTTTTTTACCATGGAGAACCAATAGCAGATCCTTCCTGGGGTGGTTTTTATTTCAAAGATAATTATGCCTTTAATATGGGGGTAGGGATGAAATCAATCCCACCTGGCTTTGGAAGGGCCTGGTACCCTTGTGTGGATAGTTTTACAGACAGGGCAGGCTATGATTATTTTATAACCGTTTTAAAGGAAAATACTGCAGTTTGTCCGGGTTTACTAAAAGAAATTGTGGAAAATGATGATGGGTCACATACTTTTCACTGGGAACTTCAAAATAGCATACCTACTTATTTGTCCTCGGTAGCAGTATCAAATTATGTTTGCCTTTGTGATACTTTCAAAGGGGTGGAACGGGATATCCCTGTAATGATTTTCGTTGCCCCTGAAGATAGCCTGAATGCAGCCGGTTCGTTTCGTGACCTGCCAAAGTGGATGAGATGTTTTGAAGAATTGTACGGGCCTTACAAATGGGAAAAGGTTGGATTTGTATCAACCCCATTTTCAGGAGGGGCCATGGAGCATGCTACAGCTATAAGCTTTTCGCGTACAACTTTGTTTGATACAACCCGGTTTAAGGGGATTTTGATCCATGAATTGTCCCATAACTGGTTTGGAAACCAGGTAACATGTGAAACCCCTGATGATATGTGGTTGAATGAAGGCTGGGCTAGTTATTCGGTGGCTCTTTTTATAGAATGGGAGAAGGGGGAGAAAGCATATATGGATTATGTGATGCAAAATCATAATAATGTACTGCGTTTTGCACATATCCGCGATAAAAAATACCGCTCGGTTTATGGTAACGCCCCTGATTTCACCTATGGTAGCACTGTTTATAAAAAGGGGGCAGATGTAGCATATAACATCCGTAATTATATTGGGGATGATTATTTTTTGCCCACTTTAAAAAAGTATTTTAGAAGCTATCCTTTTACGGATATCAATACTAATGAATTTAAAAAGTTCTTTTCAGATCAGACAGAAACAGATTTGGATCATTTTTTTGATTTCTGGGTTTATGGATCTGGTTTTTCGCATTTTTCAATAGACTCGGTTAGTGTTGATAACCTGGCTGAAGATTATAAGATTAAGGTTTATTCGCGACAAAAATTGCTTGGAACAAATAAATTCAGCTACAATAATCAACTCGATATATTGTTCCTGGGAAATGACTGGACTATGAAAAAGGATTTAATAGAAATGTCCGGGGAGTTGGATAGTGCTGTTTTTACAATGGATTTTGCTCCTGAAGCAGTAATAATAAATCCTTATAATAAACTATTAGATGCCACAACTGGCAGAGCGGTAATACTTAATGTTACTGGTATCATGGATTTTAAGAATGCCAACTTTTCATTGGATGTAAAAAGTCTTAAAGATTCCGCCTTTTTTAAAGTTAGTAAGAATTGGGTTGCTCCAGATACAATAGGCACGGATTTTGAAATTGACAATACAGCTTATTGGACTATTTTCGGGTATAATTTGGAAGGGCAGGCTTTGGAGGGGGAATTTGGATATGAAAATATGAGATTTGCCCCAAATGAATTTATTCAGGATGTTAAGAATAAAGGGAAAGTCAAATCCCTGGAATTGCTATACAGGTCTGGGGCTGGTGAAAAATGGCAGGTAATTGATGCTGAAAGTACTCATTCAGAAACCACAGGAACTTTCACCACCTCATTTATTAAGAGGGGGGAATATTGCATTGGCCTGGAAAGAAGCAGGGGAAAATAATATAGATGTACTTTCAGATTTTTCATATTCCTTTCAGCTGCCATTGCTTTACTTCTGGTATCAAAAACTTTATAAGCCAGTATATACCATGGTTTATATGTCTTGGTATAATTATCCCTTTGTTATGATCAGAGATACGCTTTTCAAGGTTTTGAGTCTGAACAATATATAGCTTTTCGTAGCTGGTACTTCGAATTATGTAAACAAAGAAATTCATAATAAAAAAGGGATGTATGTAAACATCCCTTTTGTAGAGAATAGCGGAATCGAATGCCGTGAATTATAAGCATAGCTTATTAAATTCCCGGGCATCCTCGAAAAATTGATCAAATTAGTAATTTGATATTTTTCGGGACCGCTGACCTCTTGACTGCTTGCATAGAAGTAAAGGGTGTGAATAAACCTGAAGAGATTGCTTATATCATTTTTGAAGTAACAGTGAAATACGAAACGGGAATTTCTTAAAAGAAGTCCAATATTTGCTTTATTAATTATCTTGATTTTGCGATAC
>Ga0164313_10003825_pt1 | contig 13418 bp, 8 predicted proteins | sample GuaBasSedimGuay4_FD_113735 | JGI IMG/M metagenome (GOLD analysis project Ga0164313, IMG submission 113735) | Subseafloor sediment microbial communities from Guaymas Basin, Gulf of California, Mexico - Guay4, Core 4569-4, 0-3 cm | ecosystem: Environmental > Aquatic > Marine > Hydrothermal vents >... | reverse complement strand
GCGGCGTGAGAAAAGTCTCGTCCGTGAGCAAGGACGAAGTCGGCATCGTGACGGTGGAATTCGACTACGGCAAAAACCACCAGGAAGCCGTCACCGACATCATGGCGGCTCTGGACAAGGTGAGATCACGCCTGCCCGCCGACGTCATGGAACCCCAGATATTCAAGATCGGCGACTTTTCCGCGCCGGTCATGACACTGGCGGTAGCGCCCAAACCGGATGAACATCTGGATCTGCCGGTCACCCGCCAGTTGGTTGAAAATGATTTGAAAGACGCCCTGTTGAATATCCACGAAGTGTCGGACGTGGAAGTGTTCGGTGGCGGGATCCGTGAAATTTCCATCCAGGTCGATCCGGCTCGTCTGGCTGCCCTGAATATCCCTCTTCCGGTACTGATGGATGCCATCCGTTCAGGTAACCGCGACGTTCCCGACGGATTCCTTCTCAATGAAGATTCTCAAATCGTCATCAAGACCCGGGGGGAGCTGGAGAGAATACAGCAACTGGGCGACCTTCCCATCCCCCACGCCGGCCAGGTGGTGCACCTGCGCGACGTGGCCACCATCACCAACACCGTGAGTGACCCGACATCGGCATTCCACTTCAATGGGCAGCCGGCCATCGCCCTGAACATCCTGCGGCATGAAGACGCCAACACGGTGGCCACCATCAAGGCCATCAAAAAAAGCCTGCCGCGCATCGGGGAAGAATTTTCCCAGCTCGAGATAACCATTGCCGACTCGCAGGAACGGATCATCAACCAGTCCATCGACAACCTGCTGAGTTCCTTGCTGAACACCATCGTCGTAACGGTTCTGGTGATATTCCTGCTGATTGCCGACCTGCGTTCGGCGCTTATTTCGGGAATCTCCATTCCCTTCACCTATTTCCTTACCTTCTCGGTGATGCTGCTGACCGGAATGCAGTTCGACATCGTGACCATGACGGCGATCATCCTCGCCCTGGGGCTGTTGGTGGACAACGCCATCGTGGTTTTGGAAAACATCGAGCGGAACTACAAGATCAGGGGCGGCGACCTTGTCGTTGTGGCCAGGGAATCCACCAAGGAGATCATGCAGGCGGTTTTCTCCGGGACATTCTCCACCATCATCGTACTGGTGCCGATCATGTTCCTGGGCGGTTACGTGCAGAAGGTGATGTTCCCGCTGGCCATGATACTGACCATCGCCCTGCTGTCGTCGTTCGTGGTGTCGGTGACGATCATTCCCCTGGTGGCGCCGTACATTTTGCGCCACACGGACAAGGACGAGCGTCCGGTTCTTATATTCCTGAACCGGATTGCAGGATATTTCCAAAGTGCGTTCGTGGACCGGGCCCGTGATTTTTTCGAAGATGCCTTCGTTTTCGTGAACCGCCACAAGGTGATATTCCTGGTGGGAATCATGATCCTTCTGCCAGTTTCCATGCGTCTGATGGGGATCGTCGGCAGAGACCTGATGCCGCCCATGGACACGGGCATCGTCAAGGTGCGCGTGGAAACGGAATCCGATTTTTCGGTACCCCGCACCGAAGCTTTGCTGTCTTCCATCGAGGCCATCGTCTCGGAACAGGAAGGCGTTCTGGAACAACTCTCGTACATCGGAAGCGAAGCCGGCCTGATCTCCTTCGGCAATGGCCGCACCTCCCAGCAAATCGATATGACCATCAATTATATCGATCGATTCCATCGCGATGAAACGGTGTGGGAGCTGGAAGATGTCCTGCGCAGGGAAATCCATAATCTGGCCGGTGTAAAATTCGTCGACGTGACGGAATTCGGCGCCACGCCCCTTTCGAGTATCGCCGCCACGGTGGACGTTCAAATCACCGGCAACGATTTCGAAACCCTCGACCAGGTCGGGACCGAGGTGGCGCAGCAACTTACCAAGCGCCCCGGATTTACTTCGGTAAGCCGATCCTGGGCCATGGACCGCGCCGAATACCACTTGGTGTTCGACCGCCACGAAGTCGCGCGCCATGGCCTGACGCCCGTTGATGTTTCCTATCAAGTGGCCATTGCCTCCCGGGGCGTTCCCGTCAGCGTGATGCGCACGTTCAACCAGGACGGCGTAAATATCCGCTTCAGGCTGGACACGTCTTCGCGTGAATCCATGGACCGGTTGCTGTCCATCCCCATCCAGACACCAGCGGGAATCCAGGTGCCCCTCGGCGGCCTGGCCCGGGCGGAAAAAGTGTTCGTACCGTCGGTGATAACGCGCAGCGGTCTGGCTTATACGACCAACGTGTACGGTCTGCGGGCCAAGTCGCCCGTGTCATTCCTTTACGACCAGCGGAATGCGGCGGTGGCCATGGTTGATGTGCCGGCCGGGGTGACTATTTCCTCCCAGGGGGAAATGAAGCAGATGAATGAATCGTTCGGCCGGCTGGCCAAGGCCCTGCTGGTTTCGGTCATCCTTCTGTACTTTACGTTCGTGATCATTTTCCGGTCGTATATCGAGCCCGTGGTGATCATGATTTCCATTCCTTTTGCCGCCATCGGCGGGGTATGGGGATTGTTGATAGTGGACAAGCACGGGTGTATGCCGGCGTTCATGGGGTTCATTCTGCTCACTGGTGTAATCGTCAACAACGCCATCCTGCTGCTGGATTTCGTGAAGATTTACCGACGCGAAGGCCATGAACTGGTGGATGCCGTGAAGATGGCGATCCGGGTCAGGACCAGGCCCATTTTGATGACGGCGACGACCACCATCGTAGGGATGATCCCCATCGCCGCCGAACAGGCAATCGGGCTGGAGAGGCTGTCGCCGCTGGCGGTCGTTGCCATTGGCGGGCTGATCGTGGGAACGTTCCTGACCCTGATCTATGTGCCGGTGTTGTATATCCTGCAGGAGAAATTGGTGGACCGGTTCAGGAAACCACAGAGTGTTGAGCCAACGGCTGAGATTCCGGGTTGATTACCTCCAAGGAGTGAAAATTGAATACTTTTCAGACCCGAATAACCGCCATGACCGCATTGTGCCTGCTGATCTTTTTCTCCGCGGCGGTGGCCGACGAAGTGAAGCCGGATGACATCGTTGGCATCTGGCTCATCGAAGAGGATGGCGAAGCTGTCGAAAAAGTCGAAATCTATCGGTGCGAAGGAAAGTACTGCGGAAAAATCGTGTGGCTGAAGGCACAGGAGGGAACCGACGTTCCGGTCACGGATGAGAAAAACAAGTCGGAGGACCTGCGCGATCGCCCGTTATTGGGTCTGGAAGTAATGCGGGACTACGAATTTGACGGCGAGTCCACTTGGCGTGAGGGAGAATTCTACGCGTACCGCAAAGGGAAAACGGTTTCGCCGAAATTGACCCTCATCGATGAAAACCATCTGAAAATCCAGATAAAGATCCTGTTCCTGAAGAAGAGCTTCGAGTGGAAGCGGGTTTCAGAGCCATGATGCGCAACAGTTGTTGAGCTTGCCCGTTTGACACAACCGACCCGGCGCCCGATCGTCATGCACCTCCCCACATGGCGATTCCGAGGCGACCATGACCCACTCCCGACCCCTTTTCGCTGCCGCGCTGTCGGCCAATGACGAGTTCAAGCTGCGCTATCCCCGGTACCTGAAAGGCGCTGTGCTGCTCGCGCTTGTTTTGACGGCCCTGTTGGTTTGGCTGTGGCCCGGTTATGAAGCCAAGCCATATGTGTTGCGTCAGACGGAGGTGTTGGAGCTGGTGGTGATCGAACCCATATCCTTGTTGGACGAACCACCCCAGCCCATTGAGGTGCCGCGAATGCCCCCGATCGTGGAAGCCGCCGACGTGGATGATCCTAATGCAGTAGACACGATTCCAGAGCCCATCTCCATCTGGACCCCTTTCAGAAAAGTCATACAGCCGCCCCTGAGCGACGAGGGGTTCATCCCCAGCTCGGCCGAGCCCGTCCTCACATTTCAAATGAAGGCTGATTACCCGGAGATCGCGCGGCGGGCCGGACTGGAAGGTACGGTGCTGATCCACGCGCGGGTGAATGCGCGTGGCCAAGTGGAACGCGCCGAGGTCATCCAGGGCGTGCACCCACTGCTGGACAAAGCGGCCCAGGCTGCGGCCCTTCGCTGCCGGTTCACTCCGGCCAAACAGCGCGCGGTGTCCGTGCCGGTTTGGGTGGCAATTCCGTATCGGTTCCGGTTGCGGTAGTGGGGCCGGAGGGGCAGGAATAGATGGGCCAGTCCAGTATTGGTTTTAAATTGAGCCATTTACCCGGAACCACCTGGCTCCGCGCCCACGTCCCTCCGACCGCACCAGTCCTTCACTTTTCATGACCTGCAGCTCCCTCTTGATCGTTTCCCGGCTGACCCCGGGACAGTCATCGGCCAGACCTGCAGTAGTGAAGGCTCCCAGCCGAGCCAATGCGGCTTGGCGTACAAACTCCGACTTGGCCCCCTTGTGGGTTCCCAACGCTCCAACTCGATCAGCAAATTCCTGGTATGCTTTGAGCATAATCCCCCAGAAATACCTGACCCAGGGCATGGCATTGTGCTTTCCCCCGTGCCAACCACGTGACGCCTCCTGAAGGGTTTCGTAGTAACCGTCCCGAGCATCCTCGAACACTCGTTCCAGGCTGACGTATCGTCCTACATCGTACCCACATTGGTAGAGCAGGAGCAAGGTCAGCAGTCGTGAGACCCGGCCGTTGCCGTCGGTAAAAGGATGGATACATAGGAAGTCGAGGATTGCCAAAGGGATGAGTACCATGGGCTCGCCCCCCGGCTCTGCCAGTTCAACCCGAAATGCCCTGCATAGATCGTCCATGAAATGAGGCACGGCCACTGCGGCCAAGGGTTTGAACCGTACGATTCGCTCCCCAGTTTTCTGGTCGGTTTCGACGATTTCATTGTCAGCCTGCTTCCACGCCCCACCAGGTTGGGAAAGGTGGCCATACATTCGGCCATGAAGTTGAAGTATCAGATTCGGAGACAATGGCATATCGGGCGCCGACTCATGGATCAGGCGCAAAGCATCACGATATCCCGCGATCTCCTGCTCAGAGCGGTTGCGCGGTTTGACATCCCGCCGAACGAGTCCCTCTATACGCTTGCGAGGCGCAATGATTCCCTCAAGCCGGTTGGAGGACTCACTCGATTCGATGATGGCATGTGTCTGGAGTGTGCGTAACGTCTCGGGGGTTTGACGCCGATACAAATCCTGGCGCCCCCTGTTGACGCCGATCGCCTGAATCATGCCAAGATCTGAGGTGGAAAACACAAGAGAATCAAGATATGTAGCAGTCAGTGAACTCATAAACACCTCTTTATTGGGTATTTTAGACTCTATTTTACACCCTATAAGCTTCAAAATACCCTATTCAGGAAATGAATCAAGCCTATTGGGGTATTTTAGAGTTAAATTAATCTATTTCTATAAAAAAGACCCAATGCACGATCCGTAAAACCCCAGAAAGCTCACCCAGCACTTATTATTCCATCATGGGAGAAAAATCACCCCCCAGCCGCTTCCCCCTCAACGCACGCCCCCAGCCAATCAAAATCCCCATCCAGGACCCGGTCCAGCCGTCCCGTTCGCCATCCCCGACTCCGGTCCTTCACCAACGGATCCGGCAACTCACGATAGGTCCTCACCATTGGCGGAGCCCCGGCCATGGGCTTGCCCATGACGTCCAAAGCCACCTTCAACATTTCATCCGTGCCCTCGGCCACCCTGTCCTCGGGCATGGGCGCCACCCGGACCAGGACCTTGTGCTGGATCGAGGCTTTCGACTTGCGGGGATCGGGCTCCTCCCAAACATGCAGCCCCGTTTCCGGCGCCAGGATGTCATAGGCCGCATACCCCGACACTCCCAGCATCAGGGATCGGCAGCGACCCGGCTTATGGGCCACGTCTTCCAGAACCGTGACACGCATCTTGCGCCGTTGTCCCCACTGGCGGTACATCCCGCCCAGACGATCGACCCACTTGTCGACAATTTTACTCTCGGCGCCCGGACCCTGCTTGCCTTCAATGAGGATAAAAGCCTCCCATGGCGAACGTGCCTCCAGGGAACGGCAGGCCAATTCCAGCAAGTGGATGCGCCCGGCCGCCTGTCCAATCAACTTGCGGGGATAGTGTTCTTTGGGGCCACTGCCCGGCAGTGCGATCTTCGGTAACAAACGGCCAGCCGCCTCAACCCCGGACTCGATACGCTCCCTGTATTCCACTTCGCCCAGCACCGCGTATCGTTCGGTGGAGGACCAGAAATCCGGTAACCCGGTCATGGACAGGGACAGGGTTTTGGCGTCCTTCCACTCCGGCGAATCCAGGTACTGGCGCAACTGCTGCCAGTGTCGGTCAAGGTCATCGAGCTCCGCGGGTGTCCCCTTGGGATTCAGGGCGATGACCGCGAGACTTGTCGCTGCACCCTCCACTGCCTGGGCACAGGGAACATCCTCGATATCCTTGTCCGCCCCATCGCCGTTGTCCTGTTCGGCATCCGGGTTGATGAACTCGGCATGCAGACTATTTTCCCGGGCCTGGATATACAGGTACTGGTCACCGGCGGGAAACTCCCCTTTGACGATCGTCTCGGCCAGCGGGGTCAGCAGATATCGCTCGATGGCCCGTTTCAGCGGGCGCGCACCCAAGGTCGGGCTGAATCCCTTGTTGAGCAGGAATTCCAGGGCCGATTCCTCCCAGACTACATCCCACTGGCGATTGCGGAGCCCGCGGCGCTTCTGGACATCATTCAATTCCTTTTCCAGGATCTCCCGCATTATTTCCCGGGTGAAAGGCCGGAACACAATCACCCGATCCAACCGGTTGAGGAACTCCGGACGGAAGGCCCGCTCCACGGCGCGGCCCACGTCGCCCGCCCGAAAACCTTCGCCATCCTGGTCGAAGCCCAGGCCCACGCCGGTGGCGGCCTGCCCACCCAGATTCGAGGTGAGAATGATGATAGCGTGGCGGAAATCGGACGTCCGTCCCATGGGGTCGGTCAGGCGGCCGTCGTCGAAGACCTGCAGGAAAAGATCCCACACTTTCGGATGGGCCTTCTCGAATTCATCCAGCAGGATGACCGAAAACGGTTGCTTACGGATCTTGAGTGTCAGGGATTCGCGATCGAGATTATGTCCGTCGCCGACAAGTCGCTCCAGGCTGTCCGGGGCCTGGAATTCACTCATGTCATGGCGCAACAGCCGGTCTTCGGATCCGAAGAGAAAGTTGGCCAGGGCCTTGGCGATTTCTGTTTTCCCGGTGCCTGTCGGACCGGCAAACAGGAACACACCCTGGGGCCGGGACGGATCGGTAAGGCCCGCCTTGATCAGGGTGATGCGCTCGATGAGGCAATTGACGGCTTCGGGTTGACCCAGAATTCGCTTGTTGAAAAATGCCCGCAATTGTTCCGGGTCCAGCATCTGGCGATCATCCAGGATCTGGCGGGGCAGGCTGGTCATGGCCGTCAGCGTGGTGATCAGGTCGTCCCGCGTGATCTCCACCGAATCCCGGGACTCGGCAAGTACCTGCTTTCGCGCGTGACCCAGGAATGATATCAGGCAGCCCGGCGGTTCACGGTCCCGCAGATATTGGCGCGCCAGCAACCAGGCTTCGTGGATGGTTGTTTTGGTCAGGAGTTTTGGACCGAGGGCCTCGGCCCAGGCCGCGGCAAGTTCCAGGGTAGCGTTCTCACCCAACGGATCGATGCGGTAGACCTCGCACGCGGTCAACAACCGGGGCTTGTCCTGGGCCAGTTTTTCGAAAGCAGATGTCGGGAGCTCTCCGACGATGACGATCTCACCGGACTCGAGCAGCGGCATAATGTTATCCAGGATGCTGCTCCTGGAATGCTTGTGGGTTCCGGCCCAGCCGAGGGACTGGAAATCCGGTATATACCAGAGAACCTGCCGGCCGCCACTGAGCTGCTTGACGAGGTTTTTTATCCTCTGCTCGAGTTCTCCGAAATACTTCTGACCGGCCGAAATGTCGGACCCCGTGGCCTCGAATACGATCCACCCCTTGCCCATGAGTTCGCGTCCCACACCGCGCATAACCGCGGTCTTGCCCACACCGTGTTCACCGGTGAGCAATACCGAGCGGCGAGGTGTTTGCCTGATCGTGCGCAGGACATCCCGGACCTGTTCCGCGAGCTGGGGATGATCGATCACCAGCGGCTCGGTGTTCGCGTCGGGATCCCAGACCCGGCCGATTGTCTTCAGGATTGTCCGGTCGATATATGCGTCCCGCCACTGATCGAGCTCGGCCTGCAGTGTCTCCACAACCTCTTTCAACGGGGAATCCAGTGTGGCGGTCAGGGTCTCCTGCAGGCTTTCCCCTTTTTCCGCGTCCAGTTTTTCCAACAGTTCGCCGAAGGACGGCTTTTCTCCATTCGCTACCCGCCCGGTCAGCACTGGAGTCATGTTTTTGATCATGAGGTCGAGCCAGGGGCCCCCGTAATCCCTGACCCTGAAAAAAAACTCTCCCGCCAGCGACCACTCAATGGGCGTATGCTGAAGCAGTGCCTTCATCACGAAATACTTATGCCAGGGCCCTCCTTCCTCGAACATCTTGAGCAACGGGGCGACCAGTGCCGATTCGAGGTCGCGAAGGCTGACGGCGACGACCCCCATTTGCCACAGGGCCTTGGATGGATCATCACTGAGCTCGAGCAATTCCTTGCCGGGGATTCCGGATTCATCCAGCAGGGTGACACCCGACTGGAACGCGTATTTTTCCGCCAGGTCGGCCGGGGAACCCACATCATCGATATATCCGTCAACCACCTCGGCATGAACTTTGGCGTCGGCCAGTTGGGATTTCCTTTTGAACTCGGCCTTCCTGTCGAGCTCGTCCTGGGAAACAGGCTTGTAAAAATCCTTAATGAAGCGTTTGAAATAATCACCGATACCCATTGGCTGGACTCCATCCGGGCGAGACGGCATTTGGTTCCACACAATTCAAGTGACGTGTGATGTTACCACAACTCCAACGGGGATTGTATACTGGGACTGCCCAAAACCGCGCCGATTCGCTATACTTTTTCCGACAGACAAGTCCAGAACCGGAGGTTCAAGAATGCCGGAATGGTTACAGGCGGGGCTTTGGGGCCTGTTCGCGGGCGGAGCGTTGGTATTGGGAGCATCGATCGGCTACGCGGTCAAACTTCCCCAAAAAATCATCGCCGGTATCATGGCGTTCGGCAGCGGTGTCTTGATTTCAGCCCTGAGCTTCGAATTGATGGGAGAGGCCTACCACCAGGCGGGTCTCATCCCGACTGCCATCGGATTTTTCGCCGGCGCTATAATGTATAGTGGAGCGAACGGGCTGCTGAGCCGCATGGGCGCCAAGCACCGCAAACGTTCGAGCGGACAGCCGTCGGAGGACGATGTCGAAGGAAGCGGCTCCGCGATCGCGGTAGGCGCCCTGCTCGATGGAATACCGGAGTCCATCACCATCGGCCTGACCATGCTTGCCGGCGGCGGTGTGAGCGTGGCGACCGTGGCGGCCATCTTCATCTCCAATATTCCCGAGGGACTGTCGAGTTCCGCCGGTATGAAAACGGCCGGACGGTCGCCTTCGTATATATTCGGTATCTGGAGCGTCATAGCCTTGCTCTCAGGCCTGGCTGCCTTGGCCGGTTACAGCCTGTTCGCAAATCTGTCGCTCGAGGTTCAGGCTGCCACGACCGCATTGGCAGCCGGAGCCATCCTCTCGATGCTGGTGGAAACCATGATCCCCGAGGCATTCGAAGGGACCAATAATTGGGCGGGACTGATCACCTGTGCGGGGTTTATCTGCGCATTCGCATTATCCATGCTGGGGGGGTAGCTTACCATTCCGCCTTCCACCACAACACACCAGGGACGCCGGCAATACGAACAGGAGGATATCAAAGAACATCAGAACTACGGACATCACTGATGAAAAAGACGAGAATGCCTGCGAGCCAGGTTCTGCAGAAAACCGATGGTGAGTCTTCGGTGAAAAGTCGTCATTTTGATCATCTACTGTACGGGCACAAGACGCGCCTCAAGTTTGACCTCGTGCACATGACAATTGTCTTCGAAGACCCTAGCCGGTTCACTCTCCCCGCTCCAACAGAACAACTTGAACAACCATGTCCTCGTCGTCGATTTCATCTTCCTCTTCCGTTTTGTCCCGGGCCTCCATATTGGCATAGACCGCGTCCAGCGCGCTGCGCCCATTGCGGTACCAAATGAACCGACCGTCATTCAACATGGAGAAATAGTCGGTCTCCCGGTTGACCGGAAAGGCAATATGCACCTCGGCCTCAAGCCGTCCCTCCTTGTCGAACACGTCGTAACGGCAGTGGACACCCTCGGGAAGATTACGCTTGGCGTAACATGATTTCACCCAGATACGACCATCATCCAATACCTGAATCTGATCGATTACCGGTTCCGTATCCAGAATCGTCTTTTTGGGGATGATCTCTCCCTGAGGCCCCCACATGCGCATACTGTCCAGGACCTCCTGCCGCTCTTCCTCCGTGCGGACGTGGGCTTCAAGATCTCGCGTAATGACTCGCCTGATCTCACCGTCCGGTTCCACCCATTCGATCCGGTAGGCATCGCGATCGGAGGCCATCAACATCGACCCGTCGGCCGCCATGGCCCACGCCTGGTTGGGGAACCATGTTCCTTCCTCATTCGAAACAGGAGGATCGTGGCTGGATACGACACTCGCCTCCAGGTAGGTGTTCCGGCCTTCACCTTCCCTTGTATATTGCCTGATAAACCGGTGGTTGATCGATTCCCCCTGCCCTCCCCTGATTTCCATGGTTTGCCCACTGATAACCAGGTTTCCCGCAGACTCTTTCACTCGAAAAAACATCGGATTGTTTCCCTGGGCCGTGATGCTGCCCCCGGGAGTGTTGTCACGATTGACCAATACGATTTTGCCCGGAAATACCTGGACCAGACCCAGCTTTCCGTCATCGGCGAGAAACATCGTATTGGGCCGTTCGAGTTCTCCGGGTCCCTGGCCCATGCGACTCAGGGTTCCGAGAAATTCGCCGCCGGGAGAAATCTCCAGAACTTGGGCCATTTGAGAATCGAGCAGCAGGACGTGACCGTCGCTGGTGACCACCGCCTGGTTGATGACCCCCATCAGGGGAAGCTCTTCGTCTTCTTCATTATCAAGCCGCCATAATTCCTGGAGATGCCAGGTTTCCACCTTGGGCGGTTCGGTCGGGTTTAGAATAGTTGGAGGAGAAGCCAGAGTCGAAAGGGGGTAGAGAACGCACACCAATATCATCAGTGGTCGCAGATTGGACATCATAACTCCCTGGATATGGCCATCATGTAATTTATTGCCCAGGCACCAATTGCTAACGCAAAATCAATTGAGTAGTTCCCATATTAACAAATGAACGGGTCAGGCAATTCAGCATGATGTCTATTGCCTGGTCAGCGTCACCCGCGCGAACGGGCTGCGTTTCCCATCGTTTTCCATATCCATCAGCCACTGCCAGGTGTCATTGTCCCGACTGTAGACAAAGGTCGTATGAAAGACCCCGCCCTCGCCCATGTCGAATACAAACGGCAATGTATCTCCGCTACGTTTCGCGTGACCGATGGCTGGAGCGGAAAGCCCGCCTCCCCCGGTCGAGTCCAGCCAAAGACATGCATACTGATCTGCCGGCTGATCCCAGCCGATGAAGACGATGGCTTCATACAAGGGCGTACCATCCGGTTCCTCTTCGCGCGCCACTTCATGAAAGCGCAGGTACTGATGGTCGAGCACCCACTCAACGAGAATGTCATGGACTGACTCATCGCCGGCAATGGTGCCCTCCATTACCCAATTTCCGGTCATTTGATCGAGTAGTTCGTCCTGAAAGCCTTGCTGATCGGCTGCTGCCGGAAGCGATGTCGCGAAACAAAGTGCGACGATGCAAAGTGCGGTCTTCATTCTGCCATACCTCCGGGATTCGTGGGGTTTCCGCATTACTTCTTCATCCACACCAGCCCGAGTATACCGTCAATGGTTGCTTCCGGCCAAAGTTTCATCATCCAAGGTGGAGCCCGTGTACAGGTAGGCTGGGCAAGTACACGGTCTTCTTTCTTTTCATTTATCACTAAAAAAGAATCCTTTACTAACGATATCCTTTATGAAAGAATTCTTTCTTAGAGAAAGGAAGCCCCATGGCCAGATCGACCGGAGTTTACGAAACCACCAGCGCGGGCGGGGAAAATGTCAAAGCATTCATTCCCCACCCCCTGCCGCCTGCACGCCCCAAAATCAAACTCGATGGCGAGGTGGCGGCACTGCTTCACGCCGCGGAGTCCAACCTGGCCAGACTCGAAGCCGCCGGACGCATGGTCCCGTCCCTGGATTGGTTCGTTTACGCCTTCGTGCGCAAGGAGGCGGTGATCAGTTCCCAGATCGAGGGAACCCAGGCATCACTCGACGATTTGCTGGCATCCGAAGCCGAAGCTCCCGCCACGGCACCTCCGGATCACGTGGAGGAAATCTGCAATTATCTCGACGCCTTGAAGTACTCCCGGGAACAGTTGCGCAGGGAAAAAGGCCTGCCTCTTTCGGTCCGGCTGTTCAATGGAGCCCACAAACGGCTCATGGCCGGCACCCGGGGACAGAACAAGCAGCCTGGCAGGATCCGGAAATCGCAGAACTGGATCGGCGGTACCCGTCCAGGAAATGCGCGTTTCGTTCCTCCTCCTCCTCATCGGATCACGGAATTGCTGGGCAGCCTCGAAAACTACCTTAATGCTGAAGGCCCTCTTCCCCCGCTGGTGCGGGCCGGCCTGGCGCATGCCCAATTCGAGACCATCCATCCATATCTCGACGGTAACGGCCGGCTTGGCCGATTGTTGATCGCGTTGTGCCTGGAGGACTGGGGACTGCTGACCGAACCGCTTCTATACCTGAGTCTCTTCTTCAAGCGGCACCGCGATGAATACTATACCCGACTCGGCGCCATCCGAACCGACGGGGACTGGGAGGGCTGGCTGGCCTATTTCCTGGAAGGTGTCGCGGTTGTTGCAGGGGAATCCGTTGTGTTGATCCGTTCCCTTTTTGATGTTCTTTCCCGGGATCGAATGCGCTACCTCGACTCCGGCGGTGCCACGGTCGTGGGAGCCAGACTGTTTGAAAGTTTGCCCCGGAACCCCCTGGTCACAGTCAAATTCGCGATAAAAACCTGCCAGACAACCAGGCCGACAGCCGCCAAGGCCATTGGCTCCTTGTGCGAAGCCGGAATCCTGGAAGAAATCAGCGGTCGGGGCCGGGACAGGCTCTATTCATACAGGGCATACATGGCCCTACTGCGGGATGGGACTGAACTGGACATATAAAAACCCCGCTGCCTCCCGGCAGCGGGGTTCCAATCATCAACCTGTGGGCTGATTGACTAACCTACCAACGGTCGCCGCCGCCACCGCCGCCGCCGCCGTAGCCACCACGGCCACCGCCGCCGCCGCCACCGCCACCGCCGCCACGGGG
>Ga0164313_10003824_pt1 | contig 13418 bp, 12 predicted proteins | sample GuaBasSedimGuay4_FD_113735 | JGI IMG/M metagenome (GOLD analysis project Ga0164313, IMG submission 113735) | Subseafloor sediment microbial communities from Guaymas Basin, Gulf of California, Mexico - Guay4, Core 4569-4, 0-3 cm | ecosystem: Environmental > Aquatic > Marine > Hydrothermal vents... | reverse complement strand
GTGCTGGTCTGGTGCTGGTCTGGTGCTGGTCTGGTGCTGGTCTGGTGCTGGTCTGGTGCTGGGGCGCGAGGGGCGCCCAGGCGGCGTCGCCAGGGCGCAGCGGGGATGGTAGCCGGAACGGCCGGGGGTTCCTTGGGCGCTGTTGCCGCTCAGCGTCGGGCCTCGCCGCGGGGCTCTTGCAGCAGCTGTTCGAGGCGTCGTAGCGCCCGTCGCGGGCTGTCGTCGCCGCGCAGCAGGCCGGTGGTGTGCCCCACGTCGTGCCACCCGTCCAGCAACACCGCACGCACCGCGGGGCGCGCCGCGGCCCGCGCCAGGCAGCCCTCCACGAAGCGCGCCTGGGCGCCCTCGCCAAAGGCCAGGGGCGAGCAGCCCACGGCCAGGATCCACAGCTCGGGCGGTTGCTCCAGCACGGCCAGCCACTGGCTCCAGGTCTCCAGGCTGGCGTCGGCGTGGCTGCCGCTGCCGGGCGCGTGACCCCCTGGCGCCAGGCGCGGGCCGGCCACCTGCACCAGGGCCGGCGGCTCGGTCAGCGCCCGCAGCAGCTCGGCGCTGGCGGGTCCCGTGCCCGCCAGCCGGACTCCCAGGCGCGTGTCCGGCGAGACCTCGGCCAGCGCGTCGCGCATCCGGCCCATGAGGTCGCGCCACTGCACGGCGGTCGTCTCGGGGCCAAAGTAGAGGGTGCCCTGGCCATCGGGCTCCGGCAGGGGCAGCAGCAGCTCCGGTCGCAAGGCTTCGGCCAGCCGGCGCGCGCCCTCCAACAGCACGCGGTCCCGGGTGGCGGCGTCGGGTGGCTCGCGGTACCAGCCATCGGGAAACGCCAGCTCCAGCACGAGGGCGCGGGAGGGCGGGCGCGGCGGCAGGCCCGTGCCGGGGTGGTCGGCGGGCAGGCGCCAGGCCAGCAGCGCGCCGGGGGCGGTGGGCTGCGGCGGCTCGCGGTCGGGGCGCAGGCTCACCCCCAGCTGCAGGTCGCCGGGCAGCCGCTCGAGCGTCGGCTCCAGATCAAAGGACGCCACCACGTCGGCGGCCGGTTCGTGCAGCGCGACCATCATCACGACCGCCAGGGTGGCCACCGCGGCCGGCAGCAGATCTCCCAGCAACGACCCCAGGCTGCGGGTCGGGCCCCGGCGCAGCAGGAACGGCAGGTGCCAGCTCAGGGTCCAGACGTGGGACAGGCGCGTGCCCAGGAAGGCCTGCAGCACCGAGCCCTCGTACAGCAGGGTGGTCTCGGAGAAGCCCAGAGGTGTGCCGCCCAGGGTCAGGTCGGCGAGCAGGACGCTGGTGCCCACGCCCACGTTGAACAGCAGCAGCGGAATGTCGAGCAGCCGTGCCCCGCGGGAGAGCAGGGCCGCCGTGTTCTGGGCCAGCGCCCCGAGGTAGGCCAGCGGAAACAGGTGCGCCACCCAGGGCTGGCTCAGCAGGCTGGGTTGCTCGGGCAGCCAGCGGTCACGCAGCAGCACGCAGGCCAGGACCAGCAGCAGGGGCCAGAGCAGCCACTGCTCCCAGGGCCGGCGGTCCTGGCCGCGCTCGCGCATCCCCGCCAGCAGGTTGTGCAGCAGGGTCAGGGCCAGGATGGCCAGAAAGACGCCGTGCAGGCGCAGCATCAAGGTCGGCGAGCCCCGGAGGGGAGGGCGCTGGCGAGCGCGGCGGCGGGCGGGTGCAGGGCGCGCTGGAGAGCGTGGCGGCGGGCGGGTGCAGGTTGCGGCGCGGATGATAGGATCCGCGCCGAGATGAGCGCCACCGGACTCCCCACCTGCGTCAGCGCCCGCGCGACGGTGCTCAGTAACGAGCGCCTGCCCGCCGGCAGCCACCACCTGCGCTTCGGCCTGGAGGGCGAGCTGCCCGACGGAGGCCCCGGGCAGTTCGTCATGCTCAGCCTGGATGGGCCCGAGGCCCCGCTGCTGCCGCGCCCGTTCAGCCTGCTGGGTTGGCAGGCCGAGGGCGCCGGCACCACGGTCGAGCTGCTGCTCATGCCCGTGGGGCGGGTCTCGCGCGGCCTCTGCGCCCTGGAGCCCCGAGCGTCATTGCAGCTGGTGGGGCCCTTTGGCCAGCGGCTCGATCAGGACCTGCCCGCTGGTCCCCTGGTCTGTGTGGCCGGGGGCTACGGTGTGGCGCCCTTCCTCTTTCTGTGTGAGCGCCTGGCGGCCGCGGACCCCGCACGCGCGGCGCAGGTGACCGTCATCTATGGCGCTCGCGAGGCGGGCAAGCTGGCGCTGGTGCAGCGCCTGGAGGCCACCGGCGTCGAGCTGCTGATCTGCAGCGACGATGGCAGCGCCGGGCGCAAGGGGCGGGTCGACGCGGTCGCGGCCGAGCGGCTCCAGAGCTCGCCCTGCGCGGCCATGTTCGCCTGCGGTCCGGAGCCCATGATGGAGGCCGTGGGGCAGGTGGGGCAGGCGGCCGGCGTGCCCACGCGCGCCTCGCTCGAGACCGTCATGGGCTGTGGCTTCGCGGTCTGCAACGGCTGCGCGGTGGCCGTGGATGAGGCCGGTCCGGAGGGCCAGAGCTACGAGTTGGCCTGCCGCGAGGGCACCCTCTTCGACACGGAGCGGCTGCAGTGGAACCTGCTCTGAACCGCAGCCTGCTGCTTCAGGAGTACGTGGAGGCCATCGCCGCCTCGGTGGTCGCCGTGCCGGACGAGGTCACCGACGCCTTCGTGGCCGAGCTCCTGGGGGCGCGCAAGATCGTCACGGCCGGACGCGGCCGCTCGGGCATGGTGGCCGCTGCGTTCTGTCGCCGCCTGGGGCAGATGGGCATGGCCGCCTGGGGCCTGGAGGACACGACGGTCCCGCGCCTGGGTGCCGGCGACGTGCTGGTGGCCGCCACCGGCAGCGGAACCACGCCGACCGTGCTCTCGCTGATGGACACCGCTCGCAGCGGCGACGCCCGGGTGCTGGCCGTGACCCGCGCCCCCAGCCGCATCGATGAGCTGGGGGATGTGACCGTGAGCCTCGATCTGCCGGCGCTATCCGGCGTCCCGCGCTTTCCCTTGGGCACCCTGTTCGAGGCCTCGCTGCTGGCCTATTTCGATCTGGTGGTGGTGGAGCTGGTGGCGGCGCTGGGGGCCACAGAGTCCGAACTGGACGCGCGCCACACCAACCTCGAGTAGGGGCGTGTTCCGCCCGCCCCGACGCTGGTGGGACGGCCGCCTGTTCCGCTACACTCCGGGGCCTTTTGCAGGGACGCGAGAGGCCGTTTGCCGGACCGCCCGAGCGGGCGCCCAGATGGCCTGGCGCGGCGCTGAACCACCCCGATCGAGAGCTCGAGACTCTTCATGACCGATGTCGTCATCGCCTCTGCCGTTCGGACTGCCATCGGCAGCTTCCAGGGCACGCTGTCCGCTTTCACCGCGCCGCAGCTCGGCGCGTTCGCCGCCACGGCGGCCATCGAGCGCGCGGGCATCGGCGCTGACGCCGTGGACGAGGTCATCATGGGCAACGTGCTCGGGTGCGGCCTCGGTCAGGCTCCCGCGCGTCAGGTGGCGCGCGCCGCCGGCGTGCCCGACACGGGCGCGGCGCTGACCATCAACAAGGTCTGCGGCAGCGGGCTCAAGGCCGTCATGCTGGCCGCGCAGGCCATCAAGTGCGGCGACTCGCGCGTGGTGGTGGCGGGCGGCATGGAGTCCATGAGCAACGCGCCCTACTACATCCCCAAAGCGCGCTCGGGCATGCGCCTCGGACACGCGCAGATCCTCGACTCGATGATCGCCGACGGCCTCTGGGATCCGTACTACGACATGCACATGGGCATGACCGGCGAGGCCGTCTGCAACGAGTACGACGTGACCCGCGAGCAGCAGGATGAGTACGCCGCCGAGAGCCACCGCAAGGCGCTCGCGGCCATCCAGAGCGGCGCCTTCCAGGACGAGATCTGCGGCGTCGAGATCAAGCCGCGCAAGCAAGCGCCGTTCAGCTTCGACACGGACGAGGGCCCGCGCGAGGGGCTGAGCGCCGCCGACCTCGGCAAGATGCGCCCGGCCTTCGACAAGCAGGGCAGTGTCACCGCCGGCAACGCCAGCTCCATCAACGACGGCGCGGCGGCCACGGTGGTCATGTCGGCCGAGAGCGCCGGGGAGCTGGGCGTCACACCGCTGGCGCGCATCACCGGCTACGCGGTGGGCGGCACCGATCCCAAGTGGGTCATGATGGCGCCGGTCGAGGCCGCCAAGAACCTGGAGGCGCGCACCGGGCTCAACGTCAAGGACTACGACCTGGTCGAGCTCAACGAGGCCTTCAGCAGTCAGTGCGTGGCCGTGCGCAAGCTCTGGGGCCTGGCGCCCGAGAAGCTCAACGTCAACGGCGGCGCGGTGGCCCTCGGTCACCCCATCGGCGCGTCTGGCGCGCGTCTGCTCACCACCCTGATCCACGCCTTGCGCAAGCGCGGGCTCAAGACGGGCATGACGTCGTTGTGCCTGGGCGGCGGCAACGCCGTGGCCATGAGCGTGGAGCTGGTCTGATGAGCATCGCGACGGTGGCTGTGGTGGGCTGCGGCACCATGGGCAACGGCATCGCCCAGGTCTGCGCCACCCAGGGCAAGCAGGTCACGCTGGTCGACCTGGACGAGGCGCGCCTCACGGCGGCCCTGGCCGGCATCGAGAAGAGCCTGCTGCGCGTGGCCAAGAAGGGCCGCATCGAGGCGGCTGATGTGCCCGTCATCCTCGGACGCATCGCCAGCACCACGGCGCTCTCCGACTGCGCAGCTTCCGACCTGGTGGTGGAGGCCGCCAGCGAGCAGCTGGCCGTCAAGCTGGGCATCTTCGCCGAGCTCGACACGATCACGGCGCCCTCCGCCATCCTGGCCAGCAACACCAGCTCCATCTCCATCACCACCTTGGCGGCGGCGACCAAGCGCCCCGACAAGGTGATCGGCATGCACTTCATGAACCCGGTGCCGGTCATGAAGCTGGTGGAGGTCGTGCGCGGCCTCGACACCAGCGACGAGACCACCGCCGCCGTCAACGCCCTGTCCGAGGAGCTGGGCAAGACGCCGATCGAAGCCAACGACTACCCGGGCTTCGTGAGCAACCGCATCCTCATGCCCATGATCAACGAGGCGGTCTTCGCGTTGATGGAGGGCGTCGCCACCAAGGAGGCCATCGACGGCATCATGACCCTGGGCATGGCGCATCCCATGGGGCCCCTGGCCCTGGCCGACCTGGTGGGCCTGGACGTGTGCCTGTCCATCATGCAGGTGCTGCACCAGGACCTCGGCGACGGCAAGTACCGGCCCTGCCCGCTGCTGCGCAAGATGGTGGCCGCCGGTCACCTGGGCCGCAAGACGAAGCGAGGCTTCTACACCTACGACTGATTTCTCTCGGCCCGCCACGGCTGGCCGGCTCCGACCTGCTCGACCACAGGACCCCGTTGCCCATGGACTTCTCACTCACCGAGGAGCAGCAGCTCATCCGTCAGGCCGCGCGCGACTTCGCGCGAGGCGTGGTGGCGCCCACCGCCGCCGAGCGCGACAAGCAGCGCCGCTTTCCGATGGATGAGTTCCGCAAGGCGGGCGAGCTCGGCTTCTGCGGTCTGCTGGTGCCCGAACAGTACGGCGGCAGCGAACTCGGCGCCGTGGCCCAGAGCTTGGTGGTCGAGGAGGTCAGCCGCGCCTGCGCCAGCACCGGCGTGACCCTTGCCGTGCACAACGGCCTGGTGACCAGCCCGATCGTGCGTTTTGGCACCGAGGCCCAGAAACAGGCCCTGCTGCCCAAGCTGGCCAGCGGCGAGTGGCTGGGGGCCTACGCGCTGTCCGAGGCCGGCGCCGGCTCGGACGCCGCGGCCCTGAGCTGCAAGGCCGAGCGCGACGGCGACGACTGGATCCTGGATGGACCCAAGCTGTGGATCACCTCTGGCGCCCAGTGTGACCTGCTGATCGTCTTTGCCCGCGCCGAGGAGGGCGTGACCGCCTTCCTGGTGCCCGCCACCAGCGAGGGCTTCAAGGTCGGCAAGGTGGAGGAGAAGCTGGGCATCCGCAGCAGCTCCACGGTCGAGATCCTGATGGACAAGGTGCGTGTGCCCGGCGACATGCTGCTGGGCACCGTGGGCAAGGGCCTGCGCGTGGCCTTCAACACCCTGGACGGCGGACGCATCGGCATCGCGGCCCAGTCCAACGGCATCACCCAGGCCTGTTTGGACGCCTCCATCAAGTACTGCAACGAGCGCGAGCAGTTCGGTCGGCCCATCGGCAGCTTTCAGGCCATGCAGTGGAAGCTGGCCGAGATCAGCTCGCAGCTGGACGCCGCGCGCCTGCTGACCTGGCACGCCGCTAGCCTGCGCGACACGGGCGAGCCGCACACGCGTATGGCGGCCCAGGCCAAGCTGGTGGCCAGCCAGCTCGCCAACCGCGCCGGCGAGGACGCGGTGCAGATCCACGGCGGCGCCGGCTACACGACGGAGTTCCCGGTGGAGCGTTACATGCGCGACGCGCGCATCACCGAGATCTACGAGGGCACCAGCGAGGTGCAGCGCATCGTCATCGCCCGGGACTTGCTGGGGCAATGACGGTGGCGCTGGCCAGCGATCTCGCAGCGCAGGTCCGGGCAGGGCAGCTGCCCGCCGCCGCGCGGCTCATGACCTGGGCCGAGCGCGGAGATCCGCGTTACGTCGAGCTGGCCGCCGGCTTTGCAGACCAGCTCGGGGCCGCGGCGCGGCTGGGCTTCACGGGGCCTCCCGGCGCTGGCAAGAGCACCCTGGTCCAGGCCCTGTGTCGCTGCTGGCGCGAGCAGGGTCGCAGCCTGGGCGTGGTGGCGGTCGATCCGTCCAGCCCCTTCACCGGCGGCGCGCTGCTGGGTGACCGCGTACGTATGGCCGACCTGGCTCTCGACGAGGGCGTCTTCATCCGCTCCATGGCCACGCGCGGCGCGTTCGGCGGCCTGGCCAGCGCCACCGACGACGTGGCCGACGTGCTCGACCTGCTGGGGCGCGACCTGGTGCTGCTCGAGACCGTGGGCGTGGGCCAGAGCGAGGTCGACGTGGCGCGCTCGGCTGACCTCACTGTGGTGGTGCTGCACCCCGGCGCTGGCGACACGATCCAGGCCATGAAGGCGGGTCTGCTGGAGGCCGCCGACGTCTACGTCATCAACAAGGACGACCTGCCCGGCGCCGATCGCCTGGAGCGCGAGCTGGCCGACGCCCTGGAGCTGCGCCGCGGACCGCTGACCGAGGCGCACGGGCAGGCCGAGCCGCGGCAGCCGCCGATCCTGCGCCTGAGCGCCAGCGAGGGGCGCGGCGTCCACGCGCTGGCCGAGCGCCTCGACCAACTGCTGGCCCAGGGCGCCGCCGACGGCAGCACCGCCACACGCCGGCGCGCCAACCTGGGCCGCCGCGTGCGCCGTCTGGTGGAGGGCCGCTTGCTCGAGCGCGCCCTGTCCGACGGCAAGCTGCAGCGGCGCCTCGACCAGGCGCTGGCGCGGGGCGGTACGCTGTCCGCTCACGCCCTGGCCGAGCAGCTCCTGTGCGCGCTGCCACATGGGGGCTCCCCGCGCCCCGACGAGGACGACACGTGATGACGGACCGCAGCGCGCTCGAGCGCCCCGACGCCGGCCCCGGCAGCGACGCCCCCGTGCGCGTGCTGGTGTCCAAGCCGGGCCTGGACGGGCACGACCGCGGCGCCAAGGTGGTCGCCGCCGCCCTGCGCGACGCCGGCATGGAGGTGATCTACGGCGGCCTGCACCAGAGCCCCGAGGCCATCTGCGCCATGGCCCTGCAAGAAGACGTGGACGCCGTGGGACTGTCTGTCCTCTCCGGCGCCCACCTGACGCTGTTTTCCCGAGTGCGCCGGCTGCTGGACGAGGCGGGACTCAATGACGTACTGCTCACCGGCGGGGGCATCATCCCCGCCTCCGACGCCGAGGCCCTGGGCCAACACGGTGTGGGCCGACTGTTCGGTCCGGGGAGCAGCCTGGACGAACTCGTGAGCTACATCCGACAGGAGGTCGCCCATCGCCGGGCGGCGAGCAACCGTGCCTGAGCATCCCCCCAGTCAACGCAAGACCACACCTCACCCGATGACGGATCAGGAGATCCTGAACATTGACGGCGCCGCGGCGCTGCTGGGCGTGAGCGTGAAGACCTTCAGCAAGGTGCTGCGCGAGGGCGACGTGCCCGGCCGCAAGGTCGGACGTGAGTGGAAGTTCAGCCGCCAGGCGCTGGTGGATTGGATCGGCGGCAGCCAATCGCGCGACTTCCTGGACGGCGGCGAGGGTGTGGCCGGTGGGGGCCGCGCCGCCCCGCCGTCGCGTCGCCGCCGCCCTGATGACGATCCCGTTTCGAGCCTCTGACCTCCGCCCCGTGATGATGACCTCTGACGTACAGATGCTGACCGAAGAGCAGCTCATGCTGCGCGACACTGTGCGCGATTTTGCGCGTGAGCGAGTGGCCCCGCACGCCATCGAGCTCGATCGCGAGCAGCGCTTCCCGCTCAACACCTTCAAGGAAATGGGCGAGATGGGCCTGCTGGGCCTGCCTATTCCCGAGGAGTACGAGGGCGCGGGCGTGGACGCGCTCTCGTCCGCCCTGGCTGTGGAGGAGCTGGCGCGCGTGTGCGGCTCCACCGCGCTGGGCCTGGCGGCGCACACCTCGCTGTGCCTCTGGCCCATGCACGAGTTCGGCGACGACGAGCAGCGCGCGCGCTGGGTGCCCGACCTGGCCAGCGGCCGCAAGCTGGGCGCCTTCGGCCTGACCGAAGCCTTCGCCGGCTCGGACGCCGGCGGTACGCGCACCACGGCGGTGCCGGACGGCGACGGCTGGGTGCTCAACGGCTCCAAGGTCTTCATCACCAACGCCAACTTCGCCGAGACCTTCGTGGTGACGGCGGTGACCGACCGCGAGAAGGGTACGCGCGGCGGCATCACCTCCTTTGTGCTCGAGCGCGGCATGGACGGCTTCGAGATCCACAAGGGTGACGAGAAGCTGGGCATGCGCGGCAGCGACTGGGGCGAGCTCACGTTCAGCGACTGCCGCATCCCGGCCGGGCACGTTCTGGGCGAGGTGGGCAAGGGCTTCGTGAACTTCATGAAGACCCTCGACGGCGGGCGCGTGGGCATCGCGGCCCTGTCGCTGGGCCTGGCCGAGGGCGCCTACGAGGCGGCTCTCGGCTACTCCAAGGAACGCTCGGCGTTCGGCAAGCCCATCGCATCCAAGCAATCCATTGCCTTCATGCTGGCCGACATGGCCACGCAGACCGAGGCCGCAAGACATTTGATCCGCCGCGCCGCGCTGCTCAAGCAGGCCGGCCAGCCATACACGAAGGAGGCCGCCATGGCCAAGTTGTTCGCATCGGAGATGGCCATGAAGGTCTGCTACGACGCCATTCAGATTCACGGCGGCTACGGTTTCACGACCGAGTACCACGTCGAGCGCATGTGGCGAGACGCCAAGCTGTGCACCATCGGCGAGGGCACCAGCGAGGTGCAGCGCATGGTCATCAGCCGGGAGGTGTTGCGATGACCACCGCCGAGACGGTCTCCGCCGAGGGCAACCCGCTGCTGGACGCCGCTGCGTCTGGCGGTCTGGATGGTCTGCAGGCGGCCTGGCTGGAGCTGCTGGGCTCGCCGCCCGCGGCCGATGTGTTCCTGTCCGCGCTGATCGAGCTCGACGAGCACGAGAACCGCGAGCTGGCCCTGCCGCTGCTGACGCTGCTGCTGGAGTCGTGCCGCGAGCGCGGCGCCCACGCGGACACGCTCGACGTGGCGCGCCTGTTGCTGCCCCTGCGCCCGCGCAAGATGGACATGGTGGAGGTGGCGCGCGAGGCCGTGGCCGGCATGCTGGACGGCGAGGACCACGCCGACCTGTTCCTCGAGCTGGCGGGCTTCGATGACTCCGACCTGGAGCCGGCGCTCGAGCGCGTGGAGCGCATGCGCGGCCTGCTGCCCGGCTCCCCCGTCTATCACGCCACGGGTTGGGGCGAGGGCGTGGTGACCACGGCCGACTTCGCCGAGCGCTCCATCGTGGTGCGCTTCCGCTCCGACGGGCGCGAGCGCTCCATGCCCTTCACGACGGGCCTGGACGTGTTGCATCCCTTGGCTGCCGACGACCTGCGCGCGCGCATCATGGTCGACGCCGAGGGGCTGGCGGCCGAGGCCGAGAACGCCCCGGCCGTGCTGATCCGCGCCGTGGCCCGCTTGCACAAGGGGCGCTGTACCGCCAAGGAGTGCAAGCAGTGGCTCTCGGGCGCCGTGATCAAGACCTCTGCCTGGGCCGGTTGGTGGAAGAAGGCCAAGGCCGCCTCCGCCAACGACGCCTGGCTGATCGTTGAGAACCCGGCGCGGCCCACGTTCATCGTGCGGCGCCGGGCGCTCTCGCCGGTCGACGCGGTGAGCGACGCCCTACAGCGCGCCAAGAGCATGCCGGCCACGCTCGAGGTGGTGCGCAGCCCGCTGGCGCTCGAGCCCGAGGCCGTCGTCTGCGAGCGCCTGCTGGACGGCCTGGTCGAGGCGCTTGAGCGCGGCGACGGCGAGCCCGAGGAGCGCGCCGAGGCCATGCTGCTGCTCATGCGCCATGGGCGCAGCGACGCCGCCAGCACCGGTGCCCAGATCGGTGAGCTGTTGGACGCCGGCCTGTCCTTCGGAGAGCTGACCACGCGCCTGTCACCCGCCTCCCTGCGCAAGGACGCCTTCGACGCCCTGGTGGCCGCGCGTCCGGACCTCTGGAGTGATGCGGTCATCACGGACCTGCCCACCATGCCCGCGACGCTGCTGGACGTGGTCTCGGACAAGCTGATGGAGCTGGGCCGCGGCGAGGCCCTGGCCAACCGCCTGCGCATCTTCCTGCTCACGCCCAGTCGCCAGCCCAGCACGGTCATGCGCCTGTGCCGGCGTTGGGCCCTGGGTGGGCTCGACGGGCTCGAGGCATCGCCCGGCATCACCGACGTGGTCACCGGCCTGCTGCACCTGGGCGAGACCCACGCGCCGCGCGCCGACCGCGGAGACAAGAAGTCCAAGCCCATCATGAAGACGCTGACGGAGCTGCTGGTGCACAAGAAGGCCGACCTCTTCGGTCGCTTCGGACGTGAGGCCGCCCGCGGCGAGATGCAGCGGGCCATGGGCGTGGTGGCGCGCTGTAAGGCCATGCCGCGCGAGATCTCCGATCCGCTGGAGGCCGCCTGTCACGTGCGCTTCCCGGACCTGGTGCCCCAGGACGACACGCCCTTCTGGGAGGGCAACGCCATCTTCTGCAGCACCGACGGGCTGGCGCGCCGCCAGGAGGAGTACCGCGTGCTGATCGAGGACAAGATCCCCGAGAACTCCGAGGCCATCGGCAAGGCCGCGGCCTTCGGCGACCTCTCCGAGAACTACGAGTGGACCGCGGCCATCGAGCAGCAGCGTCAGCTCACCGAGAAGGCGGCGGTGATGGAGGCCGAACTCAAGCTGGCCCGCTCGATCGACGACGAGGAGCTGGCCGACGGCGTGGTGTCGCCCGGCACGCGCGTCAGCTTCGAGCAGGAGGGCGAGCTGCGCACGGTCACCATCCTGGGCCCCTGGGACCAGGGTGAGGGCGTGGTGAGCTACCGCGCGCCCCTGGCCAGCGGCATGCTGGGCGCGTCGCCCGGTGACGAGGCCGTCCTCGAGCTGCCCAACGGCGAGGTCACCGTGACCGTGCGATCGGTGGAGCCGGCAGTGTGAGCTCAGCGGGCCCCGGTGCCGCGGGGCGCTCGGGGCCGAGTCCGGAGCAGATCCGCGCCGCCGCCGAGGTGGCCGGCGATCATCGCGTGTCCCGCCCCGGCGCCGAGCCGGATCTGCCGCCCGCCGGCGCCGAGCATGGGCGCGCGGCGGCGCGGCCGACCCAGGAGTTCTGGAGCGCGCTCTACCAGCGTCGCACCACGCGCAAGTTCGACTCGTCGCGCCCCGTGCCGCGCGAGGTCGTGCTGGAGCTGCTGGACGCCGCGCTGATCGCGCCCACCTCCTGCAACTTGCAGATGTGGGATTTCGTGGTGGTGGACGACCCCGACCAGCGCGAGCAGCTGGGCCGGCTGTCGTTGCAGGTGCTGTCGACGCCCGTGTCGATCTTCGTGGCCTACGGCAAGGAGTACAGCGAAGAGGGCCACGCCAACGTGCAGTCGGCCGCGGCCGCCCTGCAGAACATGTCGTTGGCGGCGCACGTGCTGGGCATGGGCAGCTTCTGGATCAACCAGCTGGGGCCCCGCGATCAGGTCGGCGCCATCCTGGGCCTGCCCCCCGACCGCGAGGTGGTGGCCGGGCTCGCCATCGGCTGGCCCGAGGTGTATCCGACCAAGGTGCCGCGCCGGCGCCCGTTCGAGCATGTGGTGCACTGGAACCACTTCGGCGGTCAGCCCATCCCCAGCTCGCCGCTCCCGGCTGACTGGACCCTGGCGCTGATCCGCGACTACCAGCAGGCGCGGGTGCTCAACGGCAACCGCTACAACAAGAGCCGCCCGTGGGAGCTGGTCGCGGCGCTGGCGGCGGCCGACTCACTGGTGCCGCCGGACGAGAGCAGCAAGCCGGGTGATGACGCCCCGCGCTGGCTGGACGTGTTGCCCGTGCACGGCCTGTTCACCGGCGAGATGTCCAAGCGCCACCGCAGCCACCGCTGGGCCGTGCTGGAGCTGTCGGCTGACGTGGCGGCGTTCGCGGCCAAGCGCTGCCCCAGCTACGTGGCGGCGGTGCCGCTGGTGTGGGAGCCGGAGCAGAGCGGGGGGCGCGAGCCCAGCCGTGATGCGCACCTCGCGCGCGCCGCGGCCTCCCTCCCCGAGGGGGCCTATCACATCATGACCTGCCTGTACCGCTTGGAGAGCCTGCCGCCAGCGGACCGACCGCGGCTACTGGCGACGCTGAAGCGCATGCTGGCGCCCGATGGCCGACTGCTGCTGCGCGTCACGAGCGCCCGCAGCTTCCACCGCCTGGCCAGCTGGATGCACGCGCGACGAGGCGGCCCCGGCGGCGTGGAGTACGTGCTGGCTCCCGATCCGAACCTGGGCCCCTACGAGGCCATGGCGCCCGCCGACGTCGAGCGCCTGTTGAGCGAGGCCGGCTTCGTCGTGAGCGAGCGGCGCCGCGAAGACGTGCTGCCCGCCGCCGACGAGATCGCCTTCCGCACGCGCAACATGGGCGCCGCCAAGGGCGCCCTGGTTCGCGCCGCGGTCGGCGCTGCGCGCGCGCTGGCGAGCCTGCCAGGCATGGGAGCCTTTGCCCGCACGCGCACGTGGGTGCTGCGCAGGGGCTGAGGGCCGGCGTGAGCGCCGGGGGCGCGCCCGCTCAGCCGCTGGGCGGAATCGCCAGCAGCTCGACCTCAACGGGATCCGCGACCTCGAGCTGCAGCTCCCGGCTGGCGAACACGTGCTGCTGCTGGGGCCGGGCAGGCTGGCGGTTGCGGTAGCGCACCTCGAGCCGGTAGCTGCCCGCCTCGAAGCCACTCAGGGTGAAGCTGCCGTCGTCGCGGATCCTGAGCTCGGTGTGCCAATCGGGGCGTTGC
>Ga0164313_10003822_pt1 | contig 13423 bp, 13 predicted proteins | sample GuaBasSedimGuay4_FD_113735 | JGI IMG/M metagenome (GOLD analysis project Ga0164313, IMG submission 113735) | Subseafloor sediment microbial communities from Guaymas Basin, Gulf of California, Mexico - Guay4, Core 4569-4, 0-3 cm | ecosystem: Environmental > Aquatic > Marine > Hydrothermal vents... | reverse complement strand
GTTGTTTTGTTTGGTTTACAAACTGGCGCATTGGTTTTGGGTGAAGATAAAAGTTTTTCTATTGAAGATTTTAATGGCAATTTCGAGTTATTAAAGAGTCTTAAAACGTATATTGTGGGTAGTTTTATCTTTGCAATTGGAGCCTCTGTTATTTCGGGGGTAATAGGGTACTTTACTCTTACACTATTTCAAAGAAGAAAGGACGCTTAATTGGATACCATATTTTATAACATATACAACTATATTTCTTCCAGAAAACTAGGGAGCTTTGCCGTTTTGATAGCTTTTGTTTTAGGATTGATTTTTTTAGTTTCAAAGCTTCAGTTTGAAGAAGATATTTCTAAATTAATTCCGGCGAGTGACGATACTGCAGCACTTCAGAAAGTATTAAAATCTGCTAATTTTTCAGACAAGCTAATAATAAATATTCAGCAGCAACCAGGTGGTTCTTTTGAAGATTTAACAGAATATGCTACTCTATTTATTGATAGTATTAGCGCTACTTCAGGAAAATATATTAAAAATATTCAAGGGAAGGTAAGCGATGAAGATTTATTAGAAACTATCGATTTTGTATACGATAATTTACCCCTTTTTTTAGATGAAGCAGATTATCAAGTTATCCAAAATAAAATAACAGCAGATAGTATTGATGCAATTACCATTGCTAATTATAAATCAATTCTTTCACCTTCGGGAATCATTACTAAGAATATGATTTTAAAAGATCCGTTAGGGCTCTCATTTATTGCATTAAAAAAAATGCAAGCACTTAATATTGGAGATGATTTTATTCTAGAAGACGGGTTTGTGGTGACTAAGAATAAGAAGAATATTTTACTTTTTATCACACCAAAATTAGAATCGAGTGAAACCGCTAATAATAGTGAATTTGTAGACCAATTGTACGAAGTACAAGGCAAACTAAATAATATATTTAATAAAAAAGCACAAAGTGAATATTTTGGCGGAGTAATCATAGCTGTTGCTAATGCAAGACAGATAAAGAATGACATTCAGTTTACAGTAAGTGTTTCTCTTTCTGTGTTAATGTTGATTCTTATTGTTTTTTATAAAAAATTAACCATTCCTATTGTATTGTTTGTGCCTACTATTATTGGCGGATTGTTAGCGGGTGTTTTTTTATTATTGGTGAGAGATAAAATTTCGGCAATATCGTTGGGATTGGGATCAGTACTTTTAGGAATTACCATCGATTATTCCTTACATATTCTTACTCATTTGCGAAATAACAATAATGTAAAGAGCTTGTATAAAAATGTGGCTCAACCCATTTTAATGAGTAGCTTAACTACTGCTTTGGCATTTTTATGTTTGTTGTTTATCAACTCACAGGCACTTCAGGATTTAGGGATATTTGCAGCGGTGAGTGTGTTGGGAGCTTCTGTTTTCGCATTACTTTTTATTCCGCAGGTTTATAAAACTTCAGAAAAAATAACGAAGAAATCCACTATTTTAGATAAAGTTGCTTCGTACAATTTTCATAAAAGTAAATTTGCTTTAGGAATTGTAGTATTGGTGTTTGTGGTTAGTTTGTTTACCTACAACAAGGTGGTTTTTAATAATGATTTAACCACCTTAAACTTTGTGCCTCCTGCTTTAGAAGCAGCTGAAGAAAAACTAGACAAGCTGACAAATTTCTCTTCAAAGTCATTGTATATTTCAACTTTTGCAGATGATAAGGACACGGCTTTAATGGCTAATGATCGTGTTTATAAACAACTAATTGAACTGAAGAAGAATAATGAAATTCATAACTTCAGTTCGATTGGAGCATTGGTTTTTTCAGAGAAAGTTCAGCAACAAAAAATAGTATTATGGAATTCTTTTTGGTCTGAAGAAACAAAAACTGAAACCCAAAATAACTTAGTAACTAGCGGAGATAAATTAGGATTTAAACCCACTACTTTTCATCAGTTTTATAATCTTCTTTCAAAAGGTTTTCAACCTATAACTCTACAGGATTATAAAGAGATAAAAACCTTTTTTGTAAGTGATTATATCAATTCAACATCAGATTTTACAACGGTTACTTCCTTAGTAAAAGTAGAAGAAGAAAACTTAGATAAAATCATTGAGACCTTCAAGGGTAGAGAACACGTGATGTTAATAGATCGCAGGCAAATAAATGAGACTTTTTTAGGGAATTTAAAAAACGATTTTAATAAGCTAATTGTCTATTCGTTTATTGCGGTTATTTTAATATTATTACTTTTTTATAGAAGTATTTCTCTCACATTAATTACGAGTATTCCTATTGCTTTAACTTGGCTGTTAACCATTGGAGTAATGGGGCTTTTACATTTAGAATTTAATGTTTTTAATATCATTATTTCCAGCTTTATTTTTGGTTTGGGAATCGATTATAGCATTTTTATGACCAATGCATTACGTAAAGATTATACCTATGGATCTAAAGACATAAGCACCTATAAAATTTCGATTATCCTTTCGGTAATTACGACAGTCTTGGGAGTTGGTGTGTTGATTTTCGCTAAGCATCCAGCCATCTATTCTATGTCTGTTGTAAGTTTAATAGGAATTTTAATTACCGCTTTTGTAGCATTCACCATTCAGCCATTATTGTTTAATACATTTATTAGAGACAGAGCAAAAAGAGGATATTCACCTATAGATTTGTTGCTTTTTCTTCGTTCTATATTACTCCTTGGTTTTTATGCTTTAGGAGGGGTATCATTGTCGTTATTTAGCATTTCGATACTTCAGATATTACCGATTTCAAAAAAGAAAAAATTTAAATGGATGCATAAACAAGTAGCCATTTTCACAACTTTAGTATTAAAGAATCATTACTTGGCGAAAAAAAGTGTAATAAATGAGGTGAATGAATTGTTTGAAAAACCTGCAATTATTATTTCTAATCATTCGTCTTCCTTAGATACAATTTCAATAAATTCATTAAATTCTAATTTAATTTTTATGGTGAACGATTGGGTTTATAAATCACCAATATTTGGAATATTAGCTCGTGTTTTAGGGTATTATCCTGTTTCTACTGGAGTGGACGGAAGTGTTGAGCATTTAAAAAAGAAATTAAATCAAGGGTACCAATTATGTGTTTTTCCAGAAGGGAAACGCTCCTTTACAAATAAAATAGGACGGTTTCATAAGGGTGCATTTTATTTGCAACAGCAATTAAAAATAGATATTCTCCCTATTTATATTCACGGAAATTCCGAAGTTATGCCAAAAGGAGATTTTATGGTCCATTCTGGGAATATTACTGTTAAAGTAGGAGAAAGGATTCCATATGATAGCGATGCTTTTGGAGAAACTGAGAGAGAACGAACAAAAGGAATAAGTGCTTTTTATAAAAGTAATTTTTTAAATTTCAGAAAAGAATTAGAGAAACCAGACTATTATAAAAGGATACTTTTTTCTAATTATAAGTATAAGGAGACAGATATCATTTCATTGGTAAAAGACGATTTTGATACTAACAAAAACGTGTATCATAGTTTGAATGAAATTGTCCCGATGAGGTCTAAAATACTTCATATAGCAAACGACTTTGGACAAATAGATATATTATTAGTTTCAAAATATTTAGACAGAAAAATCACCTCTTTTATAAAGGATAAGAATAAACAATCTGTTGCCAGAAATTGCTATACCAATAAAAAAAGAAGAGTGAAATATATTTCTGAAATGAATACTTTAGATTATTCTATTTTTGAAACACTATTGCTAAGTAATCCTGAAAGTGAATCAATTATAGATAATTCAAAATTAGAAAATTTCAAAAAAATAATTATTGTGAATAAAGCCTGTTCAGTAGAAAAAATCATAGCATTAGGTTTTAAAATTATCAAAGAAAAAGATCAGGTTATTTTATTAGAAAAGTAAGAGATACCCGTTTTAACGAGCAAATATGAAAGACAAGTACGACGTAGTTATTATTGGTAGTGGTCTGGGAGGATTGGTGTCTGCTAACATCCTAGTGCGCCATGGCTATCGTGTTTGTGTATTAGAAAAGAATAGCCAATACGGAGGAAATCTACAAACCTTTGTTAGAGATAAAAACATTTTTGATACGGGAGTCCATTATATTGGAAGTTTAGGGAAGGGTGAAAATTTGCATCAGTATTTTAAGTATTTAGGAATTATGGACGACCTGAAACTTTCAAAATTAGATGAAGAATGTTATGACATTATTTCTTTTGGGGATGATGAAAAAGAATATAAGCACGCTCAGGGATATGATGCTTTTGCAAAATCATTAATTGTTCAATTTCCTGAAGAAGAAAAAGCCATTAATGACTATTGTAACAAGATTCAGGAAGTTTGCCTCAATTTCCCATTGTATAATTTGGAAACTAGCTCTGAAGGATATGATATCAATTATTTGAATGTAAAAATTTCAGATTATTTTGATTCTATTACTAAAAATGAAAAATTAATAGCGGTTTTAGCAGGGTCTAACTTTCTATATGCTGGAGGAAAAAACACACCGCTTTATGTGCATGCGCTTTCGGTAAATAGCTATATAAAAAGTTCTTGGCGATGTGTTGATGGGGGAAGTCAGATTTCTAGATTATTAATAAAACGAATCAAGGAATTTGGAGGTGAAGTTTATAATTATCAAGAGGTATTTAAGTTTGGCTTTGATGATGATGATTTGGTTTCGGTCATTACTAAAGAAGGAAAAGAAATAAAAGCAGACCTGTTTATTTCTAATATCGAACCAAAACTAACCATTAAAATGTTGGGTGGTAAAGGAATGCGTAAATCGTCTGTAAATAGAATAAATTCTATTAAAAGTATGATTTCTGCCTTTAGTATTTATATTGTTTTTAAGCCGAAAACATTTAAATACATCAACCATAATTATTATCATTTTAAAAATCATAATCGTGTTTGGGATGCCCAAGATTATACAGAATCCTCTTGGCCTGAAGGTTATATGTTATCGATGGGAGTTAGAAAAGATCAAGACGAATGGAGCAGCAATTTAACCGCGATGGCTTATATGAAATTTGATGAGGTTATTAAATGGAAAAACACCTATAATACAGTCGCCAACGAATCTGAACGCGGTGCTGCTTATGAAAAATTCAAAGACGAAAAATCTGAAATATTCATTCAAGAATTAGAGAAAAAATATCCTACTATTAGAGAGTGTATCCAATCGGTTCATGCATCAACTCCCTTGTCTTACAGAGATTATATAGGCTCAAACGATGGTGCGATTTATGGTTACGAAAAGGATGCCGACAATCCTATGATGGCTTTTCTATCGCCTAAAACCAAAGCAAATAAATTGTTTTTCACGGGACAGAGTGTAAATATGCATGGGATTTTAGGAGTTACCATTAGTGCCATTCTTACTTGTTCGCATATTATTGGAAAAGAAAAACTAATGCGTTCTATAAAAGCGGCTTTGTAAAATGAAGAAGCTAAATCTCACATATCGCTTTGCAATGTTATTTTTATTAGTAATAATATTGACTTCTTGTGGAACTAAAAAATCACTAAACGATAGGCCAGAAATTAGTTCTTATTCACTTAATGAAGTGCCTAGACAAACTATAAATGATTCCTTGTTTTTTAAAGACAATAACAGTCTTCGGAAAAATGAATATGGTCAATGGGAACTGGTTGCTTTTGGGAATAACCCCTACGATTTAGGAAATACCATTGGAGTTTTAACACAAGAACTTATGATAAAGCAAGAGGATTTGTTTTTTGAAAAGGTTAAAACTATGGTTCCTTCGGAGTTTAAACAAAACCTGCTCCGCAAATTTTTAACCTGGTACGGACGAAAAATGTATCTTCATGTAGAAGAAGAATATAAGGCCGAAATTTATGGAATTTCAAAATATGGATCTACTAATAATGATCTGTTTGGTAGTAACTATCTAAAAGCCCTCTTTCTTCATGGTGCCCACGATATTGGCCATGCCTTACAAGATTTGGCTTTGGTAGGGTGTTCCTCATTTGCCGTTTGGGGGGAAAATACGCCCGATGGAAATCTACTCATCGCTAGGAATTTCGATTTTTATGCGGGAGATGATTTTGCCGAAGAAAAAATCATTTCTTTTATTCAACCAGAAAAGGGTTATAAATTTATGGCAGTTTCCTGGGCTGGAATGATTGGTGTGATGTCTGGTATGAATGAAAAAGGACTCACGGTAACGATCAATGCTGGAAAATCTGATATGCCATTGGTGGCAAAAACTCCAATATCGTTAGTGACGAGAGAAATTCTACAATATGCATCCACTATTGAAGAAGCCATTGAAATTGCAAAAAAGAGAGAAGTATTTGTTTCTGAAGCGATTTTAGTGGGAAGTGCTATCGATAACAAAGCAATGGTAATAGAAATGTCCCCAGAGAATTTTGGCGTGTATGAAATGGAAAATTCTTCCAAGCTTATTTGCTCCAACCATTTTCAAAGTGAAGCTTATAAAAATGATGAGAATAATATAAAAGCGATTTCCGATAGTCATTCAAAATACCGGTTTGAGAGAATGGAAGAGTTGCTAACAGAAGCCGAGAAAGTGACTCCGCAAAAAGCGGTGGATATTTTAAGGAACAAGGAAGGACATAATGATATTAAAATTGGCTACGGAAATGAAAAAGCTCTCAATCAACTATTGGCGCATCATGGCATTGTTTTTCAGCCAGCTAATAAAATGGTTTGGGTTTCAGCAAGTCCGTATCAGTTAGGAGAATTTGTAGCATTTCAGTTAGACGATGTGTTTGAGAATTCAAGTAAAAAAACCAGTACACTTTCCGTTTCAGATTTATTGATTGATAAAGACCCGTTTATCAATTCAGCAGCATTTAAAAATTATGAAGCTTTTAGAAAAGAACGAAGTAAAATTGAAACTGTAATTGAAGAAAAAGGGGATCTAAGTTTTGAAGAACTCGACAAATTTATTTCTTTAAATTCAGATTTTTGGGAAGTGTATTATCTTGCGGGGAAATATTATTACGAAAAGAAATATTATAAAGCTGCTTTAATTAAGTTTGAAGAGGCACTTTCTAAAGAAATTACAACGGTTTCGGATAGGGAAAGTATAGAAAAATATATTAATAAAATTAAAAGGAAATTAAATGATTCCTGAAATAGAATTAAAATCACCAAAGGAAATAAAACAATTTCAAGAAGGGAAATTGCAAGAATTACTCAGCTATTTAGCTAAAAATTCTCCTTATTATAAAAAGATGTTTTCAGATACTAATATCAAACCAAAAGATATTAAATTATTAGAAGACCTTACCAAATTACCAGTAACCACAAAAGATGAATTGTACAAATACAACGATGATTTTATTTGTGTAGAACCGTCAAAGTTGATAGATTATGTGACTACTTCGGGGACTACAGGAAAACCAGTTTTCTTTGGTCTTTCAGACAAAGATTTAGATCGTTTGGCGTATAATGAAGCGATTTCGTTTGCTTGTTCTAAGGTTTCAAAAGAGGATGTTATTCAGTTAATGACCACCATAGATCGTCGGTTTTTAGCTGGTTTGGCTTATTTTTTAGGTGCTAGAAAATTGGGAGCAGGAATTATAAGAGTAGGAGCAGGAATACCAGAATTGCAATGGGATTCTATTTTTAAGTTCAATCCATCTTATTTAATAGCTGTACCCTCGTTTTTATTGAAGTTAATTGAATATGCAGAGAACAATAATATTGATGTAAATTCATGTTCAGTAAAAGGAGTAATTTGTATAGGAGAACCTTTAAAGGAGCAGGATTTTTCAGATAATTCTCTTTCCCAAAAAATAAAAGAAAAATGGAATATTGAGTTGTATTCGACTTATGCTTCCACCGAAATGAGTACAGCCTTTGCAGAATGTGAATTTCAACAAGGAGGGCATCATCATCCCGAATTGATAATTGTTGAGGTATTAGACGAGGATAATAACCCGGTTAAGGATGGTGAAGATGGAGAGTTGGTAATTACCACCCTGGGTGTGGAAGCAATGCCATTATTGAGATTTAAGACAGGAGATGTTGTGAGAGTACATAACGAAGCTTGTAAATGTGGTAGAAATACCTTGCGTTTGGGACCTGTTATTGGCAGAAAAAAGCATATGATTAAATACAAAGGCACTACCATTTATCCGCCAGCGATGTATAATTTACTAAATGATTTTTCAGAAATTGAAAACTATATTATTGAAATAGATAAAAATGATGTAGGATTGGATAATATTACTATTAAGCTAGGAACGAAGACAGCTTCAGAAGATTTAATGAAACGATTAAGAGATCATATACGAGCAAAACTTAGGGTGTTGCCAACGATTATAATATTATCTATTGATGATGTAAATAAATTAAAGTTTCCAGGTATTAATAGAAAGCCTATATTGTTTGTCGATAAAAGGGAATAGAATGAATGAACAAGTAAAAAAAGATTTTAAATCGATACAGCCCTATACAGACCAGCAGTTGTTAGAAACATTGAAATGGCTTGAAACATGTGATGAATTTATTAAAGGAATTCAGTTTTTTTATCCAAAAAGAACTGAAAAGGAAATAATAGAAAAGCTAAAAACGTGTAAAACATGTTCAGATTTTCAGGCGGCTTTTGTTTTAGATGCTATTGATGAGTCTGTTGATCAAACAATGGATTCCTTTGAAATTGTGGGTTTAAACGAACTTAAAAAACCAAATAATCTTTTTATCTCCAATCATCGTGATATATTTTTAGATTCAGCATTACTTCAGAATAGATTGTATCAAACAGGAAGAAACTTTACTGAAATATCTCTAGGAGATAATTTAATTGTGAATGAAACCATGTTGGCAGTTGCAAAACTGAATAATATGTTTACGGTATTGCGAAGTGGTAATAAATCTGAAATGCTTTTTAATGTTAGAAATCTTTCTAATTATTTACGTTATTCTATTACCGAAAAAAAGGTATCCTCGTGGATTGCACAAAAAAACGGAAGGACAAAAGATGGCAACGATGTAACGGCTCCAGGTTTCATTAAAATGTTATTATTAAGTGGTGGAGACAATATAAAAGAAGCTATTAGAGAACTTAATATAGTGGTTTCTACCATATCTTACGAATATGAGCCTTGTGCCTTTGAAAAAGCAACAGAACTGAGTATTATTGAAAAAGAAGGGGTTTATAAAAAGCATCAATTCGAAAATATATATAGTCTTATTAATGGTGTAAAAGACGAGAAAGGGGATGTGAAATTGGTTTTTGAAGAATTAAATGTTGACAATATTCATTTTACGAATAATAGAAAGGTTGATGTAATTAGTGTTGCTAATGAAATAGACAGAATTGTTTATAAAAACTACCAACTTCGTAAAACAAATTATATGGCACACGATTTATTGTATAGCGATAATAGATACCGCCATCATTATTCTCAGAATGATGTAAAAGCCTTTGAACAATATCTAGCTAAAGCTGCTAATGAAGATATTTATCACCGCCTTTTAAAGATCTATGTATCTCCTGTTCATAATAAGGAGCAACAAAAAGAGTAATTTTTGAAATATAGAAACCCAGGATTGAATAGAGCTGAAGAGGAAACTCTTAAAAGAGTTACATTACATTACCTCACAAAAAAAGATAATCTATTTTACCTGGGTTGTTTTTTTAAAGTGTCTTTAATTGATCTATAAAAATATCTCCCGATACTATTTACTTTTTAATCACTAAAGAATCATTGTATTTAAAACATCAAATGTTTAAAATTCAACACTTTATATGACAAAGATAATTCAAGAAATAAGAAAATTCCTACAAATATTTTACTTTTAGTTAAATGGAATGAAATATTCGTTAAACGACTTTAATTAAATGTATTTGAAGAGTGTTTAGCTAATTTTTGTAGGGTAAATTTTCTTTTTTGGTTTATAAAATTTTAATAGTGAGGTGACATTGCATGTCATACTCTAATCAAAAGTAGGCATCTATTTTTGTGGGGTAATTTAAAAGAACCTAGAAAAATGAAAAAAGTAATTTTATTATTGATGGTCTTAGCATTTAACTTATTAAATGCACAAGAGCAAAGCTACACTTATGACGCTGGCACTTATAGTAACCCTGTAAGAAATCCAACTGTAAAAAATAATCCATGGGTTGATGTTACAACATTAACGTTAGAGGATACACAAAAAGAATTGATTCGTTTAGTAGGTTTATCAAAAATATGGAAACGTATAGGAAGCAGTTTAAGAGGCTCTTTTGATGAAGCAAATAATCCAGAGTTTTTTTATATAGGTTCTTTACACAAAACACAAGATAAGGTTGTTAATTTAAAAGTGTATGATTTATCTAATATTGTGAAGTTTAATGGCATAGCACAAAGAGATAAAAACATTAATATCTTAAATATTTATATGATGGTTAAGTATAAAAATAGAATACACGATAGGTCATATAACAAAGAGTCTGACAACGTATATCTTAGAAAAGAAAAAATGATGCTTGTTCTAAATGATTATAATGATGCAAGAAAGTTTTACGTACTTCTTCAACATTATCAAAACTTATTAAACTCTCAAACAATTTAGCATAAACAAGATGAAAAAAGCAATATTTATATCATTATCAGTATTAACAATAGGAACAACATCTTGTTCAAAGGACAGCTGTTTAGATGAAAAACAAGCAGAAAGAGAGAAGTATCAACAGATGCTTATAAACGCATCGGACAATCCTGTTCAATACGATACTCTTTTAAGAAAAATGCAAATCCGTATATCACAATTCGATTTTTAAATAATATAAATTTGAATATATAAGAAATCAAAAGTATTATAATTGCTATTTTTTATTTAATAATGAGGAAAAAACAAGTATGAGCAGAGCAAGAAAGTTTTATGAAGAACATTATAAAGAAAACGAAAAGTGGAAAAAAAAGAGTGCTTATTTGGAACCTGATTGGCGTGTTTTTCGTTTTGCAATTGCATATCATGAATATCGAGTTAATAAAGTAACAGATTATGAAATTATGCAAAAACAGAAGGCAAGTGAGGGTGACAACATTCATCGGAACAGAAACTTTTTACAAGGCTTTAAAGCCTTTAAAAACATATTATTAAAATATTGATTTAAATAGCAAAAAATTAATTGATGCTTTAAATAATTGTTTTCTTCTGTGGAGGAGTATAATAAAGTTGTGCCAATTCCTGAAGTACCTCCTTATCATATTGCCAATGAAGCTGAAATTGAATATGCTGAGTCAAAATTTAGAGAGTTTTATTGGCAAATTGAGGAAAGTGAAAGATAAAAAAATATGCCATTGCAAACAGCAAGAAGGGTATTTTAAATCTAAAGATTCCCTTTGGAGAAAAGAGTGGGAGATTGAAGAAATAATTTGGAAACATCACCAAAAATAAAGACCGAAATTGACCGAATTAAAAAACCAGTAATTTATACTTGTAAAAAGGAAGATTTTGATAATTCCCATTTTGACACAAATCATTATCCTCATATAGTCTATGAGAACTTAGAAGAATTAAAAGAAAAACTTAAATTTAAAATTTCTGCTTGGATAGATTAATTTGGAATTAATATAAAATTCAAAAAACATCAAGATTTTATGACTTGATTAATAGAAAATCTAGTTTATATTTTTTATTAATTTACTTGGGTCAATTAATGGATAAACTTCATTTTGAATAAAAGTTCCTTTTAGTTTTTCAGACAGAATCCCTCTAACCGTTGAAATTGAAAGTGATATAATAGTATTTAATAAACCGTTAGGGATGTCATATGAGTTTTCTTTTTTAGTATTTAATATTTTTGACAATGGCTTAACTTCAAAAATATTTTGAACCTTTAACTCAGAAAATAATTCATCTGTTTCTATAATTCTTATTTCAACAATTACAGAGCAGGCCATACTTTCAGTTTCTGGAATAACCTTGAACTGAAAATTACTTTGAAAATTCACTAAGGTTTTATTGTTCTTGTCAAATGATTCAATCAAATCATATTGTGAATATTTAATGACATTTATGTCAGTAAATCTCATATTCAGTTTAATATTATCTTTATTGTCCATTATAATTCAGTTTGATATTCATTAGTGTCTAATTCATATAATCCATTTTGATTATTTATTAATGTAAACATGTTTTCTGGTTTGTTTGAAACCTTAATATTGACACTTAATTTAATATCGATTTCGATATATGAATCAGAAATTTTACTGATAAAATCACACTCTTTACTTGGTTTAATTTTAAAATCAATTTTTAATCTATACTGTTTTTCAAATTTATTAATAAACGAAGCGTTGAATTTTTTAACTCCAGACATTAACTGACTTATATATGCCTCTGAACAACCAATGTTTTCAGAAAATTCTCTTTGACTTATACTATTTAGGTCTAAAAAATCATCGACCTCTTTCATTAGCCTTAAACTTACTAATGATTCATCAATTTTTATTCTATTATTATCAATATATGATTCTAAAAAATTATTAGATATTTTTTCTATTTCTTTCATTTTAGTAATATTTGAAATGAAACTTTAGCGATTGAGTTTATAGTAGTTGTAAGTTTTTTACTATTTTTTTGGGATTGTTTTCTTCCATACCTAGAAATATAAAGTTCTTTATAACCCCCTTTTTTGCAGACAAGAGTGTAGAATCTATGATTATTCACCTTGATGGCATAGATGTCACCTAAGTCACAACTCCCTTCTTTATTAAATTGAGTTTTATTCGCAACATTTGCCTTTACGGCTTCAATTACTAATACAAATTTTTTAATTGCTTTAGGATCTCTATTTATTTGATTAAATTTTTTAATTACATCTGAATTACTGCAATTAAGAAAAACTCTAAATTTTTTTACCTCACATAGATGGATTAAATAGAAATTTTCCAATACTTAACCTATTAGTTAAGTGCAAAAGTATGATATAATTGTATAAAATAAAACTTATAAACAAATAATTTTAAAAATGTTCTTTTATTAGGTTGGATAATTTGTCCTATTTAGATATAAAAAACAATAAGAATGGCACATAATTAATGGTTGTTGGGCAATGGTTGGGAAAAATTTTAAAAAGAAAACCTCAACTATCTAATAAACAAGATGTTGAGGTTTTTCTAAGTACTGAAGACGGGACTTGAACCCGTACGGGCATTGCTGCCCACTGGATTTTAAGTCCAGCGTGTCTACCAATTCCACCACTTCAGCATTGGTATGTTTTTATATTGTCTAAGTCAATTACCGTAATCGGTCACTGAGCTTGTCGAAGTGAGCGAAAAACGGGATTCGAACCCGCGACCTCCACCTTGGCAAGGTGGCGCTCTATCAGCTGAGCTACTCTCGCTTATATTTTATAAAGAACATCCCTCGAAAGGGAGAGCAAAAATAACTAAAAAATTAAGTCTGCAAAGTTCTAATCACTATTTATTCAAGATTTTTTTGAGG
>Ga0164313_10003821_pt1 | contig 13423 bp, 12 predicted proteins | sample GuaBasSedimGuay4_FD_113735 | JGI IMG/M metagenome (GOLD analysis project Ga0164313, IMG submission 113735) | Subseafloor sediment microbial communities from Guaymas Basin, Gulf of California, Mexico - Guay4, Core 4569-4, 0-3 cm | ecosystem: Environmental > Aquatic > Marine > Hydrothermal vents... | reverse complement strand
CGCCCCCGAAACGCCCCACCCCACACCGAAGATTACAGCTCCGATGACCGAGCCACGGTGAATGGGCCGGAAGGACCATCGGATCGGCCGATTGCCGGGCAAGGGAATACGCTGAGTTCGCAAGAACCACAGACCCGCCATCGTGGCGGCAGTACTGATGGCCATGACCACGAAGAGATGGGCGTCGCGGAACAGGAACATCTCGTACATGGCGTCGAAGTCGGCGGCCCCGTTACGACTGATGACGAATCCGAAGGCGGTACCGAAGGTCAGATGGAGCAGCCCCTGTTTCAACTGAGCCCCCAAAAGAAGAGCCACGCCACGAGGGTGCCGGTAGACCAGAAGGTCGCCGTCGAGACGAACGACCCGACCTGAAAACACGCAAGGCCGCTGATGCCGTGGCCGCTCGTGCATCCCCCGGCGATTCGAGTGCCGAGGCCGATCATGCAACCCGACACGAAGAGCGAGACCACGCCGACTGCCAGGTCGCCCCCAAAGCGCTCATCGAAGTGACTTCCGAGTGAGGTCAGGGTCCACGAATCCCCCGCAGACAACGACGCGAGGGCCGCGCCGAGGATCAGGCCAACGAGGAAGAGAGGTCGGGTCCGGGTGGGACTCAAGGTGGCGGCCAGGACCTGGGCGACCTCGGGCCCACTCGCGCCGCTGACGGCACCGGGTTCGTCATCGGCGACGACATCGTCGCCGAACGCTTCGAGGGTCGCCGCCGCGAGGGCCGCCTCGAGTTCGGCCATCGAGCTGACCGTTTGAGTCTCTTCGGCGGGCCTTCTGCGCAACGACGTGAGCAGAAGGTCGTAAAGGCCGGAGACCCCGAGGAGGCGGCCGGTCAGCACGGGATAAGCGACCGCGATCAGCGCGACGCAAAGCCCGCCGAGCCAGGCCGGCCAGAAGTGAACCGATGCGAGTTCCACGCTATCGGGCGAGCACAGGCAGGTGCTTGCCGCTCGGCAGCAGGTTGTCCGGCGGGGCCTGGCCGCGCTCGGTCATGGCGTAGCGATGGCACACCTTGAAATCCGAATCGCAGTAGCGAATCTGCCAGGTCTTGAGCGAAGACTTCAGACTGAACATGGGGAAGAGAGAGCAGGTGGTTTGATGGGGACAGCAGGACATGTGTTGAGTCGAGTATGCCGTATCCAAGTCGATAGTAAAATACCACCTCGACTGGATACCGTTCGGTCAGGACCCGTGCGAGGGGCGGGCCCCGGAGAGGGTTCGGGGTGGTCAGCGGAAAGCTTCGCCACTATGACCTGCTTCGTGACCCGTTTCATGATCTCCGCCCTCCTCCTCGTATCCCTCGCTGGCCTCACGGCCTGCGGCTCGGAAGACGCAGCGCCTTCGGCCCCGGGAGCCTCGGCCGAGGGAGCGAGCCAGGGAGGCAGCGCCGAGCGCGTCAGCGGCGCCGAGGCGCGACGCGTGGTCTCCGAAGAGAATGGCTTCCTCCTCGATGTGCGCACGCCCGGGGAGTTCAGCGGAGGCCACGTCGACGGCGCCACGAACATCCCGGTCCAGGAGCTCGGCCAGCGCCTCTCGGAGGTCCCGGAGGATCGTCCCGTCGTGGTGTACTGCCTCTCCGGCGCGCGGAGCGCGAGCGCGGCCCGCATGCTCGCCGGGACCGGGCGCACGGTTTACGACTTCGGGTCCTATAGCGCTTGGTGATGAGCCGCGGCCGGGGACCCCGGGACGCCAGAGTCGGTCGCCTGCTACACTCGTCGGGTGCTCCCCCGCCTGTGCTCCGTGATTCTTGGCTGCCTGCTGGCGGCTGCGTGCGGCGACGATGTCACGGCGACGGACGGCGGGGCGACGGACAGCGGTGACGTTGGCGATGCCGGGACCGGTGTGGCGCCGCCCGAAATCCCATGGCTCGACGACGGCGCCCCGCCCATCGCGGCGCCGGTGCTGACCCCCTGCGCCGACGGGTGGCGCGAAGTCGTCGTGGCCGGCGTCACCACCTGCGACCCCTTCCCGGAGGCCGGCGCCGCGACCTGTGCTGACGGTCAAGCGCACTTTCCGGGGGAGACGGCCTGCCGTTCCGTCGGCACGGATTGCCCAGCCGGTGACTTCGCCGCGGGCCTACCCACGGAGGGCGTGGTCTACGTCAGAGCGGGAAGCGCCGCTGGCGGAGACGGGACCGCCGCATCGCCGTACGCGGGGCTCTCCGATGTGCGCTGGAGCAGCCTCACCGACGCGTCGACGGTCGCCCTCGGGCGCGGAAGCTACGAGGGCTCGGTACCCCTGCGCGCGGGGGTGCGTCTGGTCGGCGCGTGTACCGCCGAGACGTTCCTGACCGGCCTCGCGGCCCCGGTGCCTGCCGTCGTCAGCGTGACCAGCGCGGGGGCCGCCGCCGTCGTCGAAGGGCTCAGCATCGCCGGCGCACCGCAAGCGGGGGCCATGGTGGAGCGAGGCCGGGCCCTGCGCCTCGAGGGGGTCATCATCGAAGGCGTGGCCGAAGCGGGCATCTATGCATTTGACGCCGGTACCGAGTTGACCCTCCAGGACGTCGTGGTCCGTGATGTCCGGGCGCGCGAATCGGACGGCGGCCTCGGACGAGGGGTCATCGCTCAACGCGGAGCGAGGGTGGTCGGGTCGCGGGTCATCGCCGAAGCCAACCGGGACATCGGCCTCTTCGTTTCTGGCGACGGCTCCGAGATGGTGTTCGAAGACTCGGTCATCCGGGGCACCTTGTCGAAGGGAGACGGCACGGGTGGCCGCGGCATCAGCTCGCAGCTCGGCGCCCGATTCGATGGCACACGACTGGTCGTGACCGGCAACCACGACTACGGCGTGTACACCGGCGGGGACGGCGCCGTTCTCGACCTCACCGACACGGTCGTCCGCGACACCTTGCCCCACCGCCGCGGAACGAGCGGAGGCCACGGCATCGGCGCCCAGATCGGCGCCCACCTGACGGCGTCCCGAGTCTTGGTCCAGGCAAACGAAGGCGGAGGAATCATCGCCCAAGAGCCGGACACTCGAGTCACCCTGAAGCACGTCGTGATCACGGGCCCCTTGGAGTTCACCCGCACATCTCGTGGCATCTCCGCCGAGTTCGGCGCCCGGGTCGAGGCCTCGCAGACGGTCGTCGACCGCACGAACGTCACGGGGGTCTACGTATCCGGCGAAGGCAGCGAAGCCGTCCTCGACGATGTGCGCATCGACGACGTGGCCCCCGAGCCGGGCACCGAGGGCTACGGGCGCGGCATCGGAGTACAGGATGCGGGGAGGCTCCAGGCGACGCGGGTGAGCGTCAGCGGCTGCCATGACTTGGGCATCTTCCTAGCCGAGGCCGGCACCGACGCAGCCCTCACGGACGTCGTCGTCCGCCAGACCCAGGCGCGGGCGAGCGACGGGATCTTTGGTCGCGGCATCGACGTCGAAAGGGGCGCGCACCTGACAGCCTCCCGCCTCCTGGTCGAAGAGAACCGCGAGATCGGGCTCTTCGCCGACGGCGACGACACGAGGGTCCTGCTCACCGACGCCGTCATCAGAAACACCCTACCCGCAGTGTTCGACGCGACGGATGGACGCGGGGTGAGCGTACAGCTCTCCGCCACCCTCGATGCGAGCCGGGTGCTCATCGACTCGAACCACGCCTTCGGGGTCATCGCCACCTTCGGCACGGCCACGATGCAAGACGTCACCATCAAACACACCCTCCGCGCTGAATGCGGCGATACGACCTGCAGCGATGCCCCCTATGGCTACGCGGCGTCGGTGACGGCCGGAGATCTCCGGCTGACGCGCTTCGTCATCGAGGGCGCAGCGACCTGCGGGGTGATGGTGAGTGACGCATTCGGTATGGGGGGCGGGGTCGACCTCCAAGAAGGCGTCATCCGCGACTCGACGATCGGGGCCTGTTTGCAGATCGACGGCTACGACCTGTCCCGCTTGATGGGCGAGGTCGTCTTCCTCGACAACGAATCGAACCTGCTGAGCACCACCCTCCCCGTGCCGGATCCGTCTCTGGGCGGGTGACCACGGGCCCGTCCGTGGCGACGGGCTGCGCCTGGGGCGACGGGCGTCAGTACGACACCATCGACCCGAGGTCGAAGACGTAGGTGAAGCCCTTGGCCCGGAGGATGAGACCCGCGTTCGCGCTCCGGTGCCCGCTCACGCAATAGACGATCACCGGCAGGTCCGCTTGGAGCTCCGACGCCCGCGCATCGAGCTCGGGGAGCGGTATGTTGGTGGATCCGTCGATGTGCCGGAGGGCGAATTCCGTCTTACTGCGCACATCGAGCAGCACTGCACCGGCGGCCACCAGGCGGCGGGCGTCGGTGCTGGAGATAGCCGGTGCTGGCCGGACCCCGTCGGTCGAGACGGGGCCGGCCGGCGCGACGTCCTCCGCAACCTCAGGTTGTGCGCTCGAACCGCCGCAACCCACGAGCGGCCCGGCGACCGCGCCAACAAAGAGCAGGCCGAGCACGCCCGCCGCGACAGCCGCGGGGCGCGGCCTCACGACCAACGACGACGGGTGCCGACCCAGAGCCCGAGGAGCAAGAGAGCCAGGCTCCCTGCATCTCCGGCGCCGGGGCTCGCATCACACGCGCACCCGGCTCGACCCGCCGGATCCCGGGGGTCTTCGATGGTCGGGCCGCCGCTGTCGGTCGTCGCGCCACCGTCGACTCCGGGGCCGCCATCCGGACCGGGACCGGTGCCGCCGTCGGGCCGAGGAGTGACGCCCGCGGGCACGCACTCCCCACCGACGCAGGTGTCGCCGGTTGGGCACACGGCACCGACGCACGCATCGACGCAGGACCCAGCGCGGCAGGTCGTCCCCGCCGCGCACTCCAGAGCCGCACAGCCGGTGTCGACGCAGAGTCCGTCTTCGGCGCACTCCTTGCCGGACGGGCACCCCGCGTCCTGGCAGCGGGCGATACAGGTACCGAGGTCGCAGGCGGTGCACACGGGGTCACAGGTATTGCCGACGCAGAGGTCGACGCAGCGGCCATTGCTGCACGATTGGCCCGCGGGGCAGGTCACCCCATCGCAGGCCCCGGTGCAGGCGCCGGCGACACAGCGCTCGCCTGGAGGGCAGGTCAGGCTCTCGCAGCCCGCATCGACGCACTGGCCCCGGGCGTCGCAGACCTGTCCAGCGGAACAGCCACCTTCGAAGCAGGTGCTGATGCAGGTACCGCGGTCGCATATCTCGGCGGCGCCGCAAAGGTCGTCGCCCTCGTCGGTGGTGCCGTCGCAATCGTTGTCGATGGCGTCGCAGCTCTCGGCGCTCGGGGTGACCGCGGGGTGACACTCGGTCCCGCCGGCCCCGCACCGCGTACGGCCCGCGACGCAGGCCCCGAGGAGCCGCGTGTCGCATGCCTCGTTGGCGTCGGGGCAGAGCACCGCGCCGCTGCGGATCTGATAGCGCCAGATCCCCGGCTCCCCGACGTTGGACATGGTGCAGAGGATGGTGTGAATCGTATTGCTTCGGCTGCCTGGGATTTCGACGAAATCCGTCTCGTTGCCCGCATCGAAGCCCGCCTGGGCGGCCGTCGGCATGACGTCTACGGTGCAGGTCGAGCCGCTGCACGATGACCCATCGCCGAGACACCGCCCGATGACACACGGGAAACTCGTAGGACCGCCCGAGCCGGCCATTCCGTCGCTCCCGCCGCTCGCGTCACCGGTATTCCACTCGCAGGTGTTGTAGCGAAACTCCACGTCGAAGTCGCCCGGGTTGCCGCACATGCCCCCGTCGTAGGGCGTGAGAACGAGCTGAAAGTTCATCTCCTTGTTGGTGTGGCAGGAGTAGTAGCCGACCTGATCCCAGGTCACGATGACCCGGCGCCCGGCCGTATCGAGATGCCACCAAACTCCGTTGGATCCCGGCGACTCACAGTCGCCGGCGTACCCCGTGCCGCCGCCCGGTCCGTCGCAGTCGTCCGCGTCGGTGCGGATGTCCACGTCGGCCCAGAAGGGCGCGATCATGGGCTGATCGGCGACCGGAAACGCCCGCGGGGTGTAGGTCGGGACCGCCTCACTGAAGCTCACGTTGCCGTTCGTGTTGACGAACATCGACGTGTGGGTGCGGTCGAAGAACCGGATGCCCGCGGGAAAGATCGACGTGATGTCGACGCGCCGGGACGAGCCGTCGTCGTTCGGCCCGAGGCACGCCGCTCCGTACCCAGCCGCCCCGCCAAAGCCGTCGAAGAGCGGGACCTGGGCCGTAGCCGCCGTGGGCAGCGCCAGGGCAGCCGCCAGAGAGAGCAGGGTGACGAGAGAGAGCAGGGAGAAAGGCAGCGCCGACGAGAACTTCATGCACACCGTGATACGGCGCCGGGGCCGGCCCGTCCAGGCACCGGCCCCAGGGACCGACCTCCGGTCCATGAAAGGGCAGCTAAGGGCGCTTCATAACGGATTTTTCGCGCGTTACTGACGCCGCGTCAGGGCTCGCTGGGGAGATCCATGCGGCCGCCCCACTCGGACCAGCTGCCGTCGTAGAGGCGCACGTCGGCGAAGCCGAGGGAGCGCAGGACGACGTAGGCGACCGAGGCCCGGGAGCCGGTCTGGCAGTAGGCGATGGTCGTCCCGGTGTCGTCGATGGTGGTGTAGAGGGCGCGCATGTCCGCGTCCGAGCGGAAGACGCCGCCGGACAGGTTCGTGGTCCAATCGACGTTGAGGGCGCCGGGGATGTGACCGGCGCCGTACTCGCCGGGGCTGCGCGCATCGACGAGGCCGAGGGTCGGCGGGTCGAGGCGATCCGCGATGTAGTCGGCGTCGACGCGCTTGTCGGCGACCACACCGGCGACGACGTACTCGGTCGGCGTGGCCGTGGCGGCGCCCATGTCGACGGATCGCACGCCGTCGTTCCACGCGACAAAGCCCCCATCGAGGAGGGCCACCCGGTCGTGCCCGAAGTACTCGAAGGTCCATACGAGACGGGCCGCGGTGGTGGACACGTCGGCGTCGTAGACCACGATGGCCGCGTCATCGCGGACCCCAGCTGCGCGGAAGACGCCCTGGGCGGCGCTCTCGGAAACGACCTGGCCGCTGATCCCGGCGACGGTGGTCCGCAGCGCGCCGACGTCGACGATGATGGCGCCGGGGATGCGCGCGGCGGAATGGTCCGCAGAGGAGCGCACGTCGACGATCTGCACGTCGGTGTCGGTCATGTGCATCTCGAGCCAAGCGACGTCGACGATGATCTCACCGTCGGCGCAGAGGGCCTCGACCACGCAACCCACGCCGCCGTCGGTGCCCGTGCCGGAGTCGGTGACGGGCGCGTCGGTGCCCGCGTCGGTCGGCGGCATCGACGAGTCCGCGTTCGCGTCGACCGAGCTGTCGGCGGGGGTCGTCCCGTCATCGCCGCAGCCCCCGAGGGCCAGGGGCGCGATGGGGATCAGGAGAGCCAGGAGGGTCGGGAGGGCGATACGGGTGAGCAGATTCATCGGACTATCGAGTCTCCATCGGAGAAAAAGGATTCTAGGCTTCGCGGGGCGTAACCCCGCCAGACGGGGGCCTCAGCCGTAGCAGAAATCGGTCATAGTGGTCGCCGCCGTAGTTGCCGCCGGCCCCGCGGGCCGAACCCATTGGGGGGGTGGGTGACTCCATGAGGCGTGATTTCACGAGACGGAGGCGACTGATGCGAGCGATTTGGATTTCGACTGGTTTGGCGGTGGTGATGGTGGTCCTCGCCGGCTGCGGCGGCGCACAGCCAGAGACCGAGACGGCGGGTGGCGCCGCAACGAGCGATGCTGACCTTCCTCCGGCACCGACCATCAGCGGCCCCGAAGCGAGGCAGTTGGTCGCCGAGGGGGCTTTCCTCCTCGATGTCACTCCGCCTCCGCGGAACGCCGAGTCCGAGATCGAGGGACGCACCAACATCCCTCTCCCGGAGCTGCGCGATCGCCTCGCTGAGGTCCCCCGGGATCGAATCATCGTCGTCTACTGCTATGGAGGCCGCGGAAGCCCCCGGGGGGGCGCCATTCTTCAAGCCGAGGGGTACGACGCCCGGGTTTTGGGCGGGCGCGACCGCTGGAGCGAAGGCCTAGAGGACGAGGAAAGCCCAGACGAGGGGGCTACGGAGTAGGCCTCCTTTCATTTAGTGCCTCTTCCTGGGGGTCCACATCTGGAGATCCCTCGGGATCGGCCCTAGGTCGAATCCAGCGGCAGGGCTGATGACTCAGTTCATCGTGTCCCCCTGCCGACGAGGTCCTCGTGAGTAGATTCTGGTTATCGAGTGCTGCCGCGGCGGCGATGATGTCCGTGGCCGCTTGTGGTGGTGGGCAGGCGGCGGCGCCGGCGAGCGCCGAGGCCGACGCCGCGCTGACCCCCGCGCCAACCATCAGCGGAGCCGAGGCTCGCCAGTTCGTATCCTATGGTGCGATCCTCCTGGACGTGAGCCCAGCGAACCTGGCCCAAGCAGCCGCTGTCGAGGGGAGCATCAATATTCCCATGGCCGAGCTACGGGACCGCATGGATGAGCTGCCTCGGGACAATACCATCGTCGTCTACTGCCTCTCGGGCCGGGCGAGCCCTCGGGCCGCGGCCGTGCTCATCGCCGAGGGTTACGACGCCCACGCCCTCGGGGCCCGGGCCAAGTGGGAGGAAGACGAGCCTGGCGCTTCGGGCACCTAGCTGCCGCCTGTGGGGCCTGCACCTCGCCCTCTACCTCATCGCCGGCGGGTCGGCGGCGGGGATGTCGGCGTGCGCGCCCCGGGCGCCGGTCCTCGAGGCGAGGGACCCGACCCCTTTGGCCCCATCCACTGGGGTTCTCCGCGTCGTGGATCTCAACGCCTGGGGCGTACCCTTTCGCCACGCCCACGACGAGCTCCTCGGTCGACTGGCGGAAAGGATAACCGAGCTGCGCCCGGACATCGTGGCGCTCCAAGAAGTGTGGTTCGAAGAAGACGCCAACGCCCTCGCCGCGGCTCTCCGTCGCGGCGGGCTCACCCACGTGCACCACCGCGCCACCAACGAGGTCATGGCCTATGACAGCTCGGGCCTCTTGATCGCATCGCGTCATCCCATCACCGCGATCGCCTTCCATCAGTTTCGGGCGGGACGCAGCCCGAGCTTGCCCTGGCATCCCGACTGGTTCAGCGGCAAGGGCGTTTTGCTCGCCACGATCGCGACTCCGCGCGGAGAGATCGAGATCGCCAACCTCCACCTGCACGCCGACTACGAGGGCGTGAGCTACGCCGACGTGCGCATGGCCCAGGCGGTGGAGGCGGCGACCTTCCTGCGCGAACGATTCGCGGCCCCGGCTCGCATCTTGGTAGGGGACTTCAACGGACGGACCGACGCGCCCGAGGTCCGACTCTTGCGCGCGGCGACGGCGGTCAGCCCCCTGGTCGATGACGACGTCGACGCCATCCTCGCCGGGGGCCCGGCGCCCCGTACCGTCGTTGCTTCGGGGATCACCCTGCGCTCGCCGGTGACGGTCGCCGGAGAGCCCCTCGCCTTGTCGGACCACGCGGGGTTGTTCGTCGATCTCGGCTCTTCGGTGGACCCCTCGACAGATGGCGGAGAAGCTTCGGCGATCGGCATCAGCGAGGCTCTGCGCTCGGAGATCGACCGTCGCCTGGAAAAAGCCAAGGGGGCGGAGGTGAGGCTTCAGGGAGTGCTCGCTGGGATCATCCTCCTAATGATGGGGGCCCTGGTGTGGCTACGCCGGGGAGGCCCTCACCGCGCTAGCGACCGCCGCAATCGCCTGGCGGCCATGGGGCTGCTCGCCTTCGGAGTGGTGGCAGTGGGCCACCAACTCCTCTGGATGAGCCCCTCCCGGCAGGGCTCCCTGGACGACGCGCGGGCGGCGTTGATCCACCTGTCTCGCTAGCTACTCCGTCCCTGACTTCGGTCTGAACAGGCGTTGGTGTAATGTTGAAAGATGGACGGGGACAAAGAGCTCACCTTTCAGCAGCGAAGCCTTTTTCAGCAAGGCTTCCAATGCTTCACCAGTGAAGAGCTTCGGCAATACCAGTGGGGCCTGCGCTTCACCCCGGCCGCCTGCACCAGCATCACCGTCGTCGCGCTCTTCACCCAGACCTGGTGGCTCGCCCTCGCGGTCTCGACCCTCGGCATCTGGGCCTTCCTCGCTCCGGCGGGGCACCCGATGGACTTCCTCTACAACAAGGTGGTGCGCCACGCCTTCGGCATGGCCGCCCTTCCCCCGAACCCGCTCCAGCGCCGCCTCGCGTGTTTGGCCGCCGGGGTCTTGAACTTCGCCATCGGCTGGCTCTTCTTCTTCGGGCTCAACGTCGCTGCGTACGGGACCGGCGCGCTCCTCGTCACGCTCCAGGTCATCGTCATCACGACGCACTTCTGCACGCTGTCCTGGCTCTACGAGCTCGGCATGCGGGCCCTCGGCATGTGGCACGTGCCCACGTCCAGCGCCGATGCTCGGCAGCGCTTCGACGCGGGGGCGATCTTGATCGATGTGCGCAGCCCCATCGAGTTCGCGGTAGACCGCCTCGTAGGCGCCAAGAACGTGCCCGTCGACTGCGTCGGGAAATACGTCGACGAGCTCCGGGACCACGACCTCTTGGTCTATTGTCGGAGTGGGCTACGCAGTCAGATCGCTCGCGAAAAGCTCCAGGGCCTGGGGCTGGCCCGGGTGAGCGATATCGGCGCGATGGGCGGCCTCGAGGATCACTTCGAGCTCGATACGGAGCCGGCCCCAACGGCAGAGTTGGCCGTCGCGGTTCAGGCTTCCTGACCGGACACCACCACGCGCCGGACGACGCCTCCGAGGCGATATCCATCGTCGGTGGTCAGGAGACGCGCGGGCGTCGACGGGTCGTCTTCGAGGACCTTACGCAGCGACCGGATGGATACGTGCAACTTCGGGTCGTGACGGATCGGGTGATACTCGTCCTCCCCCCAGGCTTCGTTGATGAGCTGCTCCTTGGTCGCCTCCCCGCCGTGGTCGGCCAGGGACGCGAGGACCCGCCATAGGAGCGGCTTCTTGTGCAGCGGAACGACCCGACCATCGGGGAGCCACACCGCGGACTGAGCGGCATCGAGGCCCCAGCCGACGGCCCACTCGCCTTCGCCGGCACCGCAGACCACTTCGATGCGTCGCTCGTCCCAGTCGGCGCGCGCCACCGCCAGCACCAGGTCGTCGACGGCGTCGAGCTCGGGCTTGCCCCCGAGCAGAGCCTGGGCGCGCCGAGCGATGGTAGGCGCCACGAGCATCTCGCCCGCGAGGCGTTCGAGGACCGCCACCTCGCCGTGGCCTTCGTAGAAAGCCGCATGGTGCAGCAGGCGTGGGGAGCCGAGGGCGTCGCCGAGGGCATGGAGGGCTTCCGTGGCCTCCGAAAGGTCTTCCAGGTAGAGCCCCGCCATCAATGCGTCGGCGAGGACGAAAAGCGCTTCGACCTCGAGCAGTCGCAAGCCGAGGCGGGCCGCGTCACGGCGAGCGGCCCGGGCGCCGTCGATGGCCTCCATCATGAAGCCCTCTTCGAGCTGCAGGTAAGCGGCGCTGACCACGGCTCGGAGCCGCTCCTCGTCCGGGGCTTCCCAGGGCGACGTGCCCGCGATGAGGTCGATGTCGGTTTCGGTGCGCGCCTTCGCCCACAGGCGTTGCAAGCGGTCTCCGAGGTCGACGAGGCGCCGGGTCACGCCCGAATCGGCGTGACGGGCGAGCTCGATTCCCCGGGCGAGGGCCACGTCGAGGCCATCGAGGTCTCCGATGATCATGCGGCGGGTCGCATCGAGTTCGAGGCCCAGGGGCCGCAAGATCGATGCCCCGCGGGCGTAGGGGCGTACCAGCTCGACGAGGCGATCCATTTCTTCGAGCTCGCCGCGGTCGAGGCGGATGCGCGCCCGGAGTAGCATGGCCCGCCGCGCAACCAGGAGCGACGCCCGGCCACCTCGAGGCGTCGACAGCACGCGCTCGATGACGTCGTCGGCGCGCATGCGGTCCCCGGCGCGGTAGAAAGCAGCCGCGAGGTCGAGAAGGGCCTCGGGCTCCGAATCGGCGGTCGCAGCCGCGAGGAGGGCGGCGCTCCGAGAGCCGGCGCCTTCTCGTTCGAGGCACGCATCGGCGAGGCACGTCAGAGCGCCGTGGGAAAATACGAGATCCCCCGGAGGGTGAACTTCGCTCAGTTCGGCTGCCGCATCGGCAGCCTGGCCGAGGCGCAGGAGGCAGCGCGCCGAGAGCAGCGCAGCGTCCGCCGCGGTCCCCGGATCGTCGGTGCGCTCGGCGATCTCTCGGGCGATGCGCCGCGCCTCTTCGCGCTCGCCGAGCAGGTACTGGGTTGCAGCCCACGCGAGCTGGTCCCCGTCGGTGGTGAGCTTCGGCGGCTGCACCGCCGCGAGGACCGTGGCGTTGCCGAGCTCGGCGGCGCACCGGAGCTGCCACAGGCCAAGGCGCCGGTCCGTTGCATCGCCAACCAGGGCCCACACCCGCGGCGCATAGCCGAGGGCCATGAGATCGTGCCCACGCTCGTCGAGCAACGAGACCAGGTCCTCGACCCGGCCCGCCTCACGGTGCAGACGCAGCGCCTCGAGGGCGGCTTCGGGCTCCGGCCGGACGCCCAGAGCCTCGGCGATGTGTTTACCGTGGGCCTCGTCGGACCCGCCCGACGTCTCCCCCGGGGGAAAGAGAAACTCCGCGACCTGCCCGTGGACGGTGAGCCCGGCGGGGCCTCCGATGACGAGGCCCCGGGCCATCATCGAGGAGAGTTCGTTCTGGGCGGGGAGCACGAGCAGTGTCGCGAGGACCTCGAGGTCCAGCGGCACATCGATCACCGAGAGCGTGCGCAGCAGCGCGCAGGCGTCGGTCGACAGGGACGAGAGCACCCCGGCCCGGGAGAGGGCGAGGCCGTCGGCCCCCGCCGCGAGGTACTGCTTGAGCAACCAAGGGGACCCCGCTGACGCACCGATGGCGGCCTGGACATCGGCAGGCGTACCGTCGGTTTCGATCGCTTGAGCCATCTCCGCCAGGGTGGCGCTGCTCAGGCGCCCGACGTCGAGGGTCTGGCCCTCGATGGCGGGCATCGTGCTCTGGTCGCGAGTGGTCACGATCCAGCGGCTCTGCCGGGCGTACGCCGAGACCTGACGTAGGAGCTCTCCCATCTCGCCGGGGTCCGTGTGATGCATGTCATCGAGGACGATCCAGAAGGGCCCCTCTTCGGCGAGGTCGAGGGCCAGGGCCGTCAGTTCCTCGGGGTCACCGCGGAGGCCTGCTATCTCGACGCTGTCCCGAGCCCCGGCCGACGCCGCGAGCACGTGGGCGAGGGTCAAGCGCACCTGGTCCGGGGGCTCGCCCGGAGCGATGGAGATGAAGAGGGTCCGCCCCACCTCTTTGGGGAAGGCCCGAGCGAGGGCGTAGAGAGCGAGGGAGGTCTTGCCGATCCCGCCGGGGCCGCGAATCAGCGCAACCGGGGCTCGCTCCAGCGTCGACGTGAGCCAGGCGACCTCATCCTCGCGGCCGACGAAGAGCGGGGATGGATTTGGCAGGCGG
>Ga0164313_10003820_pt1 | contig 13426 bp, 10 predicted proteins | sample GuaBasSedimGuay4_FD_113735 | JGI IMG/M metagenome (GOLD analysis project Ga0164313, IMG submission 113735) | Subseafloor sediment microbial communities from Guaymas Basin, Gulf of California, Mexico - Guay4, Core 4569-4, 0-3 cm | ecosystem: Environmental > Aquatic > Marine > Hydrothermal vents... | reverse complement strand
ATACTACAACTGATCGGGAGATGATCCAAAATTTCTTTTAAGAAACAATATATCGCTATAATGTAAATGTCAATGTAAACATAAATGTATAGTTTTTAACATTTCACCCAAACCATTGAAAAACGGCTGAATCTATGCAAAAATCAGATAATACTTTCCCTATGCTTTAAACGTTTGGCCTGGGAGCTACACTATGGCGGCTACATCGACAAGCACAGCACAAGCCGGTTACTGTGTACCAACTGCTATAAAAAAAGCCATCCGGAATTGTCCGCGGACAATTCCGGATGGCTCTTTTTCAAAAAAAATATGCGCTGCAGGCAGCGCATGATTTGTTTTAAACGGAATCCAGCAATTTTTTCCCGGCTGAAAATTTAACGACATTCTTGCCTTTGATCTTGATAATTTCACCGGTCTGAGGATTGCGACCCTTGCGGGTTTTACGGTACACTTTCTTGAAAGTCCCGAAGCCAACCAGCGTTACTTTGCCGTTTTTCTTTTTCAGCGCTTTGGTGACAGTGGCCATGAAAGATCCCAGAGCCTCTCCGGCGGCAGCCTTGGAAATACCGGCATCCTTTGCCATTTGTTCTACCAGTTCTGCTTTTGTCATTTTTCCCTCCCGATTGAAAATAAATAAAAAGATGCAATGCGGAATATAGCTATTTTTCTGCCTTGTCAAGAAGTAAATCCGCATTGGTGCCCGTTTTAATAGAATGTGTTCCGCAAACATCCTATTCCTGCTGCTATTTACGCCCCCCTGAAAAATAACAATTCATGTTGCATGCTTCGTTGTGAGCATCAGGGTATGAAAATTTATGCAACGCAGGGGTTTGCTGTTGACAACCCGTAAGACATTTGAGAGTAGAGCACCATGAATTCAAACACGTATAATATCTATATCCGTTCAGAAGACAAGACCATTTCGGCACAATCGGGCCAGACCCTCCTTGAGGCGTTAGTGGAATCGGGTGTGCTGCTGCGGGCAGACTGCGGCGGCAGAGGCCGCTGCGGTAAATGCAAAATCCAGATCATCAATCCCGGCGATACCGGGACCGACGACAAGCTCCCCGAATCCGGCGTCCTCAGCCAGGCGGAAATCGACGCCGGATACCGCCTGGGGTGCCGTGTCGACATCACGGGTGACATGACCGTGGATATTCCGGAATCATCGCTGCTCACCCCCGAAGTGGCTCAAAAAGGCCCCACGACCCTGCCGGATATAATCCCGGTCTCGCGAACATCTTCTGACCCTTATGGTATCGCCGTCGATCTGGGTACAACCACCATCGCCCTTTATCTCTGCGACCTTAACCTGGGAAAGATCACCGCATCCATATCACTCAGAAACCCGCAGGTAATACTCGGCGACGATGTCATGAGCCGCATCACGGCGGTTTCGCAAAATCCCGGCACCCTGAGACGCCTCCAGAAAATGGCCGTCAACGCCATGGAATGGGGGATCGACTCCCTCTGCCGGTCTTCGCACATCAATCCGGAAACCATCGGCACCATGGTGATTGTGGGCAACAGCACCATGATCCACATGTTCCTGGGCGAAGACCCTACTTCCATCGGCGTTTTCCCCTATGAACCTTTGTTCAAGGAAGAAAAGACGGTCAGGGCGGACACGCTGGGCCTAAGGTTCAACCCCTCCGCAGAAATCCGCACCCTGCCGCTCATTTCCGGCTTTCTCGGAGCCGATATCGTGAGCGCCGCCCTGGCTGTCGACCTGGAGCATAAAGCCAAGGGTACGCTGCTGGTGGATGTGGGCACCAACGGTGAAATCATATTTTTAGGGAAAAACGGTTTTTCGGCCACCTCCTGTGCCACAGGCCCGGCGTTTGAAGGCGCCTCCATCCGACATGGCATGCATGCTATATCGGGAGCTATCGACGCAGTTCAGGTGGACCCGGAAACGGGTAAGGCTGTTTGCTCTGTTATCCAAAAAAATCCCAAACAACCGAAAAAAATATCTGGATTGTGCGGTTCCGGGGTTGTCAGCACAGTGGCCGAACTCTTCAGGGCCGGCCTTATTTTAAATGACGGTCGTTTCAACACGGAAAACGCCCCCGATATGTTTCAATATGAAAACGAGTTGCCCGAGTATATTCTCGCCCAGGCCGGTGACACCCTTTCCGGAAAAGCCGTAACCTTCGCGCAACAGGATATCCGTGCGATTCAGCTAGCCAAAGGAGCGCTCTATGCGGGCATACAGATGCTCTGCAGGGAAAAGGGCTATGAACGCCCTGACCGGCTGCTGATTGCCGGCGCGTTCGGGAGCTACATCAAAAAGGAGGATGCCCTGACCATCGGCATGTTCCCGGCGATGGCATCAGACGATATTGAAATCGTGGGAAACGCCGCCGGGGCGGGTGCGGTTCTGAGCCTGTTCGACGACCACTACCGCAAGAAGGCCCAGGAGCTGGTTCGGGAGACCGAGGTCCTTGAATTGGCCCTGCATCCTGATTTTCAGGATATTTTTATCGAATCACTGGCATTTCCAGATTAGAATTCGTGTCTCAGGAAATCGGTAACGTCTCCCCCGGTTTCGGCACGACGACATCGAAACCTCTTTTTTTCAAAAACGCTGCAAATGAGAGGGTCTGCTCCTCTTCACCGTGAACCAGCGCTATGCGCTTGACATTTAAATTGGCGTTTTCGAGGAAGCGCAGCATTTCGTTTTTATCCGCGTGGGCACTGAATCCACCCAGCTTGACGACACGGGCCTTGAGCGGGTAGTCCTTGTTCAGTATTTTCAGTATCGGCGGTGTGCCCGACCTCCCGGATGCTTCGTAAGCTGCGCCCTGTTCCAGCATCCTGCGTCCCAGGGTGTGCGCCGCCATGTACCCAACGATGAGAACGGTGTGTTTAGGGTTGTGTATCTTGTAGCGCAGGTGATGCAGGATGCGCCCGGCTTCACACATACCCGATGCTGAAATGACGATGTGGGGGGATTCGTCCCGGTTCAGCGCCATGGACTCCTCCACCGAACCCACAAAGTGGATCTGATCCATGGAAAATGGATTCCGTCCCCGCCTCAGGAATGTCGCATGCGTATCTTCGTCGTATGTTTCCGGGTGTTCGCCGAAAACCTTGGTAATTTTGGTTGCCAGAGGACTGTCTACATAGATGGGCACTTTCTGGACATCGCCCTCGTCGTACAGTTCGTGCAGTGTGTAAAGCAGTTCCTGTGTCCGGCCAAAGGCAAACGAAGGGATGAGCACCGATCCGCCCCGGTCGAAGGTTTCTGTCAGCACCTTCTTCAACCCCGGTTTCAGATCCTGCACCGATTCATGAACACGGTTGCCGTAAGTACTTTCCATAATCATCAGGTCCACTTCCCGGTCCGCCGCTTCGAAGTCGGTTTCGGGATCCTCTATGATCGGTTTACCGAAACGGCCGATGTCTCCGGTATAGCAGACCGTAAAATCGCGACCGTTCTCGCGCGCTTTAATCATGCTGATGGCAGAACCCAGTATATGCCCTGCATCGTACTGCATACAAGTAACATTCTCCCCGATGGTGACCGGATGCCGGTAAGGAACTCCATCGAAATACGTAAGCGCCTGCTCTGCATCGGGCGTTGTGTACAACGGTTCAACACGGTTCAGTTTGTATTTTCTGAAAAGGCCCGCAATGGTTTCCACATCGATCTGGTGTCGGTTTTTCTTTAATATCTTGCGAATATCCTTCTCCTCACTCCGGCCCCCCTTTTTTCCGGAATGAGAATTTTTGATCTGGGAAAGATGAGATCTGATGGTTTTGTAGTTAAGATAGGCCGCATCGGACTCCTGAATGTGGGCTGAGTCCAGCAGCAGGTACTCGCAGGCATCCGCCGTGGCCCGGTTGCACATGATACGCCCGGAAAAACCGTTTTTGGTCAGCACTGGAATCCTGCCGGAGTGATCGATGTGCGCGTGGGAGAGTACCAGGTTGGTTATTTTTCCCGGGTCTACCTGCAGGACCCGGTTCTTTTCAAAAGATGCTTTCCGGCGTCCCTGGAACATGCCGCAATCCAGCATGATATGATCGTTGTTCACCGCAATCACGTGCATCGATCCGGTCACTTCCCTCACCGCTCCGTAAAATGTTACCTCCATATTGTCCTCTCCTTCTGATCGCAGTAGCAATATAATATTATTCTATAACGGTAATCCATAATAATTCTTTGCCATCCTTGGAATTCACCAGGGGGAATATCCAGGAAATGGCTCCATTTCTACAATATTGGTTATAATAACAAATCATTATCTATACTTTGCCAGGTTGTTTATGCAACTATGGAGTTTATGCAACAAGGGGTTTATTCGAAGGACATGAGATACGTCCTCAAATTGGCCTTCTGATTCTTGATGCCCAGCTTTTTGCGGATACTGTCCCGGTGGGACTCGATGGTTCTGGTGGAAAGATTGAGTAGTTCTGCAATTTCCTTGGTGGTTTTTCCGTGCTTCACAAGGTTAGCGATCTGAATTTCGGCCGGGGTCAGATTCAGGTAGCGTGTCGACAGCACCTTGGCGAACGGCGCCACGATATCATCCAGGTTGGCCCTCAGTATCTCCAGAAATGTCTTCTGCCGGTTGTCGAGGCGGGTTTTCTCCAACTTTTCCAGAAAAGGATGCACCATTTCCTTGATGTTGTAAATCACCTTTTCTTCCAGCTCGAGCTTGTCCTCCTCCCTTCTTTTCAACAGCACCTTGAGAGCCGTGTTCATTTCCTCCAGGTTCTCCGACTTTATGCGCAACTCCTGGGTGCGTTCTTCCACCCGCCGTTCGAGCAGGTCATGAGCCTCCTGGAGCCTTCTTTCCATGTCCTTTTTATGGAGCGCGATCTCTATTGCGGCCAGTATCTGCCTTTCCTGAATCGGTTTGAGCACATAGCCGAAAGGCCCGATGGGCTTGGCACGCTGAATCATTTCCTCGTCAGCATACGCTGTCAGGAATATCACCGGAATTTTCAATGCCCGGTTGATCTTCGCGGCCGCGGATATCCCGTCCAATTTTCCGGGCATCACGATATCCATCAGCATCAGGTCGGGTTTGAGTTCCAGGGCCATTTCCACGGCCTCCGCCCCGGAAGTTGCAATTCCGGCAATCTCGAAACCCTTCGTCGACAAAAACTCTTCCAGTTGGGTTGAAATGACCACCTCGTCATCTGCAATAATCAGCCTGCTCATGTCCGCTTCCTTTCTGCCGCCTGACCCTGTAATTGCATCGTCAGGGTGAAGCTAAAGTGAATGTTATGAATTCTATAAATCTTCTGAACAAACCCGATCAGTCCCGGTTAAGCAAAGACCACTCGACCTGAAATCTATTTTTAACCACGGATGCAACATGGCCGTCAAAGAAAAAATGCTCCACCAAAAAAGTCACCCCTTCGTAAGTGAGGCCAAGGTGTCTCTTTCCCTGGATTGCAACTACCTGACACCGGGAAAGCCGCGATATACCGACGCCCGCTGCTTTCAACACGGCTTCTTTGGCCGTCCAGTATCGAAAGAACACTGCGGTCGGGCCGTCATCCGATAGGCGCCACTCCTTCTCCCGTGCGACCTTGCGGATCAACCCCTCCGACACATCCCGGACAGCCTCCACGTCTATGCCCGTGGCCTCGGTACAAATCACGGCGCCGACATACGCAGGTTTGTGGGTCAGGGACCAGAAGTTGCCGTTAAAGGGCAGGGGCGCCCCGTTGGCATCTTTGCGAAGCTCCCCCATATTGATGTCGCTTTTCCGCGCACACATATGCAGCGCCCTGCGCGCCTGCCGGCTGAGTTCCCGGACTTTCTCCCGGGGGGGCAGCTGTTGCACCCTTTCAGGGACGGCTAGGATGACCGGAAAAATCGTCTTGTCGATGCAGGACGTCAACCTGCCCACCTCATCTACCTGAATTTGAATATCTATTTCTTTGTCACTCTGTCTCTTTGTCACTCTGTCTCTTTGTCACAAGGACTTCTTCGTACACTCGATTTTTCGAAATACCATATTGTTTGGCAATCTGCCTGGACAGCGCCGACACACCGACTTCTCCCCGATCAAGTTCCCGCGTAATGATTTCGCGCAACGTCTGCTCCGGCATTTCTTGGTGTTTTTTCACACCCTCGACCAGCAGGGTGCACTCCCCCTTCAGTTCCTTTCTTTGTTGAACCGCTGCGGCAATGTCGCCCAACTTTCCGCGGATAAATTCCTCATATCGTTTGGTCATTTCCCGCGACAGGACCGCCTGCCGTTCCCCCATGACATCCTGCAGGTCCCCCAGCAGGTCTGCTATCCTCTTGGGGGATTCGTAAAAAATAAGGGTCTGGCTTTGCTTGGCCGCCTGATGAAGAAATTTGAGGCGTTTGGCCTGCTTGCGGGGGGGAAATCCCAGAAACACAAACGAATCGGTGGGGAGACCGGAGACACTCAGTGCGGCAATGGCGGCAGAAGGCCCGGGAATGGGCACCACTTTAATTCCGCCGGCAGTCGCCACCTTGACCAGGCGGTACCCGGGATCGGACAAGGTCGGCGTCCCCGCATCGGACACCAGCGCCGCATTCAGCCCCGTTTCCAGTTTTGAAACCAGCTCGACCGCCCTTCGGTCTTCGTTGTGTTCGTGCAGGGAAATTAAGGGGCGGTCGATCCCGTGGTGGGCAAGCAAACGGCGCGTATTGCGCGTATCTTCAGCCGCGATGAGATCCACATCCTGCAGGGTCTGAAGTGCCCGCAGCGTAATATCTTGAAGGTTCCCGATGGGTGTGCCTACCACGTAGAGTACGCCCCGGGATTCCGGTGCCAACCGGCCGTTAGCAACATCTTTCATGTTGACCACCCTACCCTAATTGCCCACCGGCGTGCAACTTTTTTCCTGTCGGGCTGAAAAAAGGGCGACATATTTCTGTTAAGCATGAAAATTTATACGTTTCATGATTTATATGTTATACAATAGTGGTTGTCTTTACCCTATGGTTGCATAAACAACATGGCAAATAATAGATAATATGTTGTTATTATACCCAATATCATAGCGACAACATAATTTCTTGGATGCCCCTCCTGGTGAATTCGAAGGATGGTATCTATTTTGCCATGTTGTTTACCCTTCGGCACCGGTTCACCACCACCGGTATGACCTGTTAAGGAGAACATCATGAAAAAAAAGGCTATGGTTCTCTGCATGCTTGCCTGTATCATTTTTACGTTTTCCTGTGCGGGAACTTCCGAAAACAGAGGCAAAGCATCCCAGGCTACTCCCGAATGGGTGACCACCGGTGTCATGGCGCAGTACCCGGTGGACCTTTATATTATCGGTGTCGGCAGCGCGGAAATCAAATACAATGACACGGCCGCCGCTCAGGCGGCATCGGATTCCAGGGCTATTGCCCAGGTGGCCAAACAGATCGAAGTTGTCATTCAGCAGCTTTCGTCCAGCTTTGAACGCGAAGTGTCATCCTCATCCGGAGCGGCCCTCACCCAGCGGGACATATGGGAAAAAACTGCGGCATATGTAAAAATAAAAGTTAAGGGCGTCCGCATCGAGGACCGCTACCACGATGGCGCCGGCAACCGCATCTATTCCTTTGCGTCACTGGACCGAATGGCCCAGGCAAAGGTTATCTCCGATCAGATCACCGCTCTGGAATCCAATGCCAGGGCGTTGATCATCGAGGCGGAAAAAAGCAGGCACTCACTGTCAAAAATTCACCGGTCGGTTGCCGCCTACGGACTGGCTATTCGAAAGCTGATCCTGGCGGTCAGGAAAAATCAGTATCTGAACGTCATTGCCCCCCAGATCACCCATAAAGGCCTTTCAGGCACGCTGTCCGACCTTCAGACCGATGTCTCCCAACTGATGTCCGGTTTTTCATTTCAAAAACTGAACGGGGACAACCAGAAAGGCGTCATCGGCGGTAGCCTGCGTGATCCTCTGCAGCTTAAGGTCCTGTACCAGGGCAAGCCTGCCCCGTCGGTTCCGATAAGTTTTGTATGGGTCGGTGGTTCGGGAAACATCGACCGGAACACCCGATCCGACAGCATGGGGCTGGTTTCCACCTCGGTCAGCAACCTGGGCCCCACCGGGAAAAAGATCAACAAGATCAGAGCCGTCATCAACATTTATCCATCCGACCCCGACGCCCGGGAAGAACTGGAAAAGGCCATAGCGCCGGTGTATGCCCAGTTTACCTATGAACTTCCGCCGGTGGAGGATATGCGGATTGCGGTGCTGATCAATACGTATAATTTGGGCACCCGGCAGCAGGATTCCTATCTCGAAAACCAAATAGTGCAATCCCTCGGAAAGCTGAAACTGCAAGTGGTCAAAGACATCCCCAGAACCTACATGCTGGATTCGTACGATATCGGCGGTGGGCCCAGCCTGGTTGAGAAGCTTCAGGCATTGTCGGACATAGCGGACCTGGCCATTGTCGGTGAAGTAAAAGCGACCCTATTGGATACCAGCACCAGTTCTTCTCTCATTTTTACGAGATCCCGGGCGGTTGTCAAAATATTCGACCTTGCCGCGGACACGGAACTGGGCGGTGTCGACCTGTCCCTCAAAGCTGCCGGACCTGACAGGGACGAAGCGGGCCGCAGAGGTCTGCAGAAAGTTGCCGCCAAAGCCTCCCAGGCCGTGGAGCAGGAACTCCTGCGCCTGCTCTTCGGAAAATAAAACCGCCGAAAAAAACGAAAGGAGAATACCTTTCATTTTTTTCGACGATTTTATTTTTGAACGCGGCTCCGCCGCTAAAATTATTATAACAACATCCACAAAAGAATTAAGCTGCATTCGCTCTCCAAATGCAGCTTAATTCTTTTGTAGGGTTTCAAAGAATTCCCCGGGGACCTCAACTTCCATTTCAACCTCAACGGCACCGTCCGGCATTTCGGTCTTGTTGATTACCCTGGCCCCTCTTAAATACGAATTAACATTGATACTGACAGAATCGCTCTCGGTCATATAGTCCTTGACCGTGGTCTGCGAGTTCACCTGCGCCCCTTCAATCTCCTGAACCAGGTTGCGCATGGCATCCGCCTGTGCCGCCCTCGCAGCCATGGTGCGCGCCAAGGTGGGATTGGTGTGTTTAGAAGAGGGAACGCCAATGCCCCTGGCTCTGAACAGCCTCGCCGTCGACGTTGTCTTCTGCGGTTTCGGGAGCGGCGCCCTGTAAAGGACTACCAGCCTATCAGTGCGGTCTACTTCCACATCGATGGCAGTCAGGAGCTTTCCCCGGGTGACATCCACGACCTTTGCATTGAAATAAAAAACATCGTTCAATTCCGAAACCGTGCCTGAAATTATGGTTTCAGCCCCCACGAGCTTGCCCAACTCCCGGGTGGAGGATTCGTCTACAAATGCAGACACCTGAAACTGCTGCTCTTCGATCACTTTGTCGATGAGGGCCCGTTCCAGAACCTGAAATTGTTCGGAACGCGTAAAATAGGGGGTCAGCTTATCCGCAATATAGCGTCCCAGCTTCGACACACTGCCGTCATCGTTTACAAAATCGGCAACGACAATCACCATCTGTTTGCCCGAAGCGGGTTCATTACCCGCCATATTGGATGACTCACCCGACGTATAGCGCTCGCTCGATGTAACCGACCGGCTGCCGTCCCCATCCTGTTTTTCGATTTCCCGGTCCAGTTCATCCATGACGTCATCGGCATGGCTGCGGGTCTGTTCCCCCGGCGTTGTCGCGTCTTCGACCCCTGTTCCGCCTGAAACCGCCGCTGAAAAGCCGTCCGACTGCTTCAACCGGTAGATCTCTTCATTCAGGCCTCTCCCCAGATAATCCAATGCCTCGGTAAACTGTGCAAAGCGAGGTGTGCCCTTTTCCGCCGTTTCACCCGCTGCGGGTGTCGCATATATATCCGTCTTGGACTTTTCAGGAACCGCGGCGCACGCGATCACGAGCAACATCAGAAAACTTGAAAAAAGAACAAATACCGTTTTCACATTACCTCCTCGATCAGGAATGGTTTTGTAAAATTTATAATAATTTTAATCAGTACCAAAGTGTTATCATTCCAGTCAATGGTTTTAATGCATACCTTTTTATTTGACTTCATCCGCATTTAATATTATTTTGAGACAGGTTTTATACCTGTTTTTCTCATGATGACATTAAAGTTTGGGAATGGGTCCAACAAATTTTCATGTACGATCGCACACACTGAAGCATGAAACAATGGACCAGAAAAGGAGATAACTGTTGCTGAAAAATATAGCCGCATGCCTCCTGTTGGGCTTTGTTTTATCTGCCGGCTGGCCATGTGTTTCGCCATCCATGGCCTACTCCCCTAAACAGATCTATAAGAAGGCGGGGCCGGGGGTCGTATTCATCTTTGCCTCCAAGGGCTCCAGCAAAGGCAGCGCCGGAACCGGATCGATCATCAGAAAAGACGGCCTGATCATCACCAACGCTCATATTTTCAAACAGAAGGGCTCCTCCAAACTGCTCTCCAATATCTCTGTATTTTTAAAACCGGAACGCGTCACCGGAAATCATAAAACCGACCTGGCCAAAGGCTACAAAGGGACAATCATAGCCTATGACATCCCCCTTGATCTGGCCCTCGTTAAAATTGTAGGCACCAATATGCCCCTGACCACGGTGAATTTTGCAGATTCGGAAATAGTGGATATCGGTGAACAGGTCTACGCTATCGGCCATCCGGAACAGGGGGGATTGTGGAGCCTCACCACTGGCGTCATCAGCGCCTACTGGTCGGATTACGGCGGTGTCCCCGGCAAAAATCTTTTTCAAACGGATGCCAGTATTAACCGGGGAAATTCGGGAGGGCCCCTGCTGGACGATGCCGGTGACATGATCGGCATCAACGCCATGATAGCCAGGAAAGCCGCTGACGGCCTCACCATCACGGATGTTAATTTTTCCATTCGTACCAGCGTCGCCATTGACTGGCTTCGTGACAACGGGTACCGCTTTACAGCCGTACAGAGGAAATCTGATGAACCCGCAGAAAAAGTGGCAACCACGCCCGCCGTACCCCGGAAAAAAGCCGAAAACGTGACGACACCGCCGGAAGAACCGAAAGAAGAAACAGCCGAGCCCCTCCCCAAGACGCAGGCAACCGGCAAAAAACAGCCGGATACCGCTGTTGAGAGTCAAACCGGAAAAAAAGATAACCCCACCGACATTCTGGGGGAAGAAACAAAAGGGCTATCTTCGGGGCAAAATGAGCCGCCGGATGACCTGATTGCCCAAAAACCGGAATCAGGCAAAATTCTGACCGATAAAAAACCATACCGCATGGATGACCTGCTTGAGGGCATGCGGGAGATGGAAGATTTAATGGATGAAATGAAAGATATGATGGACGATTTTAAAAAAAGGAGAGCAGAATGAAAACAAAACGTATGATGATTCTTTGTGCAGTGCTGGCGGTCGGGCTGTTTCTCATGGTGGGATGCGCATCGACCCCCAAAATGGATGCACCCGAGATGCCGGAGTGGGTTTACAAAGGCAGTGGGGCCTTCGACGTTGATAAAGGCCAGGTTTTCTACGGTGTGGGCATCGCATCGGGTATCAGCAATAAAGCGCTGTTGTTTTCAACGGCCGACAACCGGGCCCGGGCAGAAGTCGCCAAGACCCTCGAGACCTACGTGGCCGTGCTGGCGAAAGATTACATGGCCTCCACGACAGCCGGCGACATGTCCGCCTCGTCCGAAGAGCAGCATGTGGAACAGGCATTGAAAACTTTTTCAAAAACCACACTCCACGGCGCCACCATCATTGACCACTGGCAGGATCCTGAAGATAAAACCATGTACTCCCTGTGCGAACTCGACCTGCTCGCCTTCAAGGAAGCGCTCGACAACTACAAGGAACTGGATGCCAAAGTGCGCGACTATGTCAGGAAAAATGCCGAAAAGATGCACGGCGATTTGGAGGAAATGGAAAACAAACAGTAATACCGCCGGAGCGATATTACGAAACGCGGCTGCGCCGCTATCCAAAAAAAGTATCCCGCCTGTCTACGGCAGGCGGGATGCTTTTTTTATCAAGAAACTTAGGCTTCTATTTATGCCAGTAATCACGCATTTTTCCTAAAATCAAGCCATACCGTATATTGTGGGGTGGGTCTATTTTTGTGATTGCTAAATTCGTACATAACAACCAACTGAATCGACAGCCTTCCGAGTGGCAAGAACCCATTGACTTCTACCTGTTTCTTTTTAGATCGTCTTTTTAGAGCTCTGTTACACAATCACAACCTGAGGGGTACCTCCGAGTTTGATGCAATCACCTGTTTTCCAGCAAAGCTCATATTTTTAGGTTACTTCTGGAAGTCCTACTAGAGGCCTGTTCAATACCGCCTGCGTCATCCGATTGTTATCTGGTCACTCACCGCGATTCATTGAACTTGTCGCAACGGCGGAGCTACCCATTGGCTATCCAGAGCGGCGTCTTTCGGCCAATAGAGGCGCATCGCTAATCAGCAATAACCCGTTTGGCGTCGGCAGCCATTTTTGTATCCTACGGTAATAGTATCACCGAGCCTGTGGCCCGGCCCACCAATAGGTCCTCTTGCGCCTGAGCCACATCGGTGAGCGTATATTCCCGGCTGACGGATATATCGAGAATACCACGGGGCTGCCCTGCCGGATTTATCAGGCCACCATCTCCGCGATAATGTCCTTGATGGGTTTGATTTCCTTGATCAGGGCGCTAACCTGGCCTGCGCCCGCCGGAAACAGGTCAAAGTCCCCGTCGGTCCAGGCCTGGGGCGCGTACATCAGGTTGTATTCCTGGTTCAGGTCCGCGCCCGCAGCTAAGAGTTCGCTCAGTTTGGGGTTGATGATAGTGCGCATGCCCATACCACCCACGGGCAGGCGGATGGTCCCGGCGTCGCCACACCCCAGGATGGCTTCCTTCCAGGCTTGGGAGGCCGGGCTTTCCTCGGAGGCGAGAAACGCTGTTCCGATCTGCACGCCCTGGGCCCCCAGGGCCAAAGCTGCCCGGTATCCCCGGCGTTCGGAAATCCCGCCGGCAGCCACCACAGGCACGTCTACCATATCACAGACCGTGGGAATCAAGATCATGTTCGTGGATTCAGGGCCATTGGTGCGCAGCCCCCCGGATTCGGTGCCGGAGACGACCACAGCGTCCACGCCTACGTCCGCGGCCTTGACGGCATGGGCCGCGGCCAAGGCAACTTGCAGGCCTTTCATGCCTAGTTCCTTGATCTTGGGGTAGATGCGCTTGGGTGAGCCGGCCGACGTGGTCACCGCCTTGACACCGGCTTCGGCCAGAATTTCCAGGATGGCCTCGTTGTTGGGGTTCATGGCGATCATGAGGTTGGCCCCAAAAGGTTTGTCCGTCAGGTCCTTGATTTGGGCCACGGAGGTTTTCACCGCTTCCAGATCGGTGGCGTATCCCAAGGCCAGCATGCCGAAGGCCCCGGCTTCGGACACGGCGGCCACCATT
>Ga0164313_10003818_pt1 | contig 13432 bp, 14 predicted proteins | sample GuaBasSedimGuay4_FD_113735 | JGI IMG/M metagenome (GOLD analysis project Ga0164313, IMG submission 113735) | Subseafloor sediment microbial communities from Guaymas Basin, Gulf of California, Mexico - Guay4, Core 4569-4, 0-3 cm | ecosystem: Environmental > Aquatic > Marine > Hydrothermal vents... | reverse complement strand
CACTGTCTCGAGACCACGTACGCCGGGCGCCTCGGCCGGTGGCCCCGATGGTTGCTCACCTTCTCCATCAGCGGCGCGACCGCGAGGCTTGGCGGTGACGGGCCACCATGGGTCTCAGTCGAAGAGCCCGTCGGCGGCTTCGATGTCCGTCACCTTCAAGTCGTGTTCGTCCGCTGCGAGCCACCGGTGCAACGTCCCCTTCGGTTCTTCCAACTTCCGATCCATGACCGTACCCCCCCCTCAACACCGTTACTGCAGACGTCGGCCTGCCTGAACTTCGTTTCTGTCGTTCGACTTGTTTGCGAGCCCCGCCCACCACCCGAGGACGATCCCGCGGGCGAGCAGCGCGATCGTGAACTTCGGGTTCGAATCCCGTTGCCAGTCGATCTCCTGCCCCATGAGCGCGCCGCTGGCAGTGAGGAGCAGGATGGGCCACAGGAGCGCCGCGGCTGGCGCGGCGAAGCTCTTGAAGCGCGTGTGCTCCTCGGTATGCCCATCCGTCCTGCTCCTCGTTGCCATGGCCGCCCCCCCAGGCTCTGGTCCCTTTGGTTACGTGGCTGATTCGCAAGGTTTGTGCCGCGAACTACTTGCAGGGTTGGTACGTCGTAGGGGGCGATCTGGTTTCCAATTCGTGCCGCTCTCGAGGGGGTCGCGTTACGGAAAGGGATCGTGCTCTTCGCTGATTTGCCAAAGGTCTCCCGCGCTGTCGGTGCCGGGGGCGGTTGGAACGCTCGATGCAAAGTCCTCTCTCCGAAAGTCTGGGGGGACCGATGGCTGAACGAACGAGAGTACGGACACGACAAGACACGGCGCGACCTTTCGTCAGCGCTATCCGGGACGCAATGGTGCCCAAATCCGTGGTGGTCGCGTATCCAGACGCAGGCGTCCGTACGGCGCTGATGTCGGCCCTACGGCAGGACGGATGGGAGACGATTGGAGCCCACTCCGGAGGCGAAGTGGTGCGGTGGTTGGCGGTGGCCGACCTCGCGCAGAAACCCTTGCCCTCGTTGCTCGTACTGGGCTCCGGCCTGCGGGTCCACGGCGTCCCGATCTCCCGCGCGATCGCCACGAGCGTGGGCACCGCGTCGGTTCTCTACCTCGACGATGAATACAACGAGGCGATGGCGGATTACGTCGGCACCTCTCGCGCGTCGGTCGCACGGTGGCCGCTGGACCTCGACGACTTTCGCACGATGGTGCAGCTCCTCTTGGAGCGCCCTCCGCAAACGAGGGTGCCTGCTCCGTGGAACGCGTCTGCTGCGTCCCGGTGGTGATGTTTCGTAGGTAATCGGGGAGCTTGTTTCTTCTGCCAGGTTCGCGCACGTTGTAGTTGGGGGGGATTGAGATGCGACTGCGAACTCTGCTCGCAGAAGACGAGCCGTTGGTGCGTGCGGGCATCGTCGATGCTTTGGAGAGAGCCGGCTACGAGACGACCGTCGCGAGGGACGGCGCCGAAGCGCTGAAGCGTTTCGCCGAGGCTCCCTATGACGTGATCATCACCGACGTGCGAATGCCGAACGTCGACGGACTGAGCCTTTTTCGTCGAGTCAAAGAGGAGTCGCCGACGACGGCCGTGATCCTCATGACCGCCCACGCGGACGTGGCCGAGGCGGTCGAAGTCTTGAAACACGGGGCCGACGACTACCTGACGAAACCCTTCGACAGCCGCGAGCTGATTCTCCGTCTGACCCGAATTGCCGAGAGGTTGGAACTGACCCGCGAGCTCCGCGAGGCCCGGGCGGTGCTGAGAACCATCGGCCCCGAGTCGAAGCTGGTCGGGCGCAGCTCGGTGATGCGCATGCTGCACGAACGGGTGAAGACCATCGCGCCCACGGAGGCCACGGTGCTCATCCTCGGGGAGAGTGGGACTGGAAAAGAGCTGGTGGCGCGCTCTGTCCACGAGATGAGCCTGAGGAGCAAAGGGCCCTTCGTGGCGGTCAACTGCGCGGCGTTTCCCGAGACGCTCATCGAGGCCGAGCTTTTTGGCTACGAGCGCGGCGCATTTACCGGCGCCGCCGGTCGCCGCGACGGACGCTTCCGCACTGCCAACGGTGGCACGCTATTCCTCGATGAGATCGGGGAGATGCCGCTTGCCGTGCAAGCGAAGCTCTTGCGCGTCCTTCAGGAGGGCCAGGTCGAGCCCCTCGGCAGCGATAAGCCCGTCGACGTCGATGTGCGGCTGCTCTGCGCGACGCATCGAAACCTCAAGGAGCTCATGAACGCCGGCGGGTTTCGTGAGGACCTCTACTACCGCCTGAATGTCATCCAGCTGCCGATTGCCCCGCTCCGTGAGCGACGAGCGGACTTGCCGTTGCTGGTCGGGCTCTTCTACACCCGGTTCTCCGGGAGCGACGATTCGCCCCAGATCAGCCCTCAGGCATGGGCCGCCCTCGCGGCCTACTCGTTTCCCGGCAACGTGCGCGAGCTCGAGCACGCCATGCATCACGCCGTGATACTCGCCCGGGGTCGAGAGATCGACGTCCAGCATCTCCCGACTGACATCGCCGGACTCGGTGCCTTCGCGGAAGAGGCAAGCGCAGGTGCGCCAACCCTCGCGAAATCGATGAAAGAATTCGAGCGTCAGTGCCTTCTGCGTGCGCTCAACGAAACCAATGGAAAGAAGGCGCGGGCAGCGGAGTTGTTGGGCATCTCCCGCAAGACGTTGTGGGAGAAACTCAAGTCGCACGAGATCTCCATTTCGGACCTCGAAGGCGCGTGATGAAAGGGTCCGCGCACTACGTGACCTGCATCACCAGTTCCGTCGCCTCCGGGGACGAACGAGAGTGCGTCTCGAGCATCCACGAAGTCGAATCCAAGATCAGCGAGGGTCGCAACGGCGAAAGGATAACGGTAGTTTTGAAGTGTTGATGGCGAAGAACATCCGGTGTCGTAGGGGGGCTACGTCGCATCGGATGTGAACGGAAACGGTACGGGGGGGGAATGGCGCGACGAGACAGACGGGGCGGGGGCCCGGGGGAGTTGCAACGGGACACGCGAACTTCGTTCGAACCGAGTCCTTTTGCGGAAATGGACTCGGCGCTCGAGGATGAGCCGGTCTCGGTGCTCCGTGCTTTGCGCCGCGCCAGGGTCGAACGCGCCGAGAGCGAAGAGCGCTTTCGTTGCATCGCCGACAACATCGAGGAGGTCTTTTACCAAGTCGGCTCGGGGCACAACGTCCTCTACGTCAGCCCAGCCTACGAGACGGTTTACGGTCGGCCCATCGCGGACGTCTACCGCGAATCGCAGCGATGGCTCGACGCGGTACACCCTCAGGATGCCCAGGTCGTCGAGGAGGCGCGGCGGAACATTCGTCCGGGCGAACCCCTCGATGTCGAGTATCGAATCCTCTGGCCGGATGGGGCCGTGCGCTGGGTCCGTGACCGTGCCTACGTCGCTGCCGGCAAGGGGGCCGGGACCGTTGGGGTCGTGCGGGACATCACCGATGAGCGCAAGCTCCAGGAGGAACTCGCGCACGCCCACAAGATGGAGGCGGTGGGCGTGCTAGCGAGCAGCGTCGCCCACGACTTCGGCAACCTTCTGCACGGCATCATGGGGGGCACCTCGATGGCGCTGTCCCCGGACACGCCGCCCGAACGCGCCCGCGTCTACCAACAGCACGTGCTCGAGGCGTGCCGTCGCGGTTCGGCATTGGTGGCGCAGTTGATGTCGTTTGGTCACAAGCGAAGTTTGAACCCGACGCCGATGTCTCTCGACGCGTTTCTCGACGATTCGTCCGAGCTCATCGATCGGCTCTTGGGCGAGCACATCGAGATCGAGGTCGAGCCGGGGGCGCCCCACGCGGTGCTCCTCGCGGACCCGGTGCAGATAGAGCAGATCTTGTTGAACCTCGCGGCGAACGCGCGAGCGGCGATGCCGACCGGCGGGACGCTGGCAATTTCGACGCACGACGTGGAGCTTCCGGAGGGACGGGGCAGGCCCGCGGGAAACTACGTTCGGTTGATCGTTCGGGACAGCGGCGTGGGCATGGATAACGCGACGATGGCTCGAATCTTCGACCCGTTCTTCACGACCAAGGAAATCGGCAACGGGACCGGCCTCGGGCTCTCGACCGCCCTCGACACGGTGCGCGGCCTCGGCGGTTTTCTCGAGGTGCACAGTGAGGTCGGCCGCGGCACGGCGTTCGTCATCGACTTCCCCCGGCTCGAAGGGGGCACCGTTCGGCCAGAGCGACGGTCCCGGCCGCGCATCCGCTTCAGAGGCATGGCGCTGCTCATCGAGGACGACGGACTCGTGCGCATCACCGTCCGTCACTATCTCGAGGAGTTGGGGTTCGTCACGATTGCGGTGGACAACGCCGATGACGCTCTCGAGCACGCGGAACTCCACCGCGACGAGATCAACCTCGTCGTCTGCGACGTCACGCTCCCCGGTGAAAACGGGCCGAGTCTCATCGCGCGCATGAGGGAGCGCCACGGAAACGGTGTCCCGGTGCTCTTCATCACGGCCCACTCCCCCTGGGATCTCGTGGACCAGGGCATCGTCGATGCGAGGGCACCCCTCCTGGGCAAGCCCTTCGAGCGAGACGCCCTCGGGGCCAAGCTCAGGGAGATTCTCCCGCCGGCTCTTCGTCGACGCCCCTCCTACGCGGCCATTCCCATTCCCGAGGCCGCAGAGCCGATCACCGGGCGCCATCGCAGCGCGCGCCTGCACGTGATGATCGTCGAAGACAACCTGGGGGCTCGCCTGGCGCTAGGGGACCATCTCACGGATCTCGGGTACGCGGTCTCGGCCTTCGGGCGGCCCATCGATGCTCTCGACGTTGCGCCCACGGCCCCACCCATCGACGTGCTTCTCGTGGACCTCGGCCTCCCCGGCATGTCCGGCGATGAGCTGGCGCGGCGCCTTCGTGCAATGCAGCCGTCTCTGCGTGTCGTGTACATGTCCGCGTCGCGGAATCTTCCCGCTGGCCTCGACGGCCCGTGCCTCAAGAAGCCCTTCGACCTGGACCGGGTCGCGACGGCGGTGCGTGCGGCATTGGACGCCGCCGCCGCCGCCGCCGCCTCGGCGTGACCGGAGGGCCGAGGTCCTCAGGCGACGATCGCGGGAGGCTCGTGCTCTGCTTTAGTCGCCAGGTCCCCTTCGGCGCTCTCGAACTCGTCGTCCCTCGATGTGCCTATCTCGCGAGCGAATACTCCGGAGACGGTTGGCATGGCACCGGGGAACGATGAGACGCGGACGCGCATTTTGACGGGCTCCCACGCGAAGTCGGGCGCCAAGTGCAGCGGCACCAGCATCTCGTCGAGCTGCTCTTCGTGCTTCGTCCCCGGGTGCTCCTGCGCGTCGAGGGCAATCGCCGTCACCGTCCCCTGGGCGGCCAGCTTCCCGTCTGCGCACAGGCCCACGATGATGACCGGGAGGAACATGACGATGAACGGCGCCATGACCAATGCCAGGGGCGCAAAGAGTCCCAGCACGTGCACCATGGCCACCGCGCCGGTGGCCAGCACCAAGGGCGCCGCGACGAGGGCGATGCCGCAGCGCGCGATCCGGGACATCACCGGCGAGGCCAGGGTCTGGGCCGAGACCGACGTCGGCATGCCTTCGAAGCGCAGCGCCCGGACGATCTTCGGCAGGTCGAGGCGCACCCGGAATTCTTCGGTGTCGTCCTTCAGGTCCACGACGGACCAGCCCTCGTCGGATAGGCGTAGGAGTTCCCTGGATAGGGCCGTTTCCCCCGGGAATTCCACATCGTCTCGCGATGTCGTGCACCCCGCGCAGGGGCCGGCCTGGCCAGGTGGGCAAACCGTGAGTACGCCGATCCCATTGCCGTCCTCGTCCCGCACGCTGGGACAAGAACACCCGTGCCACTCTTCACCCCCCATCTGCCGCATCCGGAGCGCGTGGTCACCCGCCCGGAGAAGATATGGAACGCGGGATGTCCCACTCAGTGGACTTCTCGCTTCGAACAAATTCCCCCCCATGACAGCCTCCCCCGCACCCCGGACTGACGAGGTGCCACGGGTGAATGAGCACCAGTCGTACCAAGTGGCTTTCTGTGCGCGATGTGGGGGAAATGCGCTCCGAACCTCGCATGCGCCCCGCAGCGTTACCGTCGCGTAACGGTTCGAGGGCTCGGGTCTTACGCCTTCGAAACGCGATTGGCTGTCTGCCGGGGAGACCTCCCCGAGGTCAGGTGGGCTTCGCGGTACCCCAGTAATTGAAGTTCAGCACCCGGGGGCCGGGTAGGTAGATCGTTTCGAGGGTCTCGAAGCTGAACCCGGCGGTCTCGATGACCCCCGGGATGTCGCGGTCGAGGTGGCACCCGCCGCCGCACCGGGTCCAGTAGGGGTCGAGGCGCCGTTGCCACCGCGCCACGCTTTCGTCCGGAGCGAGGCCATGTTCTGCGAAGAGCAACGTGCCGTCGCGACGGAGTACGCGCCGCGCTTCTCGGAGGGCTCCCTCGATGTCGGGGATGGAGCAGAGCGAGAAGGTGACGACGACGGTGTCGATGCTCCCCGCGTCGACGGGTAGATGTTCTGCGGACCTTTGGACGAGGCTCACCGGGAAGGAAATGTCACGGGCGGCGATCTCGGCCTTGGCGAGGAGCTGCGGCGAGGGGTCGATGCCCATCACGGATTCTGTCTGTGCGGCATCGTAGTGCGAAAGGTTGAGCCCGGACCCGACGCCGATCTCGAGGATCCTTCCCCGCGCCTGAGGCACGACCTTTCTGCGCTGCCTTGTCACGGGCCTGGCAGCGCAGGCCCATTCGATGAGGCGTGGCACGACAAAGCGTTCCCAGGGGGACATCGGGAGAGCCTACACCGGCGAGGCCGAGGTGACGCTGAACGCGGGCGATTGCGCCTCGCGGGGGCAGCTGATAAGGCCGCTGCGATGGTCGAACACCCACAGCCCCCGAGTGAGGCGACGGGCCCAGGTGAGGAGGGCGCCCCTGGCGACCTCGACGCGGAGCCCACGATCATCACCGCCGCCCCAGCGCCGCGCGGCCGCGTGCTGGCCGTATCCGGGGCCAAGGGGGGGGTGGGCAAGAGCATCGTCGCCGCCAACCTGGCGATCTATCTCGCGTCCCTCGGCCGCCGGGTGATTCTGGTGGACGCGGATGCCGAAGGGGCGAGCCTGCACACGGTGCTCGGTGTCTCGCGGCCTACGCCCTCTTCGCGCCAGGCTCCTGGGTGGGGCGGTGAGGGGGACGGTGACGGATCTTCAGGGGACGGAGGGCCGGTGCTCGTCGAGACGGCGATCCCCTCTCTCTCGCTCCTCCACGGCGGCATCGACGAGCCGGTTCTCGGTGCCGTGCGGCGTACCTCGCGGGCTCGCCTCTTCCGGACCATCCGGGAGCTGCCGGCCGACTATCTGGTGGTCGACCTCGGTGCTGGCACCCAGCCATCGCTCCTCGACGCGTTTCTCGATGCGGACCTCGCGCTCTTCGTGGCGACCCCGGAGCCGACCGCGATCGACAATACCTACCGCTTCGTACGTTCGCTCTTTGCGCGGGCCCTCAAGCGGCGCGTCGAGGATCCCGAGACGCGCCGCGCGCTCGTCCAGCGCCTGCGGTCGATGGGCAACGCTCCATCACCCCTCGACCTCGCGCGGCGTCTCGAGGCCGCAGGGGATCCCCTCGCCGATGTGGTGCGGCGCGCAATCGACGAGTTCGAGTTGCACTTCGTCCTGAACAGGACGCGGCTGCGCGCGGACCTCGAGCTCGGTGATTCGATGAGCATCGCTTGCCGCCGGCGCCACGGCGTATCCCTCGACTACCTCGCGTACATCGAGCAGGACGATGCGGTCTGGGCCTGCGTCCGACAGAAGCGGGCCGTGCTGATCGAGAGCCCCGGTACCAAGGCGAGCAAGAACCTCGAGAAGGTGGCCCGGCGCCTCCTGGCCATCGAATCGGGGAAGAGAAGCCAGCACTCCGTTCGAAACGTTCCGTCGGAGAGCCATCACGACCTCCTCGAGGTCGACCGGGGCGCCACCGACGAAGAGATTCGCCGGGCCTACAAGCGCGTCGGGCAAATCTACGACCGCGAATCCATGGCGTGCTACGGGCTCTTCGACGGGGCCTCCCGAGACGCCCTCGAGGCGCGTCTCGAAGAGGCCTACGACGTGCTCCTCGACCCGGCGCGCCGGCGTCCCTACGAACTTTCGGTCTTCCCCCTCGAACCTTCACCCGACCCTGTGCCGTCTTTCCCGGAGAGCGACGAACCGAAGCCACCGCCGCCCGTCATCACCCCCGATACCGAGTTTTCCGGGCCTCTCCTCCGGGCGGTCCGGGAGTCCCAGGGGGTGAGCATCCGTGAGATTGGTCAGCGTACGAAGATCGGCGCGGCTCACCTCGATGCCCTCGAAGGAGAAGAATTCGACAGCCTGCCCGCGCCCGTATACGTACGGGGCTTCGTCACCGAGGTCGCGAAGTTCCTTCGCCTCGACCCAGACCAAGTCAGTCGCTCTTACGTGGGGCGGTACAAGCGCTACGTCGAAGAGCGCGGTAAGTCCTTCTCCTGATGGCCGACCCGGTCGCGCCCCTGGTGCTCGCGTCGGCGTCTCCGCGTCGCCGAGAGATCCTCGAAACCCTCGGCCTCTCCTTCGAAGTGAAGAAGAGCGGGATTCTCGAAGAGCGGCGTCCCGGCGAGGGGCCGGAGGCTTACGTGCGTCGACTCTCAGCGGAGAAGGTCGACGATGTACTGGCGAAGCTCGGGCAGGGTGGGCCCCCGCCCTACGTGCTCGGCGCCGATACCACCGTCGTCGTCGACGGTGACATCCTCGATAAGCCCAGGGACGACGCCGAGGCGCGCGGGATGATCGCGCGTCTCTCGGGGCGTGGCCACCGCGTCCTCACCGGCGTAGCCCTCGGTCGGCTGGGCCGGGGTATACTCGGCGGCATCGTCGTGGAAACGACGGTGTACTTTCGCGCCCTCGAGGCACGAACCATCGACGCCTACGTCGCCAGCGGGGAAGGGCGGGACAAGGCGGGCGCTTATGGAATCCAGGGCCTCGGCTCGGGGCTCGTCGAAAGGCTCGAGGGCTCTTACTTCAACGTCGTGGGCCTGCCGGCGGCGGAGGTCATCGTGCTCCTCGAAAACCATGGAGCGCTCGGTCGATGGCCTTGAGCTTCATCGAGGTCGCGGCGAACCTGGCGACGGTTCGGGAACGCATCGAGCAGGCGGCCACCCGAGCGGGCCGGGATCCTTTGGAGGTCACCCTGGTGGCCGTCTCCAAGATGCACCCACCCGAGGCGATTCGTGCGGCTCACGCTGCGGGGCATCGGGTCTTCGGAGAGAACTATGTGCAAGAGCTCGTGGACAAGGCTGACGCGCTCTCGGACCTGGACGGTTTGAAATTTCACTTCATCGGTCACCTCCAGCGCAATAAGGCAAAGCAGGTGGTCCGTGTTGGTGCGGTCGTCGAGACGGTGAGTTCACCGCGCCTCGCCACCGCCCTCGGTACTCGGGCCGCCGCAGCGGGGCAGACCCTCGACGTCTACGTGCAGGTCAACGTCGGAGGCGAAGTTCAGAAGTCGGGGTGCACCGTCGGGGATGCCCCAGCTGTGCTCGATGCCGTACGGGAACACGAAGGACTCATCCTTCGTGGGCTGATGACGGTGCCCCCAGCGACCGACGACCCCGCCGAAGTGCGCCCCTTCTTCGCTCGCCTCCGGGAACTCCGAGACGAACTCGCCCCGGGCCTCGGCCTCAGCATGGGCATGAGCCGCGACCTCGAAATCGCCGTCGAAGAAGGCGCCACCATCGTCCGCGTAGGCACCGCCATCTTCGGTAGTCGCTAGCGAATCGACTCGGCGATCTCTTTGCCGAGCTCTACTGAACGCTCGGTCGCTGCGGTGACGGCGCCTTTTACGGTCTCGTGGAAATCGTGGGCGGCGAGGTGGTCGAGGCCCGCCTGGGTCGTGCCGCCGGGGCTGGTGACCTTCTCTCTGAGGCGCGCAGGCGTATCGGTCGATTCGCGGAGTAGGCGCGCCGCCCCGGCGACGGTCTGGACCGCGAGGAGCGTGGCGTCGTCGTCGGTGAGCCCCGCGGCGATGCCCCCCGCGACCATGCCCTCGACGAGGCGAAAGACGTACGCAGGCCCCGAGCCGCTGAGGCCGGTGACCGCGTCGAGGCGGTCCTCTTCGACCTCGAGGACGACGCCGACGCTCTCGAAGAGGTCCCGAGCGGCGGCCGCGTCCGCGCTCGTCGCTCGCGGCCCCCGTGCGAACGCCGTCGCCCCGGCGCCAACCAGGGCGGGCGTATTGGGCATCGCGCGGATAACGCGGGCGGGGCCGAGTTTCGCCTCGATGGCCCGAATGCTCACCCCCGCGGCAACGCTGATGACCAAGTGCTTTGCTCCGAGTTGCCCTTCGAGGTCGCCGAGGACGGCTCCCAGGACCTGAGGCTTGACCGCCAAGACTACGATGTCAGCCCAGCGTGCGGCCTCGGCGTTGTCTACGCCTGTCTTGATGCCGTGGGCCTCTTCGAGCTCGAGTCGGCGTTCAGCCCGGGGGTCGGTGGCCCACACCCGGGCTCCTCCGAGCGCAGCGTCGCCCGCCGTCAGGCCTCCGATGAGGGCGCCGGCCATGTTGCCGGCGCCGAGGAAGGCGGTCTTTGGGGTGAGGGTCATGGTGTGTCCTGGGGGCTGCCTTGGGGGCTGTCTTGGGGCCCGTCTCGGAGTGTGAAGGTCGCTTCGATCTCGAAGGTTCCGCCTGCATCGACCGCATAGCTGTCGATGATGAGGAAGTAGCTCTCCTCCGGCAGGAGGTCTGCCGAGAGCCCGGTATGCATCGGGTCCGGTGCGTCATCGACGCACGCGAGGACCTGGTGGCCGGTCGAGCAACCGCGCCGGAGCTCTACGACCGCGTCGAGCTCCGAGGTGATCTCGACATCGAGACGCGTCGGGCGGTCCACCTCGACCCGGTAAACCGCTTCGGGGCCCCGGCCTCCGGCGCCGCACCCCACCACTGCGTGAGACTCCGAAGGGATCAATACGCCCTCGGTTCGTCCCGGGGCCAGGCTCTCCGCGCTGGAGCACCGGGCTTCGAGGGCGGCCACGTCCTCAGCCTGTGGCGCGCTGTTGGGCTGGAGGTCAAGGTCCACGGCGGCGCTCTCGGTGTCCCGAGCGTGTACCGCGAGTTCAAAGCGCCCTTCGTCGCCGCCCCAACCGTCGACGACGACGATGTACCGACGCCGCGCCTCGAGCAGGACGATGACCTGCGCACGCCTCGCGACTTCGTGATCGTCGTTGCAGGCGAGCAACCGGTCTCCGTCGTAGATGGCGACCACCGCATCGAAGTCGGCCTGCACCCCGACCAGGTATCGGCCGGCGCGCCGCACCTCGAGGGCGTAGGCGGCGTCGGGGGTCTCCTCAGCGCCTGCGCAGCGCGGGGCGTAGTCGTCGTGGCTGCCGTGGGTCGTGCCGAGGACCGGTGCGTCGACGCCGAGGGGCTGAACTTCGTCCGGTCCGCCGCCGGACGCGAGGTAGATCAGCGGTGAGCACCCCGGAGCACCCAGGAGGCCGGTCAGGACTCCCAGCGGCAGAAGTAGTGCGTGCAGCCTGGACACCATCTCGGCGGACATTATCGACGGTTCCGTCCCCCTTCTGTGGTCTAATTGCGCGATGGCGATCCCATGGCCCACCGTCGGCGTTCTGGTGGTGATTTCCTCGTTGACGAGCGTCGCCGCGGCGGAGGGGCCCCTCTACTCGAGCGACGGGGTTTACGCGGGGGCCGCCGTCGGTTCCGGGGTTGCCCTGGTCGTGGGGTACGACCTCGACGTCTACTTGAGCCCGACCCGCCGCTTCTCCCTCGGGCCCGGGTTTGCCGCGACCTTCTTCGGTGCCGAGGCCCCAGACGACCAGCGGCAGGACTACACCCTCGAGGTCGACCCCTTGCGCTTCAAGGTCCAGGTGGGTGACGGCGCGGCGGTGCGCCCCTACGGCCTCCTCGCTGTGGGGTTCGTCTATGGCCGTTTTCCAGCAGCTGGGGGCCTGGCCGTAGGCGATGCCTACGCCGCGACCATGACCGTAGGCGCCGGCGCCGATTTCTGGCTCGAGGAGCATTGGGCGCTGACCACGCTCCTGCAATCACGTTTGCGCTTGAGCGCGGCGGACCGACTCCCTATCGTCTGGGTCGAACTCGCCGCGGGCGTACGGTTCGGGATGTGATGACGAATCCTCTGCAGCGGCTGCGGTGGGCCCTCGAAGCGTACCGTGAGGACGAAGCGAAGGAGCGCGTTCGGCGTTTCCGTGGCGCCGAGGGCGCCGAATCCGAGGAGGCGGTCGCCGAACGCCATTGGAAGTTCGGGGACGTCGACGAGGTGCGTGAGATGCTCTCCCTCGCCTTTGGGGGAGGGGGCCTCGCCGACATCAACCAGGCTGCCCTTCGGGCTCACGCCGCCCGGGCCGCCGCCGACATTGCCCTCGCCCCGGGTCGTGACGTCCTCGAGGCGGCCTCGGTTGCCAAGGTGAAGATCGGTAGGAGTCAGGTGGGCATCGAAGATGCCCTCGATGCCTTCGCCTCTGACCATCGCGACAAACGCACCGACGGGCGCAACGCCCTCACGGAAGGGGCCGAGGCCATCGCTCGGGTCCTCGGTGCCGCGAAGCATCGTGCCGACGAGGCGGGCCTCGCGGTCTTCCGCGGCGGAGAGGCGCCGCCGGATGCGGGGCCGCCGCGGGGGGACCTCGTCGACGAGGCTCGGGGCTTCCTCGCGGCGACCGACGACATCGCCGAGGAAGCTCGCCGCTACCTCGCTCCCGAAGAACGCGTGCTGCATGTGCTCCTCGGCGGGCTGCGGGCTCCGGAGGCAGGGGCGCGGGTCCCCCGAGGGGGCCGTTTCCGGCGCTTGGCCGATGACATTCGGGCCCTCGGCTTCGAGGGTGACCTCCGGGCGCGGGTGCGCACCGGGGGCACGCACCCGTTCCCGGGCCCGAAGGCCCGGGTGGTGGTCGTCTCTGCGCCTGGGGACGTGCGCCTCTTCGAGGGAGCACGGGAACGAGGGGTGCTTTCGGAGCTCGCCGCAGCCGAGGCCCTCGGGCGCGCCCTCGGCCACGTCCTCGTCTCGCCGGGGCTCCCGGTCGAAGAGCGCCGGCCCCTCGCGGGTAGCGTACCCCGGGCCCTCGGTATGCTCTCGGCGCAGCTCGTTGCAGACCGCGTGCTCTTGACCCGCGGTCGCCGTCTCGGTGCCAACGAGGCGGATGTCCTCGGTCGCACCGCCGCCGCGGCGCTGGTTCTGCTCGCGCGCGTCCGGGCCGCGGCCCTCGTCGCGCGAGTGACCGAGCAGAGCCCCGAAGCCCAGGCCGAGGCGGGGTCGACCCTCCTCCAGCGCGCTCTCGGGGTCCCGGTCCCCATCGAGCATGCCCGCCTCGCCGTCGTTCTGCCGGCGGCACACGGGCCGCGCTTCCGGGGAACAGTCGTCGGCCTCGGTCTCGCGGTAGCGCTCCGGGAGCGTTTCGACGAGGACTGGTT
>Ga0164313_10003817_pt1 | contig 13432 bp, 13 predicted proteins | sample GuaBasSedimGuay4_FD_113735 | JGI IMG/M metagenome (GOLD analysis project Ga0164313, IMG submission 113735) | Subseafloor sediment microbial communities from Guaymas Basin, Gulf of California, Mexico - Guay4, Core 4569-4, 0-3 cm | ecosystem: Environmental > Aquatic > Marine > Hydrothermal vents... | reverse complement strand
CTGCTCGGGCTGGCGGGCTGAAAATTTATACAGGGGCATAACAACAGGCACCAACCCCAACGCGACAAGCTGCCGGGCCAATTGCTGCGATGCCTCCAGGGGGCGTGTGACAAGGACGTGTGTCATGAGCTGATGTTAACCGATGCTATAACGCTGCAATGATGTTCCCGGCTCCGTTTTTCAAAAGATCAGCAGCCACCTGCTCACCCAGGGTAACCGCCTGTGCAGCCGGTGCCTGGCCTGAAGCCCAAACTGACTCCTGACCATCAGGTGTGCTTACCACGGATCTCAGGCTGACGGTGCCACGCTCCAGGACCGCATACACCGCCAACGGTACCTGGCAGGTGGCCTCCAGAACCCGTGCCACCGCTCTTTCTGCACTGGCCACCACCATCGTATCAGAGTCCGCCAGTGGCTTTATTAAAGAACGTGTGCGCTCATCATCATGCCGGCATTGCAGACCGATAATGCCCTGCGTTGAGGCCGGTAACCAGTCCGGCGGCTGAAGTTCCTGGGTAATACGCGCACCCAGGCCAAGACGTTGCAGTCCAGCGCAGGCCAGTATGATCGCGTCATACTGGTCTTCGTCCAGCTTTCTCAAACGGGTATCCACATTACCACGCAGATCAGTAACGAACAGGTCTGGTCGCAGAGCTAATAATTGGGAGCGACGACGTAAGCTCGAAGTACCTATACGGCTGGCGGCTGGTAAATCCGCCAAAAGACGATCCTCACGACTGACCAGGGCATCAAAAGGGTTGGCTCTTGGCAGCACTGCATCAAGCACCAGGCCTTGCTCCATGTCGGCCGGCACATCCTTCATGGAATGCACTGCCAAATCGGCTTCCCCATTCAGCATCGCGTGTTCCAGCTCTTTCAGGAACAGCCCTTTACCACCAATTTCTGCAAGTGGCCGATCCAGGATGCGATCACCCTGGGTAACGATCGGCACCAGCTCAATCTCTATGTCCTCATGTGCTTCGCGCAACAACGATTGCACATGGTTTGCCTGCCACATGGCCAATGCACTTTTACGTGTTGCGATTCTCAATATGTTTTTCATGTTAATTTCCGAATGAGTTTTCTTACAGCAGGGAGATTTCGACGACTCACCTGTGGACGGTCTTCGCTACCAGCCAGTTGCAGGTAATGACTTCCATCAGTTGTTCTTTCCAGTCCCCTGATATATTTTTTTGCCACCAGTGTCCCGCGATGTATCCGCAGCAGGATATCCGCGTGTTCGTTTTCCAGGTCAAGCAACGACTGATCGATGACCAGGCTGCCGTTTTTATGCACAACCGTGGTGTATTTATCCTCGGCGTACAGGCAAATAACTTCCGCTAGCGGAAAAAGATTGACCTTACCGCCGAATGTTGAGCGCAGAAAAGGGCCATTCGCTCCTGCATCACCCTTGGCAATAAAGCGCCGGGCTTTATCCAGCGCGATAACAAGCCGCTCGGCACGGACAGGTTTGACCAGGTAATCAACAGCATCACATTCGAATGCTTCCACGGCCTGATCGGACCATGCGGTACAAAAAATAATAGCCGGTGTTGCCTCCTGCTCTTGCAGGGTTTTTGCGAGTGTCATTCCATCCATTCCAGGCATGGAAATATCCAGCAACAGAACATCGGGCTCCTTCAGCGGAATCATATGCAAAGCCTCCTGTCCGGTGGCTGCTTCTCCTGCAACATGCACCGCCGGCACCTCCGCCAGCATTCGACGCAGGCGGTTACGGGCTGGCGCTTCGTCATCAATTATCAGTATTCTCAACATAAGGCATACTCAAAATAGCAAAGTAATTCTCACTATCCTGATGCGTAATCAGGCTAGCGGTTGGCCCGAAGGCCAGCTCCAGGCGTTCGCGAATATTGGCAAGAGCCATCCCATGTCCCTTGCTGACATGGTCATCCGGCCCCAGTGGGTTGCAGATTGTGATCACTATATTATCTTTTTCACTACGTCCATACACACGTATCTCACCACCTGCAATTCGAGGCTGAATACCGTGAGCAACCGCATTTTCCAACAATGGTTGTAGTGTCAGTGGCAATACCGATGCACCTTTTGGCAGTTCACTCACCTCCCAGTCAATACTCAAGCGCTCACCCAGGCGTCGTTGTTCCATTTGCAGGTATTTCCTGGCCAGGTCCAACTCATCTACCAGGCTGATCAAACTATCGGCGCGACGCATACTGCCGCGAAACAAATCAGCCAGGTCTTCCGTGGCTCGCTCAGCACCAACCGGTTCATCGGGTATCAGGCTGGCGATGGTATTGAGACTGTTGAACAGGAAATGCGGTCGGATAGTCGCCTGTAAAGCCTGTACCCGGGCCTCCGATTGTGCAAGAAGCTGGGCACGCCATTGCGCACGGACAAAAAGGTATCGGAACAGGGCTACAGAAACCACGGCAACGGTAACAACGCTTTGTAAGACAAACATTCCAAAACCTTCCCGGCCCGGCCCTGCCCCAAGCACCGTGCCTACCACGCCCGCTGAATAGCTAACGGCCAATGCGACGATAATGGCTACCAGCCAGGTTCCAATCCACGCACCGCGGGCGGAAAGCCGACTCAGCCAGGCACGGCTGACACACACGCCCAGGGCCGTCATCAACGCCAACGCCTGCGCATATAAAGATACAAACCCCAGCCACGCCAGACCGAACTCCCATGATGTTCCAACACCGATTAGTAAAACCGAGACCTGAGTCACCGCCGCTACCACCAGTAGCGGGTACCAACGGCAAAATGAGGGCGGATACACGCCACGCTGTGGTGTGCCGGTCCCGTTGCTGCTTAAGATTTTCATGGCTCGTTCATTCCCGCTTTGCTGATGTAATCAGCTAAAACAGCCTTTCAGCCAGCGACCAATATCTGTAATTTCCGCCTGAGAAACCGAATGGGGAACAGGGTAACTGTGCCATTCAACCGGCCACTGCCCTGCCTCAAGCCGCGAGCAGATCGCCTGACCAAGGGCAATCGGAATAACAGGATCCTGGCTGCCGTGCGCAACAAAAACAGGTGTTGTGGTATTGGCTTCTGAAATTTCACTCTGCAGTCGCTCGGGGAACATCAGGTATGCGGACAACACCATGATGCCAGCCAGTTTTTGTGGGTACCGCAGCCCAACGTGCAATGCCATCGCACCACCCTGAGAAAAACCAGCCAAAACTATTCTCGATGCCGGAATACCACGCTGAAGCTCGCGATCAATCAATTCTTGAACTTTGGTAGCGCTATGGCGCACACCTGCTTCATCCTGACCCTTGGTAGTGCTGATTTCCTTGATGTCATACCAGGCTCGCATGACCGCACCACCGTTGATGGTTATCGGACGCATAAGCGCATGGGGAAACACAAAGCGGATGGACAAGCCCGGCGGCAGTCCAAGGTAGGGAACTATGGGTTCAAAATCATGACCATCGGCTCCCAGGCCATGCATCCAGATAACTGAATATTCCGGATTGTCAGACGTGCTCACTTCCAGGCACTCTAACAATTCTCCGCCTCCGGTCCCGCTGCCCGTATCCTGTGCTGATTTGCTACTTGCCATGGCGTATAGTGTAGCAGTCATTCAGCTAGGATTTGCGTACTGATGCAAACTGTAAAAAACACCTTGTTTATCCTGATATTTGTTGCACTATTGGGCGCCTGTGGTCTCAAGGGTCCGCTTTATCTTCCGAATGAAAACCCGGTCTCTGAACCCGTCGCCGAACAGGTTCCAACAACGGAAACTAATACGGAAGATAATCAGGAAGACAATGAAGACGAGGGAAAGAACGACCCGGATGCCACCTGAAAATGGCTGTTACATTTCACAAAATGCACGGCCTGGGTAACGACTTTGTCCTGTTGGACTTGCGTGACCAGGTTTTCCCTATCAACAAAAAAGTGGCCATCCAGCTGGCTGATCGCCACACCGGCATAGGTTGCGACCAGATCCTGATTCTGCGTCAACCGTTCAGTGACCAGGCACTGGCATCATTTGAGATATGGAACGCGGATGGTAGTCAGGCCGAACAATGCGGCAACGGCGTTCGCTGCCTTGGTTTGTACCTTCATTACCGATCAGAAACACCTGCCGGCCGGTTCCTGCTCGAGGGACCGGCCGGTATCGTTAAAATCGAATGCCTTGCTGATAACCAGGTGCGGGTTGATATGGGTCGACCCATATTTGAAGCTAGCCGTGTGCCAGTGCTGCTGGAACCGGTTGATGGATGGTATCCATTGGAAATTGATCAACAGCGCCACCGCTTGGGTGTGGCTTCGATGGGTAACCCCCATGCACTGATGCTTGTCAATGATATTGATACCACCGATGTAGCCGGACTGGGCGCTGCCATCAGTTCACACCCTGCCTTTGTGCAGGGGTGCAATGTGGGTTTTGCCGAAGTCGTTGATCGTGGCAATATCCGTCTGCGGGTGTTCGAACGCGGTGCTGCTGAAACCCGTGCCTGTGGCTCAGGTGCATGTGCAGCAATGAGTATTCTGCGCAATCTCGGCCTGGTCGATGAAACGGTGATCGTGACCCAAACAGGCGGAAACCTTATAATTACATGGACTGGAGGCTTGAAACCCGTCATTATGAAAGGGTCTGCAACTCAGGTTTTTAAAGGGACGTTAACATGAGTGACAATATCAGGGCGATTGAAGATATAGTTTCAAAATATCTGCGCCAGAATCCAGACTTCCTGGAACGCGAACCCTCGCTATTAAAATATCTGGAATTAAGTCATGCCAGTGGACCGGCAGTCTCACTGATTGAAAAACAGGTGCAATTCCTGCGTGGACAGAATGAATCTCTCGAACAACGACTGAATCAGTTGATCAAAGTTGCTTCGGAAAATGAAAAACTCATGACCCGGTTACACCATTTGACACTGGAACTAATGTCAATGGGTGACTTGCCTTCATTCTTCGACCGGCTCAGTGAAGCCCTGCTAAGCGAATTCAATGCTGACATCATCAATATCACTCTTTTTGATCACAAGATTGAAGCGGGTCCCAAGACTCCAATGTTTCATATCGAACGCGATCATACGGAAATGCAGCAGTTCCATGCTCACCTGGAAAAAGGTGAAAGTGTCTGTGGAAGGCTAAACCGTAATAAACGTGATTACCTGTTTGGCTCACGCGCTCAATGGGTACAATCAACAGCATTGGTACCCATGGGCAACGATGGAATGTTAGCCATCGGCAGCAGCGACCCGGCACGTTTTTACCCTGGGATGGGAACACTTTTCCTCGATCTGCTAGCCCAGGTAGTCACCAGTCGCCTGGCACTGGAACACCCCCAAAAGCAACGCAAATCCGCCTGATTTATCTCAGGAGCGGCTCAGTCTCTCCACGTCGCCCGTCTTCTCTGATAGCTAAACAGAGATGACTGCCTACATACAAGGAGCGGCGCCCCGCCGCGATTATGTTCAGGATGAACGGTATATCGCGATAGAGCACATGGATGTGCGGCGCGATTCTGTCAGGTTTGCACAATGTTCGAACAATCGCGGCGGGGCGCCGCTCCTACAGCAAACCCCTCTCATGATCTAAATATCCAATCTGCAATCTTTCCGCGCTGCTGTTCTGGTGTAAGCTAAACCTACATGAGGACACACGTTAAAAACTTTTTTGTCTACCTGGAAAATGAACGTGGTTTATCCGCGCGCACACTGAAAGCCTACCAACGCGATCTTGACCAGCTTATGCAGTTTTTAGATGTAGAGGAAATAGAACGGCCCGACCAGGTCACACAACACCATATCCGTGCTTTTATCGCACAAAGACATCGTCAGGGTCTCGGTGGCAAGTCGCTGCAACGAATGCTATCCGCCATACGCAGCCTGTTTCGCTGGATGCTTCGCGAAGGACACGCAGAACACAATCCGGCAACACCGGTCAGGGCGCCCAAAAGCCCACGACATCTGCCGGCAACACTGGATGCGGACACCATTGCCCAGCTACTTGATATACCTTGCGACACCCCACTGGCAGTACGCGATAAAGCCATCATGGAGTTATTCTATTCATCGGGTCTGCGCTTGTCAGAACTGGCGACGCTGCACTGGGAACAGTTAGACCTTGCATCAGGCATGGTAACGGTCACAGGTAAAGGCAACCGCACACGCATGGTGCCGGTGGGCCGCATTGCAGCCGATGCCTTGCTTGAATGGCGCAAGACACGTGTTAAATTTGCCTCTTTCGAAGAGCCACATGTCTTTGTCAGTCAGCGGGGAACCCCGATAGCCACACGCACTATTCAATCACGTATACGCTATTGGGCCAAACGCCAGGGTATGCCACAAAACATTTACCCGCATTTACTGAGACACAGCTTCGCCAGTCACATGCTGGAATCATCCGGCGACCTGCGTGGGGTACAGGAGTTACTCGGTCACGCCGATATCTCCACCACCCAGATATACACACATCTCGACTTTCAACACCTGGCCAGTGTCTACGATAAGGCTCATCCGCGGGCTAAGAAAAAACCGTAGGGTTGCAGCAGGGTTTAAGAATCGCGGCGAGGCGCCCCTCCTACAGTACATTCCAACAAAGTGCGATTGTAGGAGCGGCGCCCCGCCGCGATTATGTTCAGGACAAGGTGAAACCGCGAAGCGGTTGAGAGGGTGCCCTGGGGTATGAACGGTATATCGCAAAAGAGCACATGGACAAGGTGAGACGGGGAACCCGTCGAGAGGGCAGCCTGGGCTGTGTGCGGTGCGATTGTGTCGGGCTTGCACAATGCCTAAAAAAACGCGGCAAGGTACTCTTACATAACCCTGGCCCCAATCACTCAGCAATCAGTCCTTCTCAAACCACCTATAAATAACCGCAGCAATAACTGCCCCCACCATCGGCGCCAGCCAGAACAACCACAACTGCTGCAATGCAATGCCACCTTCAAGCAAAGCAGGGCCGGTACTACGTGCCGGGTTAACCGAAGTATTGGTCACCGGAATGCTGATCAGGTGAATCAGGGTCAGACCAAGACCAATGGCGATAGGTGCAAACCCGGCAGGCGCACGTTTATCCGTAGCACCAAGAATAATAATCAGGAACATCATGGTCATGACAACCTCAGTGACAATGCCCGCACCCATTGAATAACCCTGGGGAGAATGCTCACCAAATCCATTGGAAGCCAAGCCACCTGCAAAACCTTCAGCACCACTGGCAATATAAAATAGTACAGCGGAAGCCACGATTGCACCCAGAACCTGGGCGATCATGTAAGCGGGTACGTCCGATTTGTCAAAGCGCCCGGCAACCGTCAAACCAAGGGTGACAGCCGGATTCAGATGACAACCTGAAATATGGCCGATAGCAAAGGCCATGGTCAAAACAGTCAGGCCGAAAGCCAGTGCGACACCCGCATAAGCTATGCCAACATCCGGTAAACCCGCGGCCAGAACTGCACTACCACAACCACCCAATACCAGCCAGAATGTGCCGATAAACTCGGCAGCAGATCGTTTACTCAAATTCATTTATTTCTCCCATTTAATTGAACTAACACTTTAATCCGCCCCGCTTTCTTGTGAAGCGGTAACGATCACCTCAGACCATTAATCAACTTATTCTAACCCAAACAAGGATAATCAGGTTTCAGCCCCAAAACGACGCTGGACCAGGGCCTGTGCCAGCTTCAGTCCCAGCCAGTAGCCCCCATAGGCAACAACGAACCAGATCCAGGTTTGATCCGTATCAATACGTTTCAACCAGTATAGCGGCCAGATCATGGCCGTAATAAAATTGGTTACTGCATTGATAAGAATATTGATGATGACATCAAAACTCAGTTGTCTTAAAAAATCAAAGAACCCCCCAAAGTTTATAATCATTGTGGAGATTTCAATCACTTCAACAACGATATAGGTAAAGAAAGCCACAATCCCATAGAAGCCACCGCCAAATTTCATCCATTTCTTCTGTAGCGGGTGTTGCACGGCATCAGCGTTACCTTCTTTATTTTTCTTTTTTTTGGATTTGGATAAACTCTTCATTTCACGCTGCAGTGCCTTGATATCCAGGGACTCTTTCAAATGCCCCCGCTGCAGCGACCACCAGACCATCGCCAGCGTGAACGCGCCTATGGGCACACCCACGATCAACATCGCCCAAAAAACCTCAATGACAAACCCCATAACAATTCCTCCCAGAATCGTAAGTGTACGTCATGCTTGCAATCGAGTGCACGTAGCCCCACGTTTGCTTCACGCATCAAGAAGGAGAATCGCGTGGAACAATACCGGGGAACGACCATTTGCTCAGTACGCAGGGGCAACCAGGTAGTAATGGGTGGAGATGGCCAGGTAACACTGGGCAACACCGTGATGAAATCCAATGCCCGTAAGGTACGGCGAATGTACAAGGACCAGGTGATCGCCGGTTTTGCCGGTGCTACCGCCGATGCATTCACCTTGTTTGAACGCTTTGAAGGCAAGCTGGAAAAATATTCCGGTAACCTGGTACGCGCAGCTGTAGAGATGGCGAAAGACTGGCGCACCGACCGTGTGCTGAGACGTCTTGAAGCGCTATTGGCCATCGCCGACAAGGAAAATTCCTTATTGATATCCGGTAATGGTGATGTCATCGAACCGGAAAACGGCCTGATCGCCATTGGTTCCGGTGGTCCGTTTGCGCAATCTGCCGCAATGGCTTACCTGGATGCCACTGAGCTCGATGCAGAGACCATTGTCAGAAAGTCCCTGACCATCGCTTCCGACATCTGCATTTACACCAACAGCAATATCATCATCGAAAAACTGGATATCTAAATGTCTCAAATGACCCCTCGTGAAATCGTTCAGGAACTGGACGACCATATCATCAGCCAAAAGGACGCCAAGCGCGCGGTCGCCATTGCCTTGCGTAATCGCTGGCGCAGAATGCAGGTTGATGAGGATCTGCGTAATGAAATCACACCCAAAAACATTCTGATGATTGGCCCCACAGGTGTGGGTAAAACCGAAATCGCCCGGCGCCTGGCCAAACTGGCCAATGCACCGTTTATCAAGGTGGAAGCAACCAAGTTCACCGAAGTGGGTTATGTCGGCAAGGATGTAGAATCCATTATCCGCGACCTGGTCGACTTTGCCATCAACATGCTGCGGGAACAGGCGGTGGCCAAAGTCGGTGCACGCGCCGAAGACGCTGCCCGTGATCGCATCCTGGATATCCTGTTGCCGAAACCCAACCCCATTGGATTCGCCAATGAGCCTGCACCTGTCAATGAGAATGACAGGGACAACAGTAGTGACAGCCAGGCCTCAACACGGCAGAAGTTTCTGCGTAAATTGCTGGCAGGCGAGCTTGATGATCGTGAAATCGAATTTGATGTTGCCTCGCAGCTTGGGGTTGAAATCATGACACCGCCGGGTATGGAAGAGATGGCCAGCCAACTGCAGGGCATGTTCCAGAATATGGGCAGTAGCAAACCCCAGAAACGTAAGATGCGCATCAAGGACGCCATGCCATTGTTGATCGAAGAGGAATCTTCAAAACTCATCAATGATGAGGAAATCAAACAGCAGGCCCTGGAAACCGCCGAACAAAACGGCATCGTATTCATTGATGAACTGGATAAGGTTGCCAAGCGTTCGGAATATGCAGGCGCCGATGTTTCACGCGAAGGCGTGCAACGCGACCTGTTGCCACTGGTAGAAGGCTGCACCGTTTCAACACGCTATGGCATGGTTAAAACCGACCACATGCTTTTCATTGCATCCGGTGCGTTCCACCTCAGCAAACCATCGGACCTGATACCGGAATTACAGGGGCGTTTACCTATCCGTGTGGAATTGCGCGCGCTGGACGCCCATGATTTTATCCGTATTCTGACCGAGCCCAAGGCTTCATTGACCGAGCAGTACTCGGCCCTGATGGCAACTGAGGGTGTAGACCTGAAGTTTGCTGAGGACGCAGTGCAGCGTATCGCCGAAATCGCCTGGCAGGTTAATGAATCAACAGAGAATATCGGCGCAAGACGATTGCATACCGTCATGGAACGCCTTCTTGATGTCATCTCCTACGATGCGCCCGAGCGCAGCGGCGAATCTATCATTCTGGATGCCGATTACGTCAACGAACATCTCGATGCCCTGGCAGGAGATGAAGACCTGAGTCGCTATATTCTTTAATCAAAAGGACTATCTTAAATTAGGCATCCTATTCCCGGATCAATGCGTACCGGTGCCTGATTAAAAGCAAACCAGGGCCAAGAATCATCAGGATTAACAGCCAGCGACCAATGGGGTTGGCAACTACTGGAATTGGAACTGCAGCACGAACTGGCGATGCAGCGTTAATGACAACAGCTTCGGTTGAGGGGATGGTGCCGCGGTAGCCGGTATTCGCTGCGCTGAATTTGCCGCAGATGGATCCGGTACAGGCACGCACGCGATAGAAATATACAATACCGGATTGGCCTTTTTTGTCATCAAATACGGGGTTTTTCGGGAACCCGACCGGTGAACCACAAGTTTGACCAGCGGTCCGGCAACGGAAGATGCGATAAACAGTTGCACCTGTGACCTTATTCCAGGTGATCCGGACACGCGCAGCGAAATTGCCATCCGTAGCTCTGACGCTGGTGGGCTTGGCCGGAGCGACCGGGGCTGTACTGGAAAAACCGGTATTCGCTGCGCTGAATTTCCCACACCCTTCCGAATTGCAGGCACGTACGCGGTAATAATACACCGTGCCGGGCACACCCTTGGTGTCATCAAAACTGCCATTTTTGGGAAACCCTATCGGCAAGCCACAGGTCTGTCCGGCGGTCACACACCTGAACACACGGTAGACCGTTGCCCCTGCAACGGTATTGAATGTTACACGCACCCGATCTGGAAAAGTGCCATCTGTGGCCTTGATACCCGTGGGTTTACCTGGTGGAAGTGCAGAAGGAGTACTCAGCAGAGCCGCCAGGTTGAGATCCCCGCAAAATGAGGGGCACAGTTGAAAAAAGCTCCCTGTCCCGTCCGCATCAATGTAACTGCGCCCGGAACCTGTGCTAGCCGAAACATAAGAGGCCGGATAGGCAAAACTATCGTTAACAATCTTCAGCACAACACCACGTCCGGCTCCAATCGGGAACGACTGTGGCGTCGTGAAGAACAAACGGTTCCAACCTGGACCTGCAGCGAAACCAGTTTGAGAATGAATCAGTCCCACTGGCTTCCCACCCGCAAGACTTGAGTAATAAAGGATATCGATGGTGGCACCATCGTCGTCATTCACAAACACATCCACACCATCAAATGTGGCATGTGCCGTGTCGTTCATGGCACGTATTCCAACCCACACCGTGTTCGAATCATAGCCTACACTGGAATTTCTTCCACTTCCAAAGTAGCTCGCATTATTGCCCCGACCCGCCGGGGGAAAGGTTATATTTGAAGTCATGGTCGAGCTGGAAGCAGAAATATTGGTAATGCCTATCTGCGTGGCTGCACCGGCACTGCTCCTGGAGTTGGGTGTACTTGCATTATTAAATCGTGTGTTGCCTGATGAACCTGGGAACGGGTCGCCCGTATCACCTCTATTTGTGTTGGAATCCAGATGCATCTGACCGTCGGCCTCTTCCACATCGACCCACTTGTGGCTTTCGTCCGCATTTCCATCCAGGCTGTCATCAATGTGCCAAATAAGCAGGCCGCTTCCGGGAAGCCCGGCATCAAAATCTGATTTCTGTCGGTTTTCAACCAGGAAATACTCCCTTAGCCTGTATTTGTCTATCCATATACGCTTGGCGTTCTCGTTCATGCTGGCTTTGGCGATGCTCACATTGAACTGGTTGTTATTAATATCCTGTGGAATGGAAAAATTTGTGGCCACTTTACCCCAGGCACTCAGATGTCCCGGTCGGTCACCTGACCAGATACCCGTCTGATTCCATCCACCATTCCCCATTAACCCCCAGCGGCCAATGCCTTCGGAGCTGCCATCAGTATCATAAAGGTCCGGCAAATTGAGCGTCAGATGCCCCAATTCATGACACATCGTGCCAATTGTTGCCTGGTGTTTGTTGGCCATTGAAGTGGCGTGTGCTTCTCCAGTCATGGTATAGCGCTGCAAAGAAACCCCATCCAGCATAAGGGCGGTGTCAAAAGAAAATGCGTGTGGCCAGACATTCGGGGTTAACGCAGCGTCGATGCCACCGTAGGAAGCTGAATAACCCGCCAGGATGATCAAGATTGAGAGTTCGTCCGGACTAACAGTACCATCTGCATTGGTATCGTAAGCAGCGTAATTCACAAATGCATCTGTGAGACCTACCACCTCACGGGCCTCTACCCGCGATATGTCATGATCTTTTGCCTGGTTCGGATGTGCTGTTGCACGTGTAACATGAATAACCCCGTCGTTGCTGCTGCCGTAACTCTCCGTTGCAGGCGTGATGGTGAACCTGTTGTAGCTGTTTTCCAAAAAAAAACTCCTGACACTAATACCGGCACCAAAGACAAGTGAACGAAAGCTATTATCTGTATAGGTGAAAGATTGACCTGAGTAGTCAACGAGCACGGTGAGCACTCGCTGTGTGTGAGTAATTGGAACTGAAGATGACAGCAGAGCATCACGATTTTTGTCAATGCCTGTCCTGGGGATTTTCCGAACCTTTTCCCTAATTAAAGGTTGTTGGTCCCGCTTTGGTATTACATGAAGGGGCATCGCTTGCAGTTCACTGGGACTCAAGTCACCTACCCGGAAACTGGTCGCCTTGAGACTGCCTGCAGCATCCTTCTCTGCGTAAAACCAGGTATCATTCCTCTTTACAACGGTATGGCCATCTAAAGTCTCAGTCCAGGCGGCATACTCGTCACCGCGGGGGGTGACCATGAATGTCGTACCATCCGGCTGACTGACCTCTATGTCTATGGGCGCGGCAGGGTCTGCCCGGAGATTCGTAAAATAAAAGCAAGTCAAGATCAGAATAATGGTAGTGATATTTCTGTTTATTAACATTACTGTTTTATCTCCAAAGAACGCCCACCTGGATGCCCCATGACAAAAACAACGCTTGTGTGTGGGCGTTGTGCTCATTTCATGTCATGAGCCACACCGGGCATCAGCCCGGCCCCGCTGTTTTTACCGGAGCCCGTTCATACCTGTGTTTGATCAGCATCAGGCCAAGACCAAGTACCAGCAGGATCAACAGCCAGCGACCAAAGACCCCTGAAAGTACCGGTATTGGGGTGGCAACGGGTAGCACACGTTTTTCGACATCAACCTGAATTGAAGGGATATTGCCACGGTGACCCGTGTTTGCTGAACTGAACAGACCGCAGGTGGTTGGATTGCAGGCCCGCACCCGATAAAAATATACCCTGCCGGAAACGCCCTTCCTGTCATCAAATGTACCCGTTTTGGGGAATCCTATCGGAGAACCACAGGTCTGCCCGGCGGTCGTGCAACGGAATACACGGTAGACTGT